>Ga0105047_10005884_pt1 | contig 20934 bp, 17 predicted proteins | sample MAT04_FD_78384 | JGI IMG/M metagenome (GOLD analysis project Ga0105047, IMG submission 78384) | Freshwater microbial communities from Lake Fryxell liftoff mats and glacier meltwater in Antarctica - MAT-04 (megahit assembly) | ecosystem: Environmental > Aquatic > Freshwater > Ice > Liftoff... | reverse complement strand
GCAGCGCATCGGAAACGGCAGCGGCGCGCGCTTTCTCCGCATCCGGATCGTCGCGCCAATCGGCCGCTGGCAGCAGCCCACATATCAGGAGAAACGAAAGTGCCACAGCCAAACTTTGAGATAAGTGTATTCCGGTAGGCAAGTCTCTCATCTTCGACTTCATAACATACATTGATTAATGATTTTATCACTGAGCTAATTGCTGGAAAAAAGTCGGCAAATTGCTCGATCGTTCTTAATTATGACTCGTGGCACCTCTGTTTATAGCCTACTCCGGAACCGGAAAATCTTCAGGTCGGGGACCTGTTGACGTGATAGGCGTTCCGGCGGCTTTTGCCTCGGCCAGAAGCCGCTGCTTGAGCCAATTTTTCCAGACAAAATTGTACTGCCCCAGATCATTACCGTTATTGGCATTCACTAGAACGCGACGAGCAATCCCCTTGAACTCCGGATTTTCGAGGAGTTCAATGACCGGGTCGAGCACTGCGGTGGAAGGGCTTTCTGAAAAGCCACGCAGCACCGCATTTTTCAATTCAGGCTCGGAAGACGTTCTCAGCAGCTCCAGACACTTTTGTGCGTTGCGGGGGTGGCGAGCCAAAGCGTATGTGGCGGCTGCACGCACCTGTGGGTTGGGATCCCCCATCTCGGCGTTGAGTACAAACTCGGTGTCTGAGGGATTGAGCATTCCCAGCACTGTGACAAGCGCAATTTTTGCCTGACCGCTCTTACGTTCCAGTAACGGAGTGATTTTACGAACAAGAGGCTCTGCCCGGTCGGAGGTTGCGGCATAGCGCCCCAGCGCGGCGGCAGCGAGCAATGCGCTGTCCCCGCCAGCAGCGGCTGTTTCGAGAGCAAGCATGGCCTGTTCAGGCGACATTGTAGCACCCAGGGCATCCCATATTGTCGCGGGGCGAAGAATGGCGTGGCGCTTCATCGCTGAAGTCACATAGCTGCGCGCGACCGGATCTTCAAAAGAAGCCAGTGCGCTGAACATTTCATACTGGCCGGAGAACTCGCCTGCATCGAGGCGCTGTATCAGCGCCGGAGCCGATGCAACGTTCTTCATTTCGTTCGCCAGGCAGGCGAACTGTGCCAACTGTGCGCCCTTCGCGGTCTCAATGAGTTTTGGAAGCCGCTGCGCCAGTTTGTCCTGAAGCCCCAGCAGCGATTTGTACGCTTCTGCGCGCGCCGCAGGCTGGGCATGCGTGAAAAATGCGCTTATCGTCTGAATGTAGCCATCTATATCCGCAGGTGAATTGACAGACTGGTTCGCGATGATCTGCACTTCGCGCGAGCCATTTTCGAGAGCAACGTCGACGAACGCGGCTCGGTTCACGCGTGGATTTACAGCCGAGTTGGCTTGTGCTCCGGCCGGATTCGGCTGCAATTCAGAGGCGGGTGGTTGCGCTGCCTGCGCTGCCTGAGAGGGGTGCGGCCGCAGCTCCTCATCGTTTGAAGAAGGCCAGAAAATAGTAAAACCAATCACGGCCACGATAAGCGCCAACCCACCTATGAGAAGCGCTTTCTGTGGCTCCGCGGCCTGTCGCTTTCGCCGTTTGACAGGCTTTAAAGAGTCCGCACTATTTGCAACAGTTTTCTGCACGATTAATGCCATCGTATGACTCCATCCCAGATTCCGGCTGCAGAATCGGCCGCACTAAAGCGGCCGTAACTTAGTGGTTCGTCACGTTTGAAATGAAGGGTTGATGGGTGAAAACAGCCGGCTGTTGGGCTGTTTTCACCCGTCAACACAATCGTGACGAACCACTAAACCCGACTTCAACTGAACTTCCTGACTATCGCTGGATCAAAAAGCTTTTTATTAGTCCGGCAGTCGCCGCCAGGAGCGAACCTGAAGAACGCTGGGCTTGATCTTGAATGCCCTATCGATCGCTGCGTCGGAGAAGCGAATGTTGCCATTGCCGGCCAGCTTGACCATTTCGACACCCAGCAAAGTCGCCGTTTCGGAGGCGGTGCGCTTCTGATTGCGGGCGTAGACGAAGACTCCGCCGACAATATGGACATCCTGTCCACCGCCCACAAAGCTCAGCGGCTGCTTGTTGGTTGTAGGATTCTTGTTGAGGACAATAACGACCAGCCCGGTCCATTTGCTCTGGCCAGACATGACGAACTGGGCCTGGTTGGGATCGTCAATTTCAACAACAAGCAATCCAAAACCCTGTTGCTGGCCGGACCAGTGCAGATCGGATTCCAAGACGGTCTCGGAAATCGTGCCATTCTGCTGGGTCCTTCCCTTCGCATATACAACTACTGGATTTGCTGCTGTCCCCAAACCTGCTCCAGTCACCGTTCCGGTGCTCAGGTCGATAAACGTATTGGCCGAGTCGCGGGCGCTGCGAATCAGGCCCTCGAGCGCGTCCGAGCGATTGGGTTCCCCATTTGAGACGCCACCGATGAGCTGGTTGTCGTTGTGGGTACCAGCGATGTTCACTCCGGTGGCACTGGTGTCCGAACTACCCACAATTTGACCGACTGTTATCTTCTGCATGGCCGCGCCTGGAACCATCTGCACCCACTGGGCCGAGCCGGCCGATCCATCCTGGCGGTAGACCACGCCCGTTGGCGTCGGCGAGCCAATTGCCGATCCGTCTGCAGCATAAGACTGGTTATTTTGAACCTTGTACGTCACGGCCGATGTGCCCGTTCCGGTCGTCGTCGTAGTGTACGTAATCCCCGTAGGTGGGGTGGTTATCGGAGGAATGTAGTTCAGCGTTACGCCATCTATTTTATAATCCAAGCCATGCGTGCTGGCATTGCTGCCGCTAAAGCCAATGCCCAGCGACGCATTGTTGGCGTTATAGGTAGTCTGCTGAAAGAACTGTGGAGCCGCGGGCGTGCTGGGTTGCCCGGCCTGAGTACTTGCTAAAACAAATAAAGTGAGCATTAGCGTCGGCAGTTTTTTCATTTTCGTCCCGCTCCTAAAAAGTGTGTGTCAAAACCTTCTTTCAATCAGTTACGGACGCGGCTTAATCTGAATTTCCACAGCACCGTGTGGCAGTTGTTCGCCATCCCTGTCCATCGCTTGAACAATCACTTCAATAGTCACCACTTTTCCGGATTCGGTAACGCCGTTCTGGCTAATTCCGCGATGAATGCCGGTGCTGTAGACGGTGTACTTATTCCGTTCATTGCGATCATCGATCGCACCGTCCCCGTCGTTGTCGATCCCGTCCTGAAACCAGTCGATCGCATAAGTGAAAAAGGCAACGTGTCCTGTATGATGAGGCTGAATATTCGGCTCGCAATACGCTGCGACGCCGTTGAAGTTCAGCGTGCGTTCAGAGCACCAGGTGGGACGGCCGTTGCCATCCTTATCGTCGAGACTCGTACCGGGTCTCCAGTTGGAGGTGCCGAGACATCCAGGTTTCGAGCCGTCGCTCTTTTTCGACACATGGACCGTCAGCGGTTTATTGGAACTTGGGCCGACCAGCGGAACTCCCGAAAACATTGTGATGCTGCCCAAGCTGTTTAAAACCCCGTCGCTCTTGACTTTAGCATTGGGTGAAATGCTTTCCATGTAGGGTTGATATACAGGTGAGGAATTGATATCGTGCAACGCGGCGTCAATGCCTGCTTCAGCAGCTTCGAAGGCCTTCATGTCCTCCAAATCGATTTCCACACGCTTGGCCCGGAAGCTCATTTCGCCGACCAGCAACGTGCACAGACCGGCGAGCAAAAGCACCACCACCATGGCAATGAGAAGGGCTGAGCCGCGTGCCGGGCCTGTACATACCATTTGCATAATTTTGCCTCCTGTTTGTTGCAGTCCACAAACTAATTCGTGCCTGTCCCCGAAGTCGGTTGCGTGACGTAAGTCGCATTATTTCTTAGGAATTCATTGGTTGTGCAGCGCATTACGTGGGGCTGGCCGTCGTGTCCCATTTGCAGCACCCAGATAAAAATTTCAATGCGGGCGATATTGCCGGGCGTCGGAAAGAAGAGATTGTTGGTCTTCATGGCACTGGCGGTAGCCGAATTTGTAGCGGCGGTCGACGGCGGCGGAAAAGGCTGCAGAATGCATGAGTCGCATATCGCAATGCGCGAAGACTGCAGGATCTGCTCCGAGCCGCTAGGACCGATGTATATGGCCCGCTCAATGTAGCCGATAATGTACTCGCTGTTGAACTGTCCATCGCCGTCGATATCAATTTTTTCTTGCGATTCTAAAAACTTGCCACCCGTGCCCATCCTGCCCATCCGAACGTTCGGATCCGCCTGGAATCGAAAGCTGATCAGGCCATCGGGTGTACGCCCGGCAACCATGGTCAGGTCGGCGGGTCGTTCCGAATCGGTATTCAATCCCGGTCCTTGCAGCGGCAACAAGTTGGGGCCGACTGTAATATCCTTGTTAGAAACGGTGCGGTTGCGATCACGCCAACCATATTTTAATCTGAAATTCAGGTCATCCGAAAAGGTGGGATTGGTAAGCGGATCCTGGTTGCCAATCGAAACCGCGTATCCTCGGGGATTATCAATTGCGCTTACGAACTGCACAGGAACCTTGAACCGGATTTCTGCATTCGAGAACGTGAGGCCACCAGTCGTGACCGTCGTTGCGGCCAATTGGGTTGCATCGGCGAGATCCTCTTGCATTATCTTGATGGTCTTCTCGGCGACATCCGTCAGCTTCCCTTCCCGGATCATCTCCTTATAGGAAAAGGTAGACTTTGCGGCAATAGAAAAGCACATCGCCATCACGCCTGAAAAGAGCACCGTCGCGATGATCACTTCCAATAAGCTAAAGCCACGGTTTTGAATCAAAGTGCACGTCCTTTCATTTCAAGCAAACCTAGTTCAAGGTGTAACTGCCGGAGTGCTCGAACCCGAACGATTCGTTAAAAAGGTAATGACATTAATCTCTCGGGGGAAGCCGGCGGCACTCCACCAGCGCACTTGCACCACGACGGGGTAAATAATCATCTGCGATACATTCACATAAGCATTGATTGGGCTGCGCTGCGGATTCGTAATCGGCACAGCCAGCAATCTCGGAAAGGCAGCTCGCGAATCCGCATCGCCAAACTCGACAGTCGCGCCATAGCTCCCATTCACAGGCGGCGAGACGACGGTCAGTGGCACATTGCTGATTCTTCCATCCGCATCCAAGTCAATCCCATCAAGCAGCGCGCCGGGTTCCTCTCCCATCTGTGATTCCGTGGGTATCTCGTTATTTATGAAGATGATCCGCATCTCAGGAACATTTGTGCCGAGCGCAACAAAACGGTCGCCAAAGGCAACGCTGTCCGTGAACGGCGTTGTAGAAACGATTAATCCTCGCAGCGCCCCATCGGTCTGCAAGCCTCCAGGCGACCCACCCAGATACAACTTAAATTTGCCTGGCTTCTTGCGGTTCGAACCCGCGGCATAGTCTCCTCCTGAAAACCCGGGCAAAGGGTTGCTTGCGATATTGGGATCGGCCTCACTTGAGATATTGTCAACCTGCGTAAAGGGAAGCGCACGCATGTCGTTGATGTATCTGTTGATGGCGCTTTGAACGATCGCCTCTTCACGCTGCAGAACCGAGAGACGCTGCGCGTTTAACCATGCGTTCGACGTTCCCATTATCGCAATCGACAGCACGGTTATGGCAATCATAACCTCCAGCAAAGATAAGCCGGCAGGTCGCGCAGACAGTTCGCGTTTGATTTCCATTTCAGTTCCTTTTCAAAGACACACTAAAGAAGGAATCTCCAAGGTGTCATTATGCACAACGAGCGTTGAGCGAATTTGTTTGTGATTTTATCGAAAAATTGTTTGAATCTAGAATGCACAAGTGCTTGAAGTTGTAAGAACTGAAGATGTAAGGGTTTTAGAAATGCACCCTTTTATTTCTTTTCGACCGCAGCAGGGTTTCTCGCAATAACGGCGCCCAGTTTCTACTTTGAAACAGTGCGCCATGATAGCGCGCTATTCCGGCGGGTGGAAGCCCGACTCCCTACCGCGCCTGACGGGGCTGCTACCGTGCCACGCCACCGTGGCCTCTTCTCGACTTCATCGCGCTTCTACTCGTCACGCGCCACTATATATTTGATTTCAGCTCAGAAGGATATTACACTTACCACTGGAGGTTTTTATGCGCCGTCTTCTGCCGATTTTTGTGCTGCTTGCAAGTTCCATCCTGCGGGCCGATACGCTTGTTCTCAAAAATGGAAAAGTGCTTGAAGGCGAGGTGCTGAAGCAGGACGAGCACGCCATTGAACTGAAGGTGGAATACGGATCGCTGCTTATTCCGATGAATATAATCTCCAAAATCGAAGAGGACACGCCCGAGAAGATTGCGCAGCGCGAAGAAAAAACTGAGGCTATCAAAGAGCTTGCCGAAAAAATGAAAGTCGAAGGCAAGGTTCAATACAAAGGCAAGTGGGTGACGGAAGAAGAGAAAAAGACCGACGAAGCCAAAGTGGCCGCCGATAAAAAAAAGCGCGACGAGCAGCGTGCCATTGCCAAGAAGAAGGCCGACGATGAGGCCGCCAAAAAGAAGCAGGAAGTGGCCAAGCGCAAGGAAGAACAGATTCGCAAGCAGCAGGCTGAGTTCGCGCGAAACAATGAAGAAGATCTGCGCGCACGACACGCCCGAAACCAGGACACCTATGATCGCAATTCACGCAACGGGGGCAACGGTTACAACAACAATAACAATGGCTACAACAATAACGGCTACAATAACAACAACATCAATCAGATGATCCGCAATAACTTGCGCTAGATCGTGACGTATAGAATAGAACCGGGCAGGCATTTCTGCCTGCCCGTATACATTATCTCGAAGACATTTTAACGGCATGAATAGCGGCTGCGGTAGTAACCGTCGGAGTACCCATACGAGCGGTCGTAACTTGTATACTCATAACGCGGCTCGGCGTATTCGCGCGGTTCCACGTAGTAGGTGACGGGTGCGGAGTAGTAGCGTGGCGCTCTGTAGTAAACGGGTGCGGAGTAGCAGACCTGCGGCCGGACGTACCTGCTGCCGCCATAATATCCGCCTCGGCTGTATGAACTGTCGCGGTATGAACTGCCTCCGCGGTAGCCGCCGCTTCCGAACGAAACTCCGCCAAAGAATTCTGCGGCGGGCGCTGAGAGACTGATTCCGGAAGCCAGGACGATTGCGGCAAGAGCGAGCTTGTACATTTCAATTTCCTCCTCAAGAGTTTTTTGCTAAACGGGCAGCCTACACGCGGATATGACTGGATAGTACGTATGCGTATTCATTATATTTTCAAAAAAAATCGAATTGTGGCCAGTGCTCCAATTATCCGCAGGTAATTCAGTTGCTTTTAATGCGTCAAAATGTTAACTCGCTGGGACTGGCGTTTCTTTTTCCGCGAACGAACTGCGAGAGCCATACAGCGATGATTCCAATGACTGGCGAGCCCATCCAGATCACCACCATCGAGCGCCACATTCTGGACCAGCAGCAGCGCCATCCGGACGCCACCGGCGAGCTGACCAATATCCTTTACGACATTGCGCTGTGCGGAAAATTGATCGCCGCCAAGGTCATTCAAGCCGGACTGACCGGCATTCTCGGGAGCGCCAACGAACGCAATATCCAGGGCGAAGAAGTGATGCGCATGGATAAATTCGCCGACTCAACACTTTTTCGCCTGAATGACCACACCGGACGATTGGGCGTGATGGCCTCCGAAGAGCATGAAGACATCCTGGCCATTCCGTCGAAGTACAAATGCGGACGTTACGCGCTGCTCTTCGATCCGCTCGACGGCTCTTCGAATATCGATGTGAACGTCAGCGTGGGAACGATCTTTGGAATCTACCGGCGCAAGTCCAAGGACGGCCCGGGGACGCTCGAGGACTGCCTGCAGCCGGGACGCGATCTCGTTGCCGCCGGATACATCATTTACGGCTCAAGCACCATGCTGGTTTACAGCACCGGGCATGGCGTGCACGGCTTCACCTTGAACCGCATGGTCGGCGAATTCCTGCTCTCGCATCCGAACATACGCACGCCGGAGACCGCGAAGTACTACAGTGTTAATTCGGGCAACGAGCGTTACTGGAGCCCCGGCGTGCTACGGTACATGCGCCATCTGCAGGGCGGCGACGATGAAATCCAGCCGCTCTCGCTGCGCTACATCGGTTCGCTGGTCGCCGATTTTCACCGCAATCTGCTCTCCGGCGGAATCTTCTTTTATCCCGCCGACCGGAAAAACCCCAAGATGCCCAACGGCAAACTGCGTCTGACCTACGAGGCCGCGCCGCTGGGCTTCATCGCCGAACAGGCGGGCGGCGCGGCCAGCGATGGACGTCGGCGGATTCTGGACATTGAACCGAGCGCGCTGCATCAGCGCACGCCGCTTTTCCTGGGCCATAAGGGTCTGGTTGAGAAAGCGGAGGAGTTCATCCGAGAGTTCGACGCGGGAACGAATCCGGTGCTCAAATAATTTTACGCCATCGGAAATCAACTCGCACATTTAACATTTTCAGTCCCGGGAGCATCATGGCAGAGATCGAGACAATTAATGAGACCGCGAGCATGCAGGCTCGCGCGAGGCAGTGGCTGCGCGAAGGAAAGTCGATTGGATTTGTTCCGACGATGGGTGCGCTGCACGCGGGGCACAGAGCTCTGATCGCGCGCGCGCGCAAAGAGAACGATATCGGCGTCGTCTCTATTTATGTCAATCCCACGCAATTTGGAATGGGCGAGGACTTCGAGAAGTATCCGCGCATGCCGGAGGCCGACACGCGGCTCTCCGCCGAGGCGGGCGCCGATTGCATTTTTGCTCCGGAGACGCTGTATAGCGGTGATGCGCGGACGTGGGTGCAGGTCGGCGAACTTGAAGACGCGCTCTGCGGACTTTCGCGCCCCGGTCATTTTCGTGGCGTTGCCACGGTCGTCACCAAGCTGCTGAACATCGTGTTGCCAGACCGGGCGTACTTTGGACGCAAAGACGCGCAGCAGCTTCTGATCATCGAGACGCTCGTGCGCGATCTGGATATCGGCTGCGAAATTGTTCCTGTTGAGACGGTGCGCGAAGCGGACGGTCTGGCGATGAGCAGCCGCAACAAATATCTCTCGACGGCGGAACGGAAGAAGGCGCTCGCGATTTCGAAGGCGCTCAATCATTGCCGCACGCAGATTGAACAGGGCGAGCGCGACGGCATGAAATTAATCGGCGAGATGGCGGAGATTCTCGAGCAGCAGCCTGATCTGGAGATCGACTACGTTTCACTGGTCGACGCGCACACGCTGGTCGATCTGACGACGCTGGAAGGCAATGTGCTTGCTGCGATCGCGGTGAAGATTGGCTCGACGCGACTGATTGACAATGCGGGATTTAAGAACATTATTGAGTCGCGCATTGTTAAAGTGAAGTGATAGAGGAATGCGACCGGCTGTTGGGCGTATTCCTCGGTCCCTTTCATGACGCGCGACTCAGGCGCTCGCTTGCTGCATGATCTTCTCGATCTCGGAAAAATCGAAGGGCTTCTGCAAGACATGCGCGAGCCCCAGCGAGTGTGCCACCTTCAGCGGATTGAGCACACCTGACATCAATACAATTTTTTGCACTCCGTTGGAACGGAGCGCGCTGATCAAGTCCTGCGTCGGCAGTTTTCCGGGAATATGGTAATCCAGCAGCACCAGAGTGGGCTGAAAGGCCAGCGCCGTCTCCAGGGCAAGCACGGTGGACGAAGCCACCGCCGTTTTGTAGCCGAAGTGGCTCAAAAAAACTTGCAGCGCAGAACAGGTATCCGGATCGTCATCGACAATCAAAACCGTCTGTAAGCGGCGTGATGAACTTTTCGCTCGTCCACTCACACGGTTGCCAGCATCTTTTTTTCTCACTTCTGTTTCCATAATATCCGTCCTTAGCAAGTTAACTTAAATAATGCAAAACCGCTGCCGCCGCAAAAAAAAAACCATTTGCCGCTTTTTTGAGGGCGACGCTGACAATGGAGCGATTCTCAGTTATGATGTATCTTCAGGATCGGTTAACGGAGCGTTGATGATGCACCAAATTGGGTTGCGCGGGTTGCTTTTTTCAGTCTTCCTTGCCGCGTTTGTTTTCTCTGCTGAAGAGGAGAAGAAAGAGCCGGCTCCGGAGACTCGGCCACCGGAGCTCTTCAAACAATGGGAGGATATGGATTACGGTCCGTACTTCTCCTATCCGGTCAAGCAGAGCAACAAGCCGCGTATTATCCGTCTCGAAGGCGGAGCCAAAGTCTGCTACGACACCGAACTGATGCGCCTGGCCGGAGCCTGGACCGACGCCAAGATTATCGGCACCAATCCGTCGATCAGCTCAAAAAAAGATGGCGACACCTATATCGCCGGAAATCTCCAGTTCGGGACCGGTCCCGGTCCCGGCTGGGCCAAGGATGGCAGCTTCCAGGACCCGCGCCAGCCTTGGGGAAAAGATCAGAAACTCCTGGGCCGCCTGCCCAACGACTGGGCGCGCTACCACGGCCTCTTTCTCAGCGGCGATAAGGTGCTGCTCTTCTATTCCGTCGGCGCGTGCAAAATAATGGAGATGCCCAGCTTCAAAGAAGTCGGCGGCATCCCCGCCTTTACCCGCACCTTCCTGGCCGGCGAATCGGCGGCGCCTCTGACTATGCTGGTCTGCGACGGTGGCAGCGCGGCCTCAGGCGGAGTCGGCCCCGTTGGTCAGGCGCCCGGCACGGCCAAGAGTGGTTCTGTGGTAGATTCCATCGCATGTGTGACGATCAAAGACGGCGGCAAGGAATGGGTGATTGCAGTCGGCGCAGTCGGAACGCCGAAGGGCTCCGAATGGGAAGTCTCCGGCGGGCGGATACATCTGCGCCTGCCGCCCATGAGCGGTTCGGTGGCCTTCAAGATTGTGACGGCGCGCCTGCCTGCCGCCGACCTGCCAAAGTTCCCGGCGACGATGGCCGGCAACGCTCTGATTATCACCGAATTCACAAAGGGCGGGGCACCGCGCTGGAAGGAACTGACCACCCGCGGCGTGATAGGACAGGGCGATGCCGCGTACGTCGTCGATACCATCACACCGCCCGACGACAATCCCTGGAAGCTCGTTATCAAATTCTGCGGCATCGATTTCTTCCCCGACGGCCGCGCCGCGCTCTGTTCTCTTAATGGCGATGTGTGGATCGCATCGGGGATCGATAGCAAGCTTGAGAAGATCACCTGGAAACGCTTCGCAACCGGGCTTGCGCAGCCCACCGGATTGAAGATCGTTGACGGCATAATCCATACCACGGGCCGTGATCAGATTACGCGCCTCTTTGATTTGAACGAGGACGGCGAGGCCGACTATTACGAGAATTTTAATAACGATTACGTCTGCGGAACCGAAGCGCAGGACGCCGCCTACGACCTGCAAACAGACCGCGCCGGCGATTTCTATATCGGCACCGACGGGCATTACAGCGGGCCCACCAACGGCGCGATGCTCAAGATATCCAAAGACGGCACCAATATGCAGATCATAGCCACCGGATTCCGGTGCAATTTCGGCATCGGCGTAGGCCCCAACGACGAGATCACCTGCAGCGACCAGGAAGGCGGCGAAGTCGTCCCCGCCTGCCCGATTTATCTGCTCAAGAAAGGCGCCTACTATGGCTTCAAAGATCAGTCGCGCATCCAGCCTCCGCCGGAAAAAGGCGAGCCGCCGATGCTCTGGTTGCCCAAGAACGTCGACCGCTCGCCAGGAAGCCAGCTCTGGGTTGACAGCGACAAATGGGGCCCCTTTAAAGGCCACATGCTGAGTACCTCCTACCGCTTCTGCACGCTGCTCCACATCATGATGCAGCGCGTCGGCGACGAGACCAACGGCGCCGTAATGTCCTTTCCAATAAAACTGGCCAGCGGGATCTGCCGCGGGCGCGTCAACCCCGTCGATGGCCAGGTCTATCTCTGCGGCCTGCGCGGATGGGACACCGAGGCCAGCCGCGACACGACCTTCCAGCGCGTGCGCTACACCGGCAAGCCGGTGTCAATGCCGATCAATTTCCGGCTGATCAAAGGCGGCGTGGAACTGATCTTCGCCGTGCCGCTCGACCCGGCCACCGCCGAAGACCCGAGCAGCTACGACGCCAGCATGTCCAACATCAAGTGGGGCCAGCCCTACGTGCCTTACTCGGTGCGCGAACCCGCCAAAAAAGGGCGCGATGAAATCAAGATCAAATCCGTCAAGCTCGAGAACAAGAAAGTGCTGACGCTGCTCTTCGAAGACCTGCGCCCGTGCTCCAATTTCGATCTCCTTTATAATATCAAGGGAGCCGACGGCAGCCGCATCTCACAGCAATTCTATATGACCATCAACAAGCTGCCGTAGTTCGTTGCAGTTGCAGTTGCCGTTGTTTCCCCTCCCCTTGAGGGAGGGGGTAGGGGGAGGGGTAATACGCCGCGTTACCCTTGGTGCGCGCCTTAACCCCTCACCCCGCGTTCGCTTCGCTCACGTCGACCCTCTCCCTCAAGGGGAGAGGGAGGAAAAATCGAATAGAGCGCTCGGAAAGGACAGAATGCACGACCGTGTCATTGCAATCGATGGTCCCGCGGGAAGCGGCAAATCCACCGCCGCGCGCCGGCTGTCTGATGCCATCGGTTATACGTACCTCAACACCGGAGCGATGTACCGGGCCGTGGCCTTTGTCGCCAGTGAGGGCGGAATCGATCTGAATAACGATGAACGCGTCGCCGAAGTCGCGCGCTCGATAAAATTCGAATACTGCCTCAAGGGCGAAGTGCAGCGCTTCATCGTCAACGGTCAGGATCGCAGCGAGAACCTCTTTACCGCCGCGCTCACCGGTCAGCTCAAGCCTGTCGTGAACAACCTCGCTGTCCGCGCCGCGCTGGTCGATAAAATGCGCCACGCCGTGCGCGACTTTCTCGATCTGGGCGTCAAAGGCGTGGTCATGGAAGGCCGCGACATCGGCACCGTCGTCTTCCCCGAAGCGCCGATCAAATTCTACATTCACGCCTGCCTGGAGGCCCGCACCAAGCGCCGCGCGCGAGAACTGGAATCCCGCAACGAGAGCGTCGATTTCGACGGCCTGCGCAAGCAGATCCAATACCGCGACGAGACCGACCGCGCCCGCGAAGTCGGCAAACTGATCCAAGCCCCCGACGCCATCGACATCGACACCACCGACCTCAACGAAGAACAGACTTTGCAGCGTCTTGTCGCCGAAGTGGATAAAAAGCTGAGCACGCTGGACTGAGCAAACGACGGAGTAACGGCTTCAACACGGAGGTACGGAGAAACTCCGGAGGTCACGGAGAACGGATTTTGAGTTATTGATTTGGAGTAGAGACCATCGAAAAGGTGGAGCAGACATTCCTGTCTGCTCGAACATACATTCGGCGTCGCACGAAAAAATGTACATCCGTCAAACTAAAAGCCGTTTCTCCGTGACCTCCGGCGTTCCTCCGTGCCTCCGTGTTAAACAGTTGCCGTTCGGCGCGTCTCACTCGCCGGCGTCGTCATCCTGAAACTCCGCCTTCGGCCACCATATGAATGACTTCTTGCCCTTGCCACTGCCGATCTGCCCCCAGCGCGAAACGTAGCCGCGGCAGTCGATGTGCACATGGCTGCGCACGGAATCGTCGCCGTCCCATTCGTAAACACCGATGCCGCCCACAACCACCGCGCCTTCGGCCTCCAGTTCGCGCACGGCGTTGGCAATGACCAGCCCGTCTTTGCGGTCGATCTTGCCGTCGCCATTGAGGTCGTCCATGCGCTTGTCGTCGTTCTCGTCGATGCACAGATCCACCGCGTCGCCGTAACAGTGCCGGCTGAATGTGGCGCCGCCGATGGAGCGGTTGTAGTCCGGCGTACGGAATCCGCTGGTAATCCAGAATTTCGTTACCGGCACGTTCTTCTGCCGGAGCCGCTCGCGCAGCTTGATCAGCTTGTCGATCAAATCGGCGCGCGGCGGAAGAAAGTCGGTGTGACGTTCGGTGGTGTAAATTTTGCGGCCTTCGGTATCGCGTTTATCGCGGAAGGCAATCAACTGACCCAATTCAAGATTGTCGCCAATCTTAAGCGTCGCTCCATTCGCACCAAGCTGCGCGAAGAAATGCGGAGGCTGGTATTGAGCCGCATTCTCGCGCACCCGCCGTACCGGCGCATCCGCCGGATCGGCGTAGCCACCGATCGATTTCCCGAACACTTTGACCATTTTCTTATCGGTCTTACTATCATGCTGGACGTCCGCGCGGGTCAGTACCAGAACATTCAGCGTGCGCGGTTCATTGGAATCGTCTCTCCATTGCAGCTTATAAAGGCCGCACTGCATCGGCGCACGGCACTCCTGCTTCCACATGCCGTTGACGTCCGCGCCCGGATTCAATTCTCCGCCCGAGTGATCCCAGAGCCCCACGCCGTTGGGTTCGACAAAAGCGCCCCGCGAAAGTGTCGGCTGCGGACGGACGCTGAAGACCGATCCCGCCGGCACCATCAGCACCTGCTCAGGATAAAAGATTCCGCCGAAACGCTGGCCGGGATGCACCAACTCGGGTTCAGTATCGATCTTCCAGGCGCTCACGCCCAGCGCACTGACAACCTGCCGGGCCTTGGCCGCGGCGCCACTGCCGCTGCCTCCCGTAGTGGAGAGCAGCACGATACCCGCGACGACCGGGAGTATCAGCGCCAGCAGCGCAAAGCGGCGCAGCAGATTTTGCTTCTTGGGCGGTGTGTAAAGAGGGCTGGTAAGCATCAACTTCCTCGTAAAACGATTCGGCTGTCCGAGCGAAAACTTCCTCATAGAACGTATCGGCAGCAAAGTAGGTAGAAATTCAGTATCTCTTCAAAATGAAGCGCTGAGCTTGAAATTAATTTTCAGGTAGCGCGGCGAATGAGTTTAGAAGCGAGTGCCACATTCGCGAAAGGCTGGCCTCCAAGCTCTGATCGGTCGGGATCGAAATGAACGCATCGAAAGACTCGTCGGCAGATGGATTCTGAAAGCTCAGACGCTGGTTGATCGAAATCGCCGCATCGGCCTCCGAGCCAAAACTTTCGCCGCAGGCCTGACGCTTTTCGATATGCGCTAAAGCTCGCCCGGGTTCGCAATCGACCCAGATCAGAATCGCCAGAGCGCCCGCGCGGTGCGCTTCGTCGCAGAGTTCCGATCGCGACGCCGCCCAGGTAAAGGTGCCATCGCAAATGACGCTCTGCCCGCCAGTCAGCGCCTGCCGCGCGCGTTCGCCGAGTACCTGATAGACGCTTGCTGAATTCTCCGGCGCATAACGCAAAGCTGGAGGCGTCCCGCGCGGCACAATCTCATCGCGAATGAGATCGGTGGCCAGATGAGCCCATCTCAGCCGCTGCGCCAGATTGCGCGCCAGAGTGCTCTTCCCACTGCCCGAAACGCCGCACAACAATATAAGGAAGGGCCGGCGTGGCAGGGCATAGCGCACGCAAAGATCGAAAAGGTTTTTGGCCTCGTCTGCCGCATGCTGCTTATGAGCCGCCTCGACGTTCGCGTCGCCCGCGATCCAGGCCTGTACTTTGCCCTTCACAAAGGCGCGGTAACCCAGATAAAAATTGAGCAGTAGCGGCGAGAGCCGCGCGTCGCAGCTTTCTGTATAACGCTTCAAAAACGCCCGGCTCAAGTCGCCGCGCCCGCGAGCGTCCAGATCCATCGCTAGATACGCAATATCGAGCGCGCTGTCGCCGATGCGGAATCGGTCGTTGAATTCAATGCAGTCAAAAAGCACCGGCGCGGCATTCAGCGGCAGGCAGATGTTCTCGCTGCGCAGGTCGCCGTGCCCGTCGACTACAAACCCTTGCCGCGCGCGTTCGCTGACCAGCTCGCCGTGCTCCTTAAGGAAAGACCGCGCGCGCCGCCCTATAAAGGAGAGCGCCGCCGAATCGAGCAATCCCTGATCAAGGCCCGCGCCCTCGCGCAGGTTCTCCTCTATATTGAACGTGACCGCCGCAAGGTCGCCCAACCCGCCCGGCGCGATCAGCCCCCGCTGCTGTAAATAAAACGGTGCGAGCACATCGGCGATGCCCTCGACATCTTTTCTCTCGACGGCATCATTTTTCAAAAGCAAGTCCGCCATCCGCTCAGCCGGAAGCCGCCTCATCCAAACCGCCCAATCCACGATCCGTGTGGCACGGGCAGCTGTTGGGCTGCCCGTGTTGGATGCGTCAACTTCTTTGACTAAACACTTCACCCCGTCCGCTTGTTCTTCCACCGCGCGCAAGCCGATATATATTTCGGGGCAGAGGCGACTATTGAGTACGATCTCGCGTTCGCAGGCCCAGCGCCGTTTCTCAAGCGTGGTAAAGTCGAGGAAATCGAATTTGACGTGCTTCTTAAGCTTGAAGGCGTAGGTGCCGATAAGGTACACCCAGCCGATGTGCGTCTGCACCAGCGTTGCATCGCCGAGACTGGAATCGAGTCCGAATGAAAGAGCCGATAAAGGAAGAGGCGCGCTCATATCTATCACTTTCTTGTATAGGAGATCAGCATTGCCGAAGGTCTTCTCCATACGGACTGTAGCACGCCCAAGCGTCCTGTGCAGTACACAGGTGCCAAAGCTGTGGGAAAAAGTAAATTGACAGTGCTGAAAACAAGCTAAAGTCTTTGTTAGGCACTGGCTAATTGCAACGGAACAAACAGGCCTGCGTTCTGCGGGGCACGGGTTTTATTGGCGGGATTGTCACCCAGCCGTGCCGTCATTTGAATGCGCGGAGAGGATTTTTCATGCGACTGTGGCTATTGTCGTTGGCGCTTGCGGTAAGTTTCACCTCGGTGGCGGCTCGTTGCGCTGAGGAGAACGCTGACGAAGCGGCGAACAAAAAGTATCTAGAGGACAAGCGCAAGCAGCGCGAGGAAATCCTCGGTCAACGCGTGGACCTCGAGAAAAAACTTGAGGAAACCAAGCAGAAGATCAATGCGCAGAGCAAGGAAGCTGCAAAGCTCGGCTCTGCCACCGTCACCATTGACGAAGAGACAAAGGAGGTTGCCGAGCCGCAGAATGCAGAAGCCGCTCTGAACCTCAAGACGCCCATTCGCGACCCCTACGAGCCGAGCCCGGAAGACGTTCCCGTCTACGTGCACGATCGCTGGTCGGTCAACCTGAGCGATTTTCGCATCGACGATCCGCAATACATCAGCGCCGAGATGGCCCATGGCAGCAGCAAGACCTGGTTCGGATTTACCTTCACGTTGACCAACTCGACTGGGAAAACGCGCCGCATCGCGCCGTTTCTCACCGCCGTCACCAACCACGGTGTTTATAACCATGCTGTTGGCGGATTCACTGCCGAACGCCGCATGGCCGATTCATTGGGCCGCCCATTGATGGAAACCAAGGATCTGCGCGACAAGGAACTGCTCACCAATTACCGCGTGGCGCCGCTCGAATCAAACATTCGTTTGGCCGATTACGCCATCGATCCCGCCACGGGTGCAGCGAGACTGGACCCCATGGCTACGTTCGAACCCGGCCAGAGCCGCTGGGGCGCCGCTCTCTGGACGAATTTCACCAACGAATTCACCGAACTGAAGATCATTGTCAACGGCATCAGCAACGCCCACCGCTACGACGAAAAAATGCGCCGCGTGCTGGTGATGACGTTCGAACGCCTCGACGACGAATTCCACGTCCATCGAAGCCAGCTCAAGTTCAAAGGCAAGAAGTGGGAGTATCTGTGGATGTGGGACCAGAGCATCACGGTGCCGGTACCCACGGATGCCAAGAATCCGCAGATTAAAGTCCAGACTCTGAAGACACCTTCAGGCGTCGATAAGCTGGCTTGGGCCTTCCCCTTCAAGCTGGATAATCCCAGCCGCTCGACGCAGGAAATCGCGATAAACTCGGTCAGCTACGTCTGCCCCATTGAAATCGATATCGGCGGCCAGAAAGTTCCAGTCGAAGTTAAGATCGTCGACGACGGCCGCTCCACGATTTACAAAGCCCAACTTTTGAAAGCTATCGGCAAGGAATCGCCGAAGGACCGCTTCGAACTGAACAAGACCCCCGGCGGCACCGAAGGCAGCAAGACGCGCAACGAACGCCGCAAGACCAGCATCGAAGCCGGAAAAGGCCTCGACGAATTGTGGGCCGTCTTCGATTCCAGTGATGTCGATTGGGACGACCTGAAAGTGCAGCTCGAATCGGCGCTTAGCCAGAAGCAGGACAAGGCCGCGCTCGCCAAGGACAAATGGGCGCAGATCGTCAAGAATGTCGCGCCCGACAACAAGGCATTGGCCGAAAAGAATCCGGGCTTCCTTTATGACCCACGCCGCTTGGTCACTCCCGATGAAATGAAGGCTGTGCAGGAGCAGGTCGCCAAGGCACTGCCCGTCGCGATCGACGCCGCCAAAGCCAAGAAGACGGTTGTGGCCTACTTCGATTGCACCAGCGGCCTATCCACCGGCAGTTACCGCGTCAGCCGCTCGTACCGCCAGTTGGGAGTCGTTCAGGACGAGTGGCTCAAAGCCTGGGAAGAGCTGGATCGCGCAGCCCCCGCCGCACCTTCCAAGTAACTCCGTCACAGTTGAGTGAATAAAACCCCCCGGCATATGCCGGGGGTTTTTCTTTTCACTGCTTCTGTCAAAAGCACACAAAAATGTGGTACAGCATTGCAAGGTGGAGCAGACATTCCTGTCTGCTCGTTCATGCTTCGGGCAGACAGGAATGTCTGCCCCGTTTTTTTTCACTCAACTGGCATCCCCACCGATCGCCGCATCCGTTACCGCGCCCGTGATCTCGCGCAGCACGATGGTAGCGTAGGCCCCCGGCGGCAGAGCAAACGAAAGCTTCACCGCATCGGCCTCCAATTCAGCAACCGGCTTTTCAACAAACGGAATCCGCAGCGAACGACGGGCGCCTGGCTGGCGTTCCGCTTCTCTGCGCCCGAATTCGTCCATCGTCACTCCGGCCTCGCCGAGTACCTGTCGCTCGATCTCGCCGGGCTTGCCTGCCGGCAACAGGCATTTGGGCCCAAAGAGCGGCCCCGACGGACTGATCTCAAACATGTCCGCTCGGAGTTGTTCGCGCGCCACTTCTTCATCCGTGCCGATCGCGAAGACCGCCCCGTTCCGGTGCAGCCACGCCAGGTCGCCCGCCATCACTTTCCCAATCTCCGGCATGCGCATCGCAAGCACTTGATTAAAAAGTTCGGACTGAAACGCGTTGACTAGTAGATTGCGCATGCGACGGTCGGCTGGCCGGCCCCCGTTCGAGCGCTCTGTGTAGGCTTTGGAGAAGGCATCGACCTCGCCCTTGACCAGCATCTTTCCCAGCGCGCCATTCTCACCGCCCCAGCCAAAGCGCTGCTCACCGAAAAAATTGGGAATGCCGCTGAGACTCAATGCCGCCAGCACCTCGGATGAACGCAGCGCCAAAACCGGCAGTCCAGCCGCATCCGCCAACCGCAACCGGATCAGAAACCGGTTTCCGCGAAGATGTCCCATCTTCAGCTTGTTGCCGTGCCGGCTAACCTTGATGATGCGCAGGCGCGGATCGCTGTAATTCTCAAGCAGTTCTTCCTTGACGTGCTCGAAACTGATCCACTGCCGTGTCACCGCCCGCGCGTCTTTCAATCCCGCGACGCCGCAATCGGGCGCACGCTTTCCAAGCAGCGTCGCAAGGCGCCGCGTCGCGTCATGCGTGTTCATCTCGCGCTTTTCGATCTGGATGTACGTATGCGTGCCGACGCCGCACGGTTCGTACAGCGGCAATTCCTCGACGATGAAATCGTCGGCGTTGGCCTTGATCTGCACGCTGGGAAACGCGGGTGGAGGAGGGGGGCAGAGTGTAGCGCAGGCATCTTGCCTGCCGGGAGAGGAGGGCTGCTTCATTCGCCCAGCACCGCTTTCAACTCGCGCGCCATCTTCTCCGTTGCCGCGCGCGCCGCGCCCGCGAAATCCGCCTCGCCATGCGTCGTTGAGTACGGCTCCTGCTTGAAGGCGAAATTGATGCCGCGCGAATTGTTCACGATCGCACCGCGCCCGTCGGGCCGGAAACCCGCCGCCGCATCCTGCGCCGAACCGCCCTGCGCGCCGTAGCCGGGGATCAGAAAAAAAGTATCGGGCATGATCTCGCGCAGCCGCCGCGCCTGCTGCGGATACGTCGCGCCGACGACCGCGCCAACGTTGCTCAATCCGCTGTCGCCGCGATGCTTCAGCCCCAATTCATGAACCATCTGCGCGATGTATTCGTAAACCGTCGCGTGCCCGTCGCTTTTCTCCGCAAGCAACCGGTCTTGCAGATCGCCCGAGCCCGCGTTCGAAGTCTTCACCAGCACAAAAATGCCGCGCCCGGCCGGCGCGCCAATTTCGAGAAACGGTTCCAGCGTGTCGCGCCCCATATAAGGATTGACCGTCAACGCATCCGCATCGAAGCCAACGCTTTTCCCATCGATGTACTCGCCGCCAAGATGCGCGCGCGCATACGCCAGCGCCGTCGTGCCAATGTCGCCGCGCTTGGCGTCGGAGATCACCAGCATTCCTTTCAGACGCGCATACGTTACCGTTGCCTCATACGCGCGTAGCCCTTCCCATCCGTATTCTTCGTAAAAAGCGATCTGCGGCTTGCAGACAGGAACCAGATCGGCGACCGCGTCAATCAGAGCCTTGTTAAATGCCAGAAACGATTCGGCGACCGCGCGAGCGCTGCGTCCATGCTCGCGCAATGCCGACTCGGTGATCTGCCGCGGCAATTGATCGAAGCGCGGATCGAGCCCCAGGCAGATCGGCGAGCCTTTTATCCGAATCATTTCATCGAGCCGGTCAGCGAAATGCATTTTCTAAAATGTCCTCTGAATCAAAGTTTTTCATAAGCTACGGTACTATTCCCGGTGCGGAAACTATAAAATCCGTGCGAATGAAACATCCTGTGATCCAGTCTGCCGAAACTGAATTGGGCGTCGCTCTGCGATCCCTCGGCAATCTCGATTTGCTCGACCGCCCGCGCCGAGCGCTGCTGGTCTCGCGCGCCGAGCGCGCTCCCTC
>Ga0105047_10005883_pt1 | contig 20935 bp, 19 predicted proteins | sample MAT04_FD_78384 | JGI IMG/M metagenome (GOLD analysis project Ga0105047, IMG submission 78384) | Freshwater microbial communities from Lake Fryxell liftoff mats and glacier meltwater in Antarctica - MAT-04 (megahit assembly) | ecosystem: Environmental > Aquatic > Freshwater > Ice > Liftoff... | reverse complement strand
TCAGCCCGTCGCGCTGTTTCAGATCGGCCAGCAGATCAAGGATCTGCGCCTGAATGGTCACGTCCAGCGCTGTCGTCGGCTCATCCGCAATCAGAAGTTCGGGTTCGTTGGCCAGCGCCATGGCGATCATCACCCGCTGCCGCTGCCCGCCAGACAACTGGTGCGGATAGGCATCCAGACGGCTGGCCGCCTCGCGGATGCCGACCTTTTCCAGCAGCTCGATGCAGCGCGCCCGTGCCGCGGTCCCGGTCAGCGCCTGATGCAGCGCCAGACTTTCGGCCAGCTGCTTGGCGATGGTGTGCAGCGGGTTGAGGCTGGTCATCGGCTCTTGAAAGATAAAGCTGATGTCGTTGCCCCGCACCCGGCGCAGGTCGTTCAGCGACGCCCCCACCAACTGACGCCCGAGATAGCGCACCGATCCCGTCACCTCGGCGTTGTCGGGCAGCAGCGCCACCGTCGACAGCGCCGTCACCGACTTGCCAGAGCCGCTTTCGCCCACCAGCGCCACAGTCTCGCCCTTGGCCACGGTAAACGACACGTCGCGCACCGCGTGAATCCGCCCCCCGTCCTGCGCGAAATGGATGTTCAGACCCGCGACGTCCAGCACGTTCATCTGAAGGTCTTTCGCGGGTCGAATGCATCGCGCACGCCCTCGAAGATGAACACCAGAAGGCTCAGCATCAGGGCGAATGTGATGAAGGCGGTAAAGGCCAGCGACGGGATGTGCAGGTTCTGTTCGGCCTGGCTGGTCAACTCGCCCAGCGACGGCAGGCTCGCCGGCAGCCCGTATCCGAGATAGTCGAGCGTCGTCAGCGACCCGATGGTGCCGGTCACGATGAACGGCAGCATCGTCAGCGTCGCCACCATGGCGTTGGGCAATACATGGCGGAAGATGATGACCGTGTCGCGCACGCCAAGCGCCCGCGCGGCCCGGACATATTCGAAATTCCGCGCCCGCAGGAATTCGGCCCGCACCACGCCCACCAGCCCCATCCAGCCAAAGATCACCATAAGACTGACCAGCAGCCAGAAGTTCATCCGCCAGATCGCGCCGACGATGATGATGACATAGAGCATCGGCGTGGAGCCCCAGATTTCCAGCACCCGTTGCAGGATCAGGTCGGTCAGCCCGCCGAAATAGCCCTGCACCGCCCCGGCGACGATGCCAAGGACAGAGGTCAGCAGCGACACGATCAGCCCGAAGGCCACCGACAGCCGGAACCCGTAGATCACCCGCGCCAGCACATCGCGCGACGTGTCATCGGTGCCCAGCCAATGCTGCCCATCCGGCCGGGTCGGCGCGGCCCGCCCGCCAAGGTCATTGATGGTGTTGTAGGAATAGGGGATCGGCGCCCAGACGATGCGCCCGGCCTCGAACCCCTCGGCGCCCTCCAGCCGGCCCAGTGCGGCGGACTGGATCAGCGTTTCGGGCTCGTCGAAACAATCGATCAACCCGCCGGTGGCGATCAGGCACTGCACCTCGGGCGATCGGTAGTTCGCCTCGGTCCGCAGGTCGCCGCCGAACCGTGTCTCGGAATAGAACTGCAGGAACGGCGTGTGCCACTCTCCGCGGTAGATGACCAGCAGCGGTTTGTCATTGGCCAGCAACTCGGCGAACAGCGACAGGCCGAACAACACGCTGAAAATGATCAGCGACCAGTAGGCCCGCCCGTTTGCCCGGAAGTTGCGCCAGCGGCGCTGGTTCAGCGGAGACAGCGCCATCTAGCCCCGCCGTTCGAAGTCGATCCGCGGATCGATCAGCACATACATCAGGTCCGACAGGATGCCGATCACCAGACCAACCAGCCCAAAGGCAAACAGCGTGCCAAAGATCACCGGAAAATCCCGCTCGACCACGGCCCGGTAGCCAAGCAGCCCAAGGCCATCGAGCGAGAACACCTTTTCGATGATGATCGACCCGCCAAAGAACACTGACACGAACAGCCCCGGAAAGCCCGCGATCACGATCAGCATGGCATTGCGGAACACATGGCCGTACAGCACCCGCCGCTCGGACAGACCTTTGGACCGCGCTGTCATGACATACTGTTTCTTGATCTCTTCCAGAAAGCTGTTCTTGGTCAGCAGCGTCAGCGTGGCAAAGGACGAAATCGTGTAGGCCGTCACCGGCAGGGCAATGTGCCACAGGTAATCGCCGATCTGCTGCAGGAAACTCATGCTCTCGAACCCGTCCGACGTCAGCCCCCGCAGCGGGAATATCTTCCAGTAGGACCCGCCCGCGAACAGCACCAGCAGCAGGATGGCGAACAGCAATCCGGGTATCGAATAGGCGGCGATGATCACGGCGCTGGTCCAGCGGTCAAAGGCCGATCCGTCGCGCACGGCCTTGGCAATGCCGAGCGGGATCGAGATCATGTAGGCGATCAGCGTCGACCATAGCCCCAGCGTGATGGACACCGGCAGCTTTTCGGCCACCAGAGCCAGCACGCTTTCGGACCTGAAATAGCTTTCGCCGAAATCGAACCGGATGAACTTGCCCATCATGATCAAGAACCGCTCGGGCGCGCTGATCATCTCTTTGGTGCATTCGGGGGTGTTCAGCGACGGGGTGCCGGTAAACCCCTCGGCGCAATTCCAGCGGGCAAAGCCGAACTCGACCTCCAGCTTGGCGCGAAACTCGGGCGGCAATCCGCGCGCACCCACGTAGTCGCCCTGTTCGCCGTTGTCGATGCCGGCGTCGCCGCTGCCACCGCCGATGGCCTGAACGGAATCTCCGTCACCCTCCAGCCGCGCCTCGATCTGGTCGAACGGACCACCGGGCACGAACTGGGTCAGGGCAAAGTTGATGACCATGATGCCGAACAGCGTCGGGATCACCAACAGCAACCGACGCAGGATATAGGCGCCCATTCTGCCGGACCGTCAGCGCAACACGCCGGCGGCGATCAGGGCGTCGGCCTTTTCCTGGTTGAACCACCAGAAATCAAGGTTGCCGAGCGCATAGGGCGGCAGGGTTTCGGGGTGTTCGAACATGCTGAAATAGGCAACCGTGTGGGTATTCTTGTACCATTGCGGCACCCAGAACCGGGTTGACCGCAGCACCCGGTCCAGCGCGCGGGTGGCCACGTCAAGCTCATCCCGGGTGTCTGCCGCCTCGACGATGTCCAACAGCCGGTCCACCGCCGGGTTGGCAAGCCCCATGCGATTGCGGGTCGAATTGTTGGCGGTGACCGAGGCATAGGCCTGCTTCATCTCGGACCCCGGCTCATAGCCGTTCACCGCACTGGCGACGATTATGTCGAAGTCGAAGTTCGGCGGGTCCGACCGCTGGCTCATCTGCGCCGGGTCGACCAGCGTCAGCCGGGCATCGACCCCAAGCGCGCGCAGGTTTTCGACATAGGGCACCACCACCCGCTCGAACGACGGGCTGTCCTCGAGGAATTCCACCACCAGCGCCTGTCCGGCCGCATTGCGGCGCATGCCGTCGGTGCCGACGTCCCAGCCTGCCTCGTCCAGCAGCGCCGATGCCTTGCGCAGATTGCCGCGGTCCAGTGCGCGGTCGGCCCCCGAAACCGGGGCCATCACCGCCTCGTCGGTCAGGATGCCGGCCTCCAGCAGACCCTCGTCCACCAAGGGCTGCAACAGGGCCGCCTCGTCGGGGCTTGCGGGGCCGGTTGCCGCCATTCCGGTGTTGTCCCAGATCGAGTTGATGCGGGCATAAAGCCCGTAAAACAGCGTCTGGTTCGACCATTCGAAGTTGAACATCAACCCGATCGCCTCGCGCACGCGGGGGTCCTGAAACTTCTCGCGCCGCAGGTTGAAAATGAAGGCCTGCCCCGAGGCGATGGCGCCGCTTGGCAGTTCGGCCTTGATCATTGAGCCGTCCTTGACCGCGTCAAACTCATACCCGGTCGCCCATTGTTTGGACGAGTTTTCGTTGCGGAAGGTGTAGACCCCGGACTTCAGCCCCTCGAACGCCGCGTTGTCGTCGCCGAAATACTCGATCCGGATGCGATCAAAGTTGCTGCGCCCCTGCATCATCGGGTGGTCGGCCGCCCAATACTCGGGGTTGCGACGATAAATGATCTGCTGACCCGGCTTCAGGCTGTCAAGCACATAGGGCGCGGTGCCCAGCATCGGCTCAAGCGAGGACTCCTCAAGATCGCGGTTGTTGGCCTCGTAGTCGGCCTTCGAGATGATGGTCAGCCCGCCGGCCGAGGCGGGCATGTCGCGGAACGGCGTGCCGGGGGTGAAGGTGAACTTGACCCGGTGATCATCCAGCGCCTCGACCGACTGGTATTTCTGGTTGGCGATGGCGCGATATTCGGCAATGCCCTTGTCGCGGAACAACTCATGGCTGAACACCACATCGGCGGCGGTCATCGGGCTGCCGTCTGAAAACGTCACATCGCGGCGCAGGTTGAAGATCACCCAGGACCGGTCGGCGGGGTATTCCATCGTGTCGCACATCAGGCAGTAGAGCGCGCCGATCTCGTCCGCCGCCCCGGCGAGGATGGATTCGAAAGAGATGGTGCCAAGCGCCCCGGGCACGCCCTTGACCGAATAGAGGTTCAGCGAGTCGAACGTCCCCTGAGCCGCCAACGACATCTCGCCGCCCTTGGGCGCATCGGGGTTCACATAGTCAAGATGCGTGAAATCGGCGGGGTATTTCAGCTCGCCAAAGGTCGAGATGCCATGTGCGACAATCACCTCTTGCGCGCGGGCCGACACGGCCCAGCCTGCCACGGTCAGGATCAATAATCCCGCCCCCGCCAGCCGCATTCCCGCCCTTTGCCGCATGGCCACCGACCGCGCCACAGACCCCTTGCCCATCCAGACCTCCGCGTTCTCGGGATTGTCCCACAACATGATGAATTGATGGTAAATCGGAACGCGCCCGGCTCACAAGGCGCGATTGCGTGAACCGGATGCAACACGGACCAAACCTTGCCCCGCCGGGCGACCTTTGCAGGAAAGCGGGCAGATTTATTGCACCGACGCCATATAGGCCACGACGTTCGCCCGATCTTCGACCTTTGGCAGGCCGGCGAACGACATCTTGGTGCCGGGCGCATAGCCTTTGGGGTTGATCAGAAAGCCGTTCAGGTTGTCGGCGCTCCAGGCGTCGGCGGACATTGCCAGCAATGCGTCGGAATACGCATACCCGGCGATCGACGCCTTGGCCCGGTCGACGACCCCGTTCAGGTGCGGACCAGTGCCGTCGGTGCCATCCATTTTGTGACAGGCCTTGCACTTGGCGAACACCTTCTCGCCGGCTGCGGCATCGGCGACGGTCAGCAGTTCGGCAAAGGGCGGGCCCTCTTCGACGACTTCGGCAGGCTCTTCGGCCCCGGTTTCGATGGCGTAGGCCTGCACACCCTCTTCGCCATAGCCGCCCGCGCCATGATACAGAGTGTCACCCACCCACCCGCCCAAGAGGAACACCAGAAGCGAGCCGCAGACTGCGCCGGTCACCTTGGTCAATGTCATCGTGTCAAACATGCAGGCTTCTTCCCGTGGCGGTTCGCGTTGGCGGTATCTACCCGCTTCCCCCTGCCTATTTCAAGGTGTAGTAGCGCGACCATTCGCCCCTGAGGGGCTTTTCCGACGGAGCCTTGCACACATGAACGGCCGCATCGCGTTTCAGGGGGAATTGGGCGCCTATTCGCATCAGGCCTGCGCACAGGCCAGACCGGGAATGGACGTTGTGCCCTGCACCACCTTCGATGACGTCGTCGAGCAGACCCGCAGCGGAGCCGTCGATCTGGGGCTTCTGGCGGTCGAGAATTCGACCTACGGTCGGGTGGCGGATGTGCACAGCCTGCTGCCCCGCGCCGGGCTGCACATCGTCGACGAGGCTTTCGTGCGGGTGCATGTCAACCTGCTGGGCGTGCCCGGCGCCACCCTCGCCGACATCCGCGAGGCGCATGGCCACGTGGTGATCCTGCCGCAATGCGCGGGCTTCCTGCGGGACCATGGCATCAAGGGCCGCGTCAGTTCGGACAATGCCCGCGCGGCGCGCGAGGTGGCCGAGGCGGGCGACCGCAGCCGGGGGGCGCTGGCCAGCGAGTTGGCCGCGTCGATCTATGGGCTCGACGTGGTGGCGCGGCAGATCGAGGATCACGCCAACAACACCACCCGCTTTCTGGTGATGAGCCGCACCGCCGACACTGCGCGACGCGGGGCTACGATGATCACCACCTTCACGTTCCGGGTCCGCAACATTCCGGCGGCGCTTTACAAGGCGATGGGGGGCTTTGCCACCAACGGCGTCAACATGACCAAGCTGGAAAGCTACATGGTCGGCGGGACTTTCACGGCGACCGAGTTCTACGCCGACATCGAAGGCCACCCCGAAGACCCGGCCGTAGAGCGCGCGCTGGAGGAGTTGCGGTATTTCACAACCCAGGTCGAAATTCTGGGGGTCTACCCCGCCGACCGCGCCCGGGGCTAGGCGGCGTCAGCCCCGCAGGCTGGCGCGATAGCGCTCTTCGATTTCGGCCGCGAGTTTGACCAGACGGCTGCCCATGGTCTTTTCCACCCGGGCCCGCGACAGCTTCAGCGATTGCAGATACAGCCGCGCGCCGAAGGTTTTGGGTGTCAGATCGCTGTCGATCTGCAACCGCGTCCTCTTGGCCGCCATGTCCATCAGATCGATCTTGACCTGACCATCTACCACCGCCGCGACCCCGGACAGCGCCAGCGTGTTGGGCGCGTCCAGCGCGTCGACCCGGATGGTCACCATGCGGTCGCGCCCCCGGTAGAAGAATTTGGCAATCCAGCCCATGCCGGGTGCCGGCACCCGCAGCGTGTCGGTGCGGGTGATGTCGGCACCGCGCCGCATCGCGCTTCGCTCCCAGCTTTCGAAATCGGTCAGGGTGGCGTAGACAAAGGCGATTGGCGCCTCGACGTCCTGTTTCATCGTCAGTTTCATTGCTGCATGCCCTGCCTGTTGCCCCGGATCGCGGCGATGTCACGGCAGCCGCGACGGGGTCTGTCTCGCGGACTCTGGCGTCAATCCAGCCGGTCTGCAAGCCAGTTGGCAATCAGGAACTGCGCAATCGCGCCGTTTCGCGACGGACGAATGGACGGGTGATCGCCGGCCATCACCGTGACCATCTCTTCGCGGCTGATCCAGATCGCATCTTCCAGTTCGACCGGGTCCAACGTGATTGCGTCGGTCAGCGCCTCTCCGCGGCAGCCCAGCATCAGCGACGCAGGAAACGGCCAGGGCTGACTGGCCAGATACCCGACAGGGCCGACGACGACCCCCGATTCCTCGGCCACCTCGCGCCGCACAGCCGCCTCGATCGTCTCGCCCGGCTCCACAAAACCCGCCAGCAGCGAATACATGCCCGGCGGCCAGTTCGGACTGCGCCCGATCAGCAACCGGTTGCCGTGGGTGATCAGCATGATCACCACCGGGTCGGTGCGCGGAAAGTGGTGGGCCGAACAGTCGGGGCAGGTGCGCTTCCAGCCCGCCTCCGAGGGCCACGTCTGTGCGCCGCAGGCCGCGCAAAACCCGTGGCTGCGGTGCCATTCCAGCAAGGCCCGCGCCATCGCCGCCACTTCCGCCTCGCGCGGGGTCAACCCCGCCATCACCGCCCGCAGGTCGCCGAACGCCACATCCGGCCCCAGATCGGGGTGATGCTGCAACCCGGCGTCAAAGAAGCCCGTCGCCGCTTCGGGGTCTGTCGGCGGCGCCCACGCCGAGATGTCCTGGGCGAACACTGCCTGACCGCCAGCGTCCAGTCCCAGAAAGACCGGCGGCAGCGCGCCGGCCAGCACCGGATGATCCGCCGCGACATAGTCCAGCGCTGCCCCCCGCAGCAAAGGCTTGCCGCGCCACAAAGGCAGCACCCGCCCCATGGCCAGATGGGCCTGCATCGCCTTGGCATCCCGCCGCAGATGCGCGGCGCGGTTCAGCCCCGAGCCACCGAACGTCACCTGTTCCGCAATCCGCATGTCATGCTCTCCGCTGTTCTGCGCCTTCATGCCATGGCACAGCCACTTTGGGCAAACAGGTCACAGCTTGCGGCAATCTTGCAACCATGACGCGAAAACCGTCGCGGTCCTCGCGTCATCGGCTTATTCTTGCCGAGAGTGTTTGCGATAAGGATGTCTGGCGCAAATTGGGGCAGGGTTGTTGATATCCTTACGACTTGACAACGCCTTATCCGGCAGACAATGGCTGCGATGACCGTTCTGCAGCAGGATGTGGCAAAGGCCGCGCCCGTCGCCCGGTTGCGAATTCTGGCGACCAGCGATCTGCACGCCCATCTGATGCCGTGGGATTATCACACCGACATGCCAAGCCCGGCCCGGGGGCTGGCCCGCACCGCCACCCTGATTGCCGAGGCCCGCACCGAAGCGGCGGCCGACCGGCGGCACTGCCTGCTTTTGGACAACGGCGATTTCCTGCAGGGCAGCCCGTTGTCCGATCTGCTCGCCGAACGGATCAGCGCCGACCCCGGCGTCGCACACCCCATCGTCACCGCGATGAACGCGCTTGGCTATGACGCGGCGACGCTTGGCAACCATGAATTCACCCATGGCCTGCGATTTCTGACCAACAGCCTCGCCACAGCCCGGTTTGCCGTGGTGGCAGCCAACATCGCGCTGACCGACCCTGCAGCGCCGCCGCTGGCCCCGCCCTATGTCATCCTGACCCGCGATCTGGCCTGCGACGACGGAACGACCCGCAGCCTGCGTATCGGCATTATCGGGTTTGCGCCGCCGCAACTGGTGCACTGGGATCATCACGTTCTGGCCGGACGCGTGGCGACGCGCGACATTCTGGCGACGGCGGCAGCGCTTGTGCCGATGCTGCGCGCCGCCGGGGCCGATCTGGTGGTGGCGCTGTCCCACTCCGGCATCGGGGCCGCGGATCCAACGCCGAACCTTGAAAACGCAAGTGCCGCGCTGGCGCAGCAGGCGGGAATTGACGTGGTGATAGCCGGCCACACCCACCAGACCTTTCCGACCGGCGTTCAGGACGCGATGGCGGGAACCCTGTCGGGCCGGCCGGCCGTGATGCCGGGGTTCTTTGGATCACATCTGGGAGTGATCGACCTTGACCTTGCCTGCGGCGACCGCGATCTTGCCTGCGGCGACCGCTGGCAGATCGTCGGGCAGCATGCGGCGCTGCGGCCAATCGCGGTGCGAGAGCGCACGGGGCAGATGGTGGCTCTGGTCGCCAGCGACCCGGTGGTCGAGGCCGTTGCCAAGGCCGACCACGCCGCCACCCTGACCTGGGCCCGGCGGCCTGTCGGGCGCACTGACCGGGTGCTGCACAGCTTTTTCGCGATGATCGCGCCTTCCGCCGCAGTGCGTCTTGTCGCGCGGGCGCAGGCCGAGGCGGCGAGTCGCGCCTTGCAGGGCACGCGTTGGCAGGGGTTGCCGGTGCTGTCGGCCTCTGCGCCGTTTCGGGCCGGGGGCCGGGGTGGCCCCGAATCCTACACCCACGTGCCGGCGGGACCTGTGCTGATGCGGCATGTGGCCGACCTTTATCTGCACCCCAATGCCCTGTCGGCGCTGGAGGTGACGGGGGCCGAGGTCGTAGGCTGGCTGGAACGGTCGGTCAGCCTGTATCACCAGATCGCCCCGGGCGCCCACGATGCCGACCTGATCGACCCCGATTATCCCGGGTTCAACTTTGACAGCATCGAAGGCCTGACCTGGTGCATCGACCTGTCGCAACCCGCCCGGCACGATCCGCGCGGCGGCCTGCTGAACCCCACGGCGCAGCGCATCCGCGATGTCGCGCTGGATGGCCAGCCGATCCGCCCCGACCAACGCTTTGTGCTGGCGACCAACAGCTACCGCACCGGCGGCTCTGGCGGGTTCCCGGCGGCGCGGCCCGACCGGGTGATCCTGACGGACGCGCGGCTGATCCGCGACATCCTGCGCGACCATGTGGCGGACCAGCCGGTGCTGCCGCCACAGGGCCCGCCGAACTGGGGTTTCGTGCCGATGCCGGGCACATCGGTGCTGTTCGACTGCGCGCCCCAGGCCGCCGACCACCTGTCCGACTGCCCCGACCTGCGGATCGAACCGCTGCACCGCCTGCCAAGTGGGTTCCAACGCTTTCGCCTGCATCTGTGATCGGTTAAGACCGGGGTGCAACGCAGGAGCACGGCATGTTCGACGCAGTCATCTTTGATCTGGACGGCACCCTGATCGATACCGAGCGTCTGGCGATCGCAGCCGGGGTCGAGGCGTTTGCCCGGCTGGGCTACCCTATCGGGCCTGCGTTTCTGCATACGCTGGTGGGGCTAGACACCGTGGCGAGCGGGCGGCTGATCCTGGCGCAGTTTCCCGATCTTGACATTGCGGCGCTGGATTTTTTCTGGATGGCGGTCTCCGATGCGATGATGGAGGATGACGGCCTGCCGCTGAAATCCGGGGTGACCGACCTTTTGGCGCAGCTGACCCTGCCCCGCGCCATTGCCACCTCGTCCAGCCGGTCGCGGGCGCGGCAGAAGATGGACCTGTCGGGTCTGACCCCGATGTTCGACCTTGTCATCACGCTGGACGATGTGACGGCCGCCAAGCCGGACCCGGCGCCCTATCTGCTGGCCGCGCACCGGCTGGGCGTGGACCCGGCCCGCTGTCTGGCGTTCGAAGACAGCGAAACCGGCGCGCAATCGGCCCACCGCGCGGGCATGCGCGTGGTGCAAGTGCCCGACATTCTGCCGACGTCGGGCAAATGGGCGCATCATGTGACCGATGACCTGATCGCGGGGGCGCGGGCTGCCGGGCTGATCTGAAACCCGCCACTCTTGCGCATTCTGCGCGCCGGTCCTATATCGGATACCGAGAGGTTGGCGCGGGCAGACGCCTCGCCAACCCGGTCAGGTCCGGAAGGAAGCAGCCGTAACGAGCCCCGTTTGGGTCGTGGTCAGCCTCTCACCTCTCCCCACGGCCCGTCCTGCCTGCCCTGGCGATGCCGGATACACGTTTTCGCGACAAACGTGACGGAAACCCGGTCTGGCGCGTATAACAGACTGGGAACCGCATCGGGAATGCCGCAATGAAACTTGCCTGGATCATCGTCATCGTGGCTGGCCTCGGGGCTGTCGGCTATTGGGGCTGGGGCCAAAGCCAGGCCAACTCCACCCCCACGGCGCCCGCCACGGTCGAAGTCGTCAAAGGCACGGTCGAACGCACCGTTCTGGCCTCTGGCGTGATCGAGGCCGGATCGCTGGTGTCGGTCGGCGCGCGGGTGTCGGGGCAGATCGAGACGCTGGCGGTGGCACTGGGCGATGTGGTGCAGCCGGGCGATCTGATCGCGCAGATCGAATCGCTCGACCAGCAGAACGATGTCCTGCAGGCCGAGGCCGATCTCAAGCAGATCGAGGCACAGATCGCCGCCAAGAACGCCGGGCTGAAAGTGGCCGAACTGGGCGTGCGGCGGCAGCGGCAACTGGCGGAAAAGCAGCTTGCCGCCACCGAAACGCTGGAGGCGGCCGAAGCGGGCCTTGCCGTGGCGCGGGCCGAACTGCTGGCGCTGGATGCCCAGATGGCGCGCGCGCAGGTGTCGGTATCGCAGGCGCGGCTGGCGCTGGAGCGGACGCGCATCACCGCGCCCTCGGCAGGCACCGTGGTGGCAGTCGTCACCGGGCAGGGGCAAACCGTCAATGCCTCTTCTTCGACCCCCACCATCGTCAAGATCGCCGATCTGGCGACCATGGTCGTGAAGGCCGAAGTTTCCGAGGCCGACGTCGTGCGCGTGGCACCGGGGCAGAGGGCAAGCCTGACCCTGCTGGGCGAACCCGATGTCCGCATCGCAGCCACCCTGCGCGCGATCGAACCCGCCCCCGCCTCGATCAAGGAAAGCGACGAGATCGCGACCGACGAAGCGATTTACTACAACGCGCTGTTCGACGTCGAAAATCCCGCAGGCAAACTGCGCATCGGCATGACCGCCGAGGTCACCATCCTGCTGGAGCAGGCGTCGGATGTGATGACCGTGCTGGCCTCGACTCTGGGAGAGCCGGCGGCGGACGGCAGTTACGAGGTCGAAGTCTGGGATGCGGCCCGGCTGACCCGCGAGCGCCGCCGCATCACCGTGGGCGTCTCCGACAACATCACCGCCGAAGTGCGCGAGGGGCTGGCGGAGGGCGAGTTGGTTGTGGCCGACCGGGTGTCGGGCAACGGGTCTGCCGCGATGCAGATGCGGCGGATACCAGGGCTGTTCTGATGAACGCCGCAAACCCGCTGCCCCTGACCGCCACAGCCGCCGCCACGCCTCCGGCGCCGCCGCTGATCGCATTGCGCGGCATCACCCGCAGCTTTACCGCCGGGGATCAGGTGACCACGGTGCTGAAAGCCGTCGATCTTGACGTGCACCCCGGCGAGATGATTGCCATCATCGGCCAGTCCGGTTCTGGCAAGTCCACCCTGATGAACATCATGGGCTGCCTGGACCGCCCTACCGCGGGCACCTTCCTGTTCGGGGGGCGCGATGTGTCGACGATGGATGAAAGTGCCCGGGCGGCGCTGAGGCGCGAGCATTTCGGCTTCATCTTTCAGCGGTATCAACTGCTGCCCGATCTTGATGCGCTGAGCAATGTCGAAGTGCCAGCGGTGTATAACGGCACCGCCCGCGGCCCGCGCCGCAAGGCCGCCGTTGCCATCCTCACCCAGTTGGGCCTGGCCGAGCGCATCCACCATCGCCCGTCGGAGCTGTCGGGCGGCCAGCAGCAGCGCGTCTCGGTCGCCCGCGCGCTGATCAACGGCGGCGAGGTCATACTGGCGGACGAGCCGACAGGCGCGCTTGACAGCAAATCAGGCCATGACCTGCTGGTGTTGCTCGAGGAATTGCACGCCAAGGGCCACACCATCATCGTCGTCACCCATGACCCCGAGGTTGCGAAACGCGCCGAACGGATCGTCGAGATCAAGGACGGCGAAATCATCTCGGACACGCGCCAGTCCCCCGCCCGGCCCCGCCCGCGACTGACCCTGCCGAACACCGCCCGCCGTGGCCCCGGAGCGATGGCCGACCGGTTCCGCGAGGCGCTGCGCATGGCGACCAAGGCGATGACGGCGCACAAGCTGCGCTCGTTCCTCACCATGCTCGGCATCATCATCGGCATCGCCTCGGTGGTGTCTATGGTTGCGCTTGGCACCGGCAGCCAGCAGCGGGTGCTGGAAAACATCGCCTCCATCGGATCGTCGACGATCGAGATCCGCAAGGGATCGGGCTTTGGCGACAGGCGGGCCAGCGCGATCAACACGCTGATCCCTGCCGATGCAGTCGCCCTGGCGAGCCAACCCTATGCCGTGTCCGTCTCGCCCGAGGTGCAGGCCAGCGCCAGCGTCACCCGGCGCGAGGTCACCTCGGGGGCCCAGATCCGCGGCGTCGGAGGCGACTATTTCAGCGTCGGCGCCTTTCGCATCCTGGCGGGCACGGTGTTCGATGCCCGGTCCGTCACGGGGCGCGACCAGACGGCAGTGATCGACAAGGTGGCGGCGGACACGTTCTTTGCCGATGGCAGCGATCCGGTGGGCCAGACCATTCTGCTGAACCGCGTGCCGATGCGGGTCATCGGGGTGGTGCAGGCGCAGGGCGGCGGGTTCGGGTCGCAATCGCCGCGCGTCTACATTCCCTACACCACCGCCGGCACCCGGCTGACCGGGTCGACGACGCTGGACAGCATCGCCGTCCGGGTCGCCGACACCTATGACATGGCCACGGCAGAGCAACTGATTTCTGACCTGATGCGCCAGCGACATGGCAAGCAGGACTTCTTTCTGGTCAACTCCGACACGATCCGCGAGACCATCACCTCGACCGCGCAGACCCTCAGCCTGCTGGTGGCCGCGATTGCGGTCATCTCGCTGGTGGTGGGCGGCATCGGCGTGATGAACATCATGCTGGTGTCGGTGACGGAGCGGACCAAGGAAATCGGCGTCCGCATCGCTGTCGGGGCGCGGCGGTCGGACATCATCTTGCAGTTTCTGATCGAATCGGTGCTGGTCTGCCTGCTGGGCGGGATGCTGGGTGTCGGTCTTGCCATGGGCGCGGGGTTTGTCGCGGGGCTGTTCATCGACGCGGTGCCGCTGGTCTTCTCGCCTGCCGTGGCCGCCGGAGCGTTCCTGACGTCGTCGATCATCGGCATCGTGTTCGGCTATCTGCCCGCCCGGTCGGCGGCGCGGCTGGACCCGGTGGTGGCTTTGGCCCGCGAGTGACGGATCGCGAAGAGACGGGGCGCCAGGAGACGGGGTGCCAGGAGACGGGGCGCCAAAGGACGGGGTGCCAGGAGACGGGGCGCCAAAGGACGGATCGCCATGAGACGGATCGCAAGATTGCCCCTCTTGCCCGCCACGCCCCGGTTTACCTCTGGCCGCCACGGCCTTAAGGTGCCCCGGTCAACCCCCGAGGCCCGATGACCGACTCCCCCGACGCGGGCTACCGCGTCCTCGCCCGCAAATACCGCCCCGCCAGCTTTGCCGATCTGATCGGGCAGGATGCAATGGTGCGCACCCTGAAGAACGCCTTTGCCGCAGACCGCATCGCGCAGGCATTCATCATGACCGGCATCCGCGGCACCGGCAAAACCACCACCGCCCGTATCATCGCCAAGGGGCTGAACTGCACCGGGGCTGACGGCACCGGCGGCCCCACGACCGAACCCTGCGGGGTCTGCGACGCCTGCCGTGGCATCGCCGAGGGCCGCCATGTCGATGTCATGGAAATGGACGCCGCCTCGCGCACCGGCGTCGGCGACATCCGCGAGATCATCGACTCGGTCCACTACCGCGCGGCCTCGGCCCGCTACAAAGTCTACATCATCGACGAAGTGCACATGCTGTCGACCAACGCCTTCAACGCGTTGCTCAAGACGCTGGAAGAGCCGCCCGCGCATGTGAAGTTCATCTTTGCCACCACCGAAATCCGCAAGGTGCCGGTCACCGTCCTGTCGCGCTGCCAAAGGTTCGACCTGCGCCGGATCGAGCCCGAGGTGATGATGGCCCACCTCGCCCGCATCGCAACGCTGGAAGGGGCGCGGCTTGCCCCCGATGCGCTGGCCCTGATCACCCGGGCCGCCGAAGGCTCGGTCCGCGATGCGCTGTCGCTCATGGATCAGGCGATTGCCCATGGCGCAGGCGAAACCACCGCGATCGAGGTGCGTGCCATGCTGGGTCTTGCAGACCGCGGCCGCGTGCTTGACCTCTTTGACCTGATCCTGCAGGGCCGGGCCGCCGAGGCGCTGAACGAGTTGGCCAACCAATACGCCGACGGGGCCGACCCGATGGCGGTGCTGCGCGATCTGGCGGAAATCACCCATTGGATTTCCGTGGTCAAGATCACACCCGAAGCTGCCGATGACCCCACGACGCCCCCCGATGAACGAACCCGCGGGCTGGACATGGCCGCCCGCCTGCCGATGCGGGTTCTCAGCCGGATGTGGCAGATGCTGCTGAAAGCGCTGGAGGAAGTCGCGCTTGCGCCCAATGCCATGATGGCCGCCGAGATGGCGGTGATCCGGCTGACCCATGTGGCCGATCTGCCCGATCCGGAAACACTGGTCCGCAAACTGCAATCTTCGCAGCCTTCTGCTCCGGTCGCAGGCGGCGCCCCCGCCGGCGCGCCGGTCCGGCAGGCGCCAACGCTGCAATCGCCGATGCTGCAATCGCCCGGCCTGAACGCCGCCCGCGCCCCGGTGATGCAGGGCAATCAGGCGCTGGCCGTCGCCCCCGACCAGTTGCACGCCTACGCCACCTTCGACGCGATCCTTGCCCTGATCCGCGACAAGCGGGACATGACCCTGCTCGTCGAGGTCGAATCCAACCTGCGCCTCGTGCGCTACACCCCCGGCCGGATCGAGTTCGAACCGACCGTCCGCGCCGCCCCCGACCTTGCTGCCCGGCTTGGCCAGCGCCTGCAGTCCTGGACCGGCGCCCGGTGGGGCGTTTCGGTCGTGTCGGCCGGCGGCGCCGCTACCGTGGCCGAAACCCGCGACGCCGACACCGCAGCCGCCCATACCGAGGCCGCCCGCAACCCGCTGGTGCAGGCGGTGCTCGTCGCTTTTCCCGGTGCGAAAATAACCGCGATCCGCACGCCCGAATCCCTGGCCGCAACCGCCGCGTCCGAGGCGCTGCCGGAGGTGGACGACGAATGGGATCCCTTCGAGGACAACTGAAAGGACGACACGATGCTTAAAGGACTGGGTGGTCTTGGCGACATGGCCAAGATGATGAAAACCGCCACCGAAATGCAGGCCAGAATGGCCGAGATGCAGGAAACCCTGTCCCGGACCGTGGTGACGGGCGAATCCGGGGGCGGTCTGGTCAAGGCGCGCGCAACCGCCAGAGGAGAGGTGACCGGGCTCGATATCGACCCGTCGATCCTTGTTGCCTCGGAAAAGGAAGTTGTCGAAGACCTGATCATCGCCGCCATCCGCGATGCCCAATCCCGCGCCGCCACCCGAAGCCAGCAGGAAATCGCCCGGATGACCGAAAGCCTCGGCCTGCCGCCGGACATGAAGCTGCCGTTCTGACATGGACCCGGCCCGCGACATCGAATCGCTGATCGACTTGATGGCGCGGCTGCCCGGCCTTGGCCCCCGCTCGGCCCGCCGCGCCGTGCTGATGCTGCTGAAAAAGCGCGCGCAGGTGATGGCCCCGCTTGCCACCGCCATGGCGCAGGTTGCCCTGACCGCCCGCGACTGCGTGGTCTGCGGCAACATCGGCACGTCCGACACCTGCCCGATCTGCGCTGACGACGCCCGCGCCACCGGCAGTCTCTGCGTGGTCGAAGATGTGGCCGACCTTTGGGCGCTGGAACGCTCTGGCGCCTTCAAGGGCCGCTACCATGTTCTCGGCGGCACGCTGTCCGCACTTGACGCCATCGGCCCGGACGAACTGCGCATCCCCCGCCTGATCGCCCGCATCGGCGAAGAACAGATCGCCGAGGTCATCCTCGCCCTCAACGCCACCGTCGACGGCCAGACCACCGCGCATTACATCGCCGATGCCCTGGTCCCCACCTTGGTCCAGATCACCTCGCTGGCGCAGGGCGTGCCGATCGGCGGTGAGCTTGACTACCTCGACGATGGCACCATCAGCGCCGCCCTCCGCGCCCGGAAACGCTTTTAGGTCGCCGGCCATTCTGCTGTTCGAAAGTATCCCGCAGAAGGGTGATCAGCGATTCAGAACCTTCCGGTGGAAGGTTTCCGCCAAGAGAGCCCGCTCCGTGGCCGGGCCGGCGAGGACATGACGTCCTCTCCGGCGCTGTCAAGGATCACCGGCGCGCGTCGTCCTCGTCTTCGTCGTCATCATCGCCGTGCGGCAGGTTGAAGAAGCTGTCGGCATCCGAGAAATCGGCGGGCTTCTCTTCCCGCTCGGTCAGGGCGAACTGCGCGGCAAGATCGGCGGCCGTCGGCACCTTGGCCTCGGTGCCCATCGCCAGCGAGGTCTCGGTCGAGACCAGCTTGCGCCGGTCGTCATCCGACATCACCACGCCTTCGGCTGCCTTCTTGCGCGCCGCCGCCTGAACGGCGATGTCCAGCTCGCTCTGCTTGCACAGGCCAAGCGCCACCGGGTCGATCGGCGTGATGTTGTTGATGTTCCAGTGGCTGCGCTCGCGGATCGACAGGATGGTCGGCTTGGTGGTGCCCACCAGCTTGCCGATGGCCCCGTCAGACAATTCGGGATGGAACTTCACCAGCCACAGGATTGCCGCCGGGCGGTCCTGCCGTTTGGACAGCGGCGTGTAGCGCGGCCCACGCCGCTTTTCCTCGCCCACGGCACTGGGATTGAACTTCAGCTTCATGCGGTAAAGCGGGTCGGCCTCGGCCCGCCCGATTTCGATCTGGTCAAGCTGGCTGTTCGCGATCGGGTCAAAGCCCTTGACGCCTGTGGCCACATCGCCATCGGCGATGCCCTGCACCTCAAGCTCGTGCATGCCGCAGAATTCGGCGACCTGACGAAAGGTCAAGGTGGTGTTGTCGACCAGCCAGACAGCGGTGGCCTTGGTCATCAGAGGCATGCTCATCCGATCGCTCCTTTACAAATCTCTCCCGCGCCGGGAAAACGGTTGCGACCAGAGCCGCGGTAGTCTCGTCTTCGGGAATTCCCGCCCGTATACCGAAGGTCCGGACCAGAGGAAAGTGGAAATGCGTCTGATCCTGTTGCTGCTGGCGGTGCTCGCCGCCCCTGCCCATGCGGACAACGAACCCGCGGGCGAATTCGACTATTACGTCATGGCGCTGTCATGGTCGCCGAACTGGTGCGCGCTTGAAGGCGACGACCGCCGCGATCCGCAATGCGACGACGGTCGGGGGCTGACCTTCACGTTGCACGGGCTGTGGCCGCAATACGACAGCGGCTGGCCCAGCTACTGCCGCACCCCGCACCCGGACCCGTCACGCCAGCAATCCGAGGCGATGGCCGATGTCATGGGTGGCGCGGGTCTGGCGTGGTATCAGTGGAAAAAGCACGGCCGCTGCGCCGGCTTGCCCGCCGCCGACTATTACGCGCTGATGCGCCGCGCCTATGCCTCTGTCACCATCCCCCCGGTCTTTGCGAAGATCTCCAAGGACCTCAGTGTTGCCGCATCCGTCATCGAAGGCGCGTTTCTGGAAAGCAATCCCGGCCTCGCCCGCGATCAGATCACCATCACCTGCAGCGCTGGGATGATCCAGGAGGTGCGCGTTTGCCTGTCGAAAACGCTAGAGCCGATGCGCTGCGGCCCCGATGTGATCCGCGACTGCACGCTGCAGGATGCCGGGCTGGAGGCGGTGCGCTAGCGGGTCAGGGAATCCGGACTTTCGGGCGGGGGCGCACCTGCTAGGGTCAGCGGCACCAGCCCGTTGTCTGGTGCGCTGCCAAGCCCTTTCGCACGGACGCGATTATGCCCAAGTCCACCAGCATCGTCACAGATTTCAAGACCGGGGCGCTCATATTCAGCCCCGACCTTTCTGCGCCCCGCCCGCTGGCACAACCGGTCCCTTTGGCCCAGCCTTTGCCGTTCGGTCAGCCCCGCCGCCTCTGCACGCCCCACCAATCCGAAGATCGCCCGCTGAATGGCCCGCGCGCGCTGCCGCCCTTGCGTCAGCGCCCCTGATCCGCCCCCCGATCCGTCGCCGTCGGCACCCTCAGCCCACTTTCAGCACGATCTTGCCGACATGCCCCGGCGCCTCGATCCGCCGGTGCGCATCTGCCGCATCGGCCAGGGTGAATTCGCTGTCAAGCACCACCCGCAGCGCCCCGCGCGCGATCATTGGCCAGACATGGCGCTCGACCTCGGCCGCGATGCGCGATTTGGCCAGATCGGATTGCGGGCGCAAGGTGGAGCCGGTGATGGTCAGCCGCCGCATCATCAGTTCGGCAAAGTTGACCTCGACCTTTGCGCCCTGCAGGAACGCGATCTGCACCAGCCGCCCGTCATCGGCCAGCGCCTTGATGTTGCGCGGCAGATAGGGCCCGCCGACCATGTCGAGGATCAGGTCCGCCCCGCCAGCGGCGTGCAGCACCTCGACGAAATCCTCGGATCCATACACGATCCCCCGCTCCGCCCCCAACCCCTTGCACACCAGCGCCTTGTCGGCGCTGCCCGCCGTCGCGAACACCCGCGCGCCAAGGGCCACCGCCACCTGGATCGCCGTGGTGCCGATGCCGGACGTGCCGCCGTGCACCAGAAACCGCTCTCCGGCGCTCAGGCCGCCGCGCATCACCACGTTGCTCCAGACGGTGAAACAGGTCTCGGGCAGGCAGGCCGCTTCACGCAGGGCCATGCCCGGCGGGATCGGCAGGGCATGCGCCTCGGCGCAGGCGGCATATTCGGCATAGCCCCCGCCCGGCAGCAGCGCGCAGACCCGGTCGCCGACCGACCAGCGCGAACAGCCCGGACCAAGCGCCACCACCACGCCCGACGCCTCCAGCCCCGGCAGGGGCGAGGCGCTGGCCGGCGGCGCATAGGCCCCCGTCCGCTGCAGCACGTCGGGCCGGTTCACCCCCGCATAGGCAACCCGGAGGATGATCTGCCCGTGCCCCGGCACCGGCACCGGCAGGATGGCCGGTTGCAGCATCTCGGGCCCGCCCGCCCCGACGATCTCCATCGCCCGCATCTCGTCCGACAGGCCAGGGGCGGGCAGGGTGAAATCCGGCAGCGTCATTCGGGATCAGGTCGATTGCCAAGGTTGCCCGGCAGGTCATCGGGGGTCCTCGGCGCGACGATCCGCTTCACAAAGGCCATCGGTCCGTCCATCGCCGCCTTGACCATGCCGTTGGCCTTGACCTTGGCCTTCAGCTTTTCAATCGCCATCACGCCCTCGATCCGGCGGTCGAGGAAGTCCCAGGTTGCCGCCTGTCCGGGGCTGTCATCGCCCAGCCAATAAAGCACGGTCGAGGCATAGACCGCCGACAGGGTCGCGCGTTTGGTATACCAGTTCACATCGCGCGAAGGGTCGCCAAGCGCCAGCCAGATCGCGTCGGCGGTGCCCCAGATGGCCTTGGCCCCCTCGGCCGCGTGCTGCGGCAGCGCAAACAGCGCGGTGCCCCGACGCACCGCCTCGCGGTCGCTGGCCGCCTCGATCCGCAGGCGCACCGCCAGCGTGACCCGGTCGCGGTAGCGCAGCCCCGTCAGGTCGCGCTCGGCCATCGCCGCCCGCATCCGCTGATCCCCCAGCCGGTGCCAGGCCATCGCCATGTCCACCCCGCCGCGCGGGAACAGCGCCCGTGCCAGCCCCGCCGCCAGCCCCGAATCGGCAATCGCCGCGCGCAGGGCGGCTTCGGACCACCCGTCAAACGCCACATGCGGCAGCGCCGCCGCCAAAAGCCGCTCTTTGGCCTGTTCCACGCCGTTTTCGCCCTGCATCGGTAGCCTCCTGCGTTGCCCGGTAGACAAGTGCGCGGCCCTTTGCTATGGGCCACGAGCCTGCACATATAGTGCAACTTTAACCTAGGAAGGTGGTGACAACCACATGCAGGTCAGCGTCCGCGACAATAACGTCGAACAGGCCCT
>Ga0105047_10005880_pt1 | contig 20938 bp, 16 predicted proteins | sample MAT04_FD_78384 | JGI IMG/M metagenome (GOLD analysis project Ga0105047, IMG submission 78384) | Freshwater microbial communities from Lake Fryxell liftoff mats and glacier meltwater in Antarctica - MAT-04 (megahit assembly) | ecosystem: Environmental > Aquatic > Freshwater > Ice > Liftoff... | reverse complement strand
TTGTCCGATTTGTAAAAAGCAATCAAAACAATCGTTCAATTTACTGTGGCTGAAGGCTATAAATAGCTCATTGCAGAAATCATTAAAAAATAATCAAGCTCAGAAAATTTAGAGTTGTGAGCATTCAAACCCTTTAAATCCGAAACCCAAATCCTCACACATGAATAAGTGTTCCGCAATTATCACCGCTCAGAATTTTCTGCAGGTTACCTGCTTTATGTACATCAAAAACTATAACCGGCATTCTGTTTTCGCTGCATAGCGTAAAAGCCGTCATGTCCATGATATTCAGCCCTTTGCTATAGGCATCATCGAATGTAATCTCAGTAAATTTCGTTGCAGAAGGATCTTTTTCGGGATCGGCAGTATATACGCCATCAACGCGGGTTCCTTTAAGCAATGCATCAGCATGAATTTCGATTGATCGCAAAGCTGCTGCTGTATCAGTGGTAAAAAAAGGATTTCCTGTGCCTCCGGCCAAAATAACAACGTCTCCGCTTTCGAGGCTGCTGATTGCTTTCTGACTGCTTACTCTTTCGGCAATCGGATCAACTGCCAGCCCCGACAGTATTTTGGATTTTATGCCAACACTTTGTAAAGCCGATTGCAACGCCAGGCTGTTGATAACTGTTGCAAGCATTCCCATATAATCACCCTGAACCCGGTCGGTACCGATATTATTGCCTTTCAAACCACGGAAAATATTACCTCCGCCAAGTACCACAGCAACCTGGGTTCCTTGTTGTACAGCTTTTTTAATTTCATCGGCATACAAGGCGAGCATGGCAGTATCAAAACCTTGTCCTGAATTGCCTGCAAGCGATTCGCCGCTGAGTTTAAGTAAAATGCGTTTGTATTTCATATATTAAATTTTGATCGCTTTACGAGGAGTTTTGTTTTGGGAAGATTTTTTATTTAAGCTCTTTCTGCAAATAAATATATTGCAATAAGTTATGCTACCTGCTAAGAAACAGAACTTTTGTTTGCGTTTCTTCTCCTTGAACTAACCTGTAAAAATAAGTTCCTGAAGGCAGGCCCGACAAATCAACATTTATCACATTGAAACCACTTGCAAAAGAACCTGAAGCAATGGGAATCACCTTACGGCCATACAAATCATACAGATCAATATCTGCCTTACCAGGAGCGGAAAGTGTAAAAGGAATATGTGTTAAATTAACGACAGGATTAGGGAAGTTCTGGCCCAGGATGAAACCTTCTGCAATTGATATTTCATCAAGTCCAACCGACAAATCAAAGTAATTAATCGTAATACACCAACTCTGAAGCGTCCCAACCTGGCTTACCGCATCATCCTGAATTTTTAAAATCCAGTTGCCGGTAAGCTCTTTCACGTCATATGTGCTTAACGGTTGCTCAGGTTTATAACTTCCGGTAAAAGGAGCCACCCCGCTTTTAACCGATGTCATGGCTTCGTCATCGAATGTTGTATTGGTAAAATTGGAACCGCTGCCACCGTTATCGGAACTGAGGTCGATTGTAGTTCCATCCGGTCCGATAAGTGATACGTTGAGTGTCGAAACTCTTGTGTGATCAATATTCATGGTCACATTAATATCCTTTATTCCGCCAATATAATCAAACGGAATAGTATCATAAATGGTGGTTAAATCAGGTATTGTTTTAGGAACTGTATTCGAACAAAGTGTTTGTGTAAAATCGGGTGCAACCAGATACGTATATTGCGAAGCCGGAGCAACGGAACCCGGAGGATTTATCCCTTTCCCACCACGTGGAAGCGTTTCGATGATCAATCCATTTTGATCCTGTACAGCAAAATAATAATTAACGGTAGTTCCGAAAGATTGTCCGGGTATATAGTATTTATAGGAGCTCCCGGCTATAACATCAGGGTAAAGGAACTGGTAGTTTCCTCCGTTAATGTTATAATAAAGTCTGGGCTTATTTTCGTTGTTTGCAATCGTCCTTGGCGAAACCGCTGTTAAAATAGCTGTTTGATCGCCTGTTCCAACACCCGAAAGTACGGGCTGATGCTGAAGACTCATTTTGCAGTTCCAGCCTTCACTTGCCAGCCCTGCAACGGCAGCCTGTACCATACGGGTAAAAAAAGCAATATTCAGAATATTGAAATGATCCTGCGGTGTATGGTAATAAGCGTTAAAATCGCCGGGATACTCTTCAATGGCAAGTATAGCCGGGTAATTGTGGTACCAGAAGGAAGCGTGATCACTGGCTTCAATATTTGTGTAATTCCAGGTAAACTCAGGTGTATATATACTCATAACCTCCTGGTATTCATTAGTTAATCCCTGCGAAAGAGTGTTCGTACCAAGAGTAAGTTTAAAATCGTTATTCGAATCCCACGCAATCATATCATAATTCAACACTCCCATTATCTGCTCACCGTTAATTGATGCACTGTCAGCATACGCAGCACTTCCAACCAAACCGATTTCTTCTTCATCCCATATGGCAAATTCGATAGTGTATTCGGAAGTAAAACCGGAAAGCAAGCGCGCTGCTTCTACAACAGCTACCACACCGGAAGCATTATCATCAGCGCCCGGAGCTATTGCTGCTGTTGGCATATCGTCGTAGTGAGCACAGATAATGTACTTTTTATCAGGAAATTTTGTACCTGTCTTCCATCCCAAAACATTGCGTCCAGTTGAACTATAGTCCTGATAACGTGCCTGATAACCATATTCCTGGAATTTCTCGAGCACAAACTGCGCAGCAATATCCTGAACACTGTTATACTGATAATTACGGGTAGTAATGGTTTTGGTTTCGCCTCCAACAATCACTGTTGTATCGCCAGAAAGCTGTCGAACAAGCTGACTAACAGTTGATTCGGTAACGAGGCCGATAAGTGAATCGATAACCGGACTGTAAGCAACAGGCATCTGAGCCTGAGCCTTTTCCGAAATCTGAAAAAACATTATCAGGCTGGTAATAAAATATAGTACTCTTTTCATTAGCTGTTTGTTAAAATGATTTATGATAATTTACATCCTGATAATACCTATAACAAGGATCATATTATACTTCATCTTTTCCGTGACATGCTTTGTATTTCTTACCGCTTCCGCAAGGGCAAGGATCGTTACGTCCGACTTTTTTCTCAACTTTTACAGGCCCTGTAACTGTTGTTTCGCTGGTACGCTGGCTTAAAACATCATTTCTATCGGTTCGGAGGCGACTTGTATCGGTGCGTTGCTGATGGGCTTCTTTTACCTGGTCAGCTTGTTGTGCAGGCAGGTTAGCCCGCGAAAGGAACCCGATAATATCCTTATTTACTTTCTGAAGCATAGTCTTAAACAGGTTAAACGATTCCAGTTTATAAATCAGTAACGGATCTTTCTGCTCGTAACTGGCTGACTGAACACTCTGGCGGAGTTCGTCCATTTCGCGAAGATGTTCTTTCCAGGCATCGTCAATAATACCAAGTGTAATTCCCTTTTCGATGGCCAGTGAAACTTCCATCCCTTTGTCATCATAGGCTCTTTTCAGGTTTGGAGCAACCTGCATGGTTTTTATACCATCAGTGATCGGGATAGCGATAAACTGGTAACGAGGATGGTTTTCGTACACGTCTTTAATAACAGGGTAAGCCAGTTCAGCTATTCGTTTCGACTTATTGCGGTAATTTTTATAAATATGGTCGAAAAGCTGATCGGTTAGCTTAGTTTTGTTTCCCGAAGCAAATTCCTTTTCATCAAACGGACATTCTGCTGCAAACGTGGTAAGCAATTCGAAAGTAAATCCTTCAAAATCGCCGTTATCCTGGTAATCAGTAACATAGTTATCGCAAAGGTCATAAATCATATTCGAAATATCCAACGCCAGGCGTTCGCCATACAAAGCCTGCCGGCGTTTGCCGTAAATAACTTCCCGCTGGGCGTTCATCACATCATCGTACTCAAGCAATCGCTTACGAATACCAAAATTGTTCTCTTCAACTTTTTTCTGAGCTCGTTCAATACTCTTAGTGATCATGCGGTGCTGAATCACTTCACCTTCTTTCAACCCAAGGCGGTCCATGATACCGGCAATGCTTTCGGAACCGAACATACGCATAAGGTCATCTTCGAGCGAAACAAAGAATTGTGAACTTCCAGGGTCGCCCTGTCGTCCGGCACGTCCGCGCAACTGCCTGTCAACACGGCGCGACTCATGGCGCTCGGTACCAATAATGGCCAGACCACCGGCTTCTTTTACTCCCGGCCCTAGCTTGATGTCGGTACCACGACCAGCCATGTTAGTAGCAATGGTAACGGTTCGCGACAAACCAGCTTCGGCAACAATCTGCGCTTCACGCTGATGCAGCTTGGCATTAAGTACATTGTGAGCTATACGGTCGCGGGTAAGCATTCGGCTTAGTAACTCAGAAATTTCGACTGAAGTTGTACCTACCAAAACTGGCCGGCCTTTTTCGATCAGCGATTTAATTTCAATGATAACCGCGTTGAACTTTTCGCGTTTTGTTTTATAAACAAGGTCTTCGTGGTCGCCACGTACTACAGGGCGGTTGGTAGGAATTACAACTACATCCAGTTTATAGATATCCCAGAACTCACCAGCTTCAGTTTCGGCAGTACCAGTCATACCGGCCAATTTGCGGTACATACGGAAATAGTTCTGCAATGTAACCGTGGCATAGGTTTGAGTTGCTGCTTCAATCTTTACATTCTCCTTGGCTTCGATAGCCTGATGCAATCCGTCGCTGTATCGCCGGCCTTCGAGGATACGACCGGTTTGCTCATCAACAATCTTTACTTTGTTATCCATTACCACGTACTCCACATCCTTTTCGAACAGGGCATACGCTTTAAGCAACTGGTTAACAGTGTGAATACGTTCCGATTTTACCGAATAATCGCGAAGGAGTTCTGTTTTTTGTTCAAGCTTTTCCTTATCTGTGAGTTGCTTCCGCTCCATTTCAGCAATTTCGGCACCTACATCCGGAAGGATATAAAATTTAGGATCGTCGTACGATTTGGTAATCAAATCAATGCCTTTATCAGTAAGCTCTATGGAATTATTTTTTTCGTCGATAACAAAAAACAGCTCATCATCCATGATGTGCATGTGTTTCGACTGTTCCTGCATGTAAAAATTTTCGGTTTTCAGCAATACTGCTTTAACACCTGGTTCGCTTAGGAATTTGATCAGTGCTTTGTTCTTAGGCAATCCACGGAAGGAACGTAAAAGTGATTCACCTCCTTTTTTCTCATTATCAGAGGGTAATTTTCCATCATCGTTAAAAACGAGGAGGCTTTTAGCTTCCGAAAGCAGCTTGGTAACGAGGTTACGTTGCTCATTGTAAAGCTTGGTGATTTCGGGTTTCAACGCCTCGAATTCCTGATTGTCGCCACGGGGTGTAGGACCGGAAATAATAAGAGGTGTACGCGCATCATCAATAAGCACGGAGTCGACCTCATCCACAATTGCATAGTTGTGCGGACGCTGCACCAGCTCGTCAGGATTACGCGCCATATTGTCACGCAAGTAGTCGAAACCAAATTCGTTGTTTGTGCCATAGGTAACATCAGCCAGGTATGCCTGCCGGCGCTCATTCGAGTTGGGCTCGTGCCTATCGATGCAGTCAACTTTTAGTCCGTGGAATTCGAACAACACGCCCATCCATTCCGAGTCGCGTTTGGCAAGGTAATCGTTTACGGTAACCACATGTACGCCTTTGCCTGGCAGTGCATTCAGGTATATTGGCAGTGTAGCGACAAGTGTTTTCCCTTCACCGGTTCCCATTTCGGAAATTTTTCCTGAGTGAAGCACAGCACCCCCGATAAGCTGCACATCGTAATGCACCATATCCCAGGTTACCATATTTCCGCCAGCCATCCAGCGGTTATCCCAGTAGGCTTTGTCTTCAACAACATTTACGCTATCCTTACGGGCGGCCTGGTCGCGGTCGAACTGAGTTGCAGTTACTTCCAAAGTTTCATTTTGCATAAAACGGCGGCCGGTTTCCTTCACAACAGCAAAAGCAGCCGGTAAAATCTCCATCAGGGTTTCCTGCGTTTTACGATACTCTTCTTTATCCAGGAAATCAATTCGTTTGTAGAGCTCTTCTTTTTCTTCGATATCAATATCAAAATCGCTATCGATCCGGGCTTTAATGGAATCTATTTCATCGCGTTCGCCTTGAACGTTATCCGCAATTTTTTGCTTAAAAGCCAAAGTTAAGGCGCGAAGACCATCGTTATCAAGGGATTGCAGTTTTTCAAATTCGACTTTGGCATTTTCAACCAAAGGCATAATGTCTTTTATATCGCGGTCGGATTTGGTGCCGCCCGAAATCATTTTCAGGAATGAGTTAAGCATTTTATAGGAGAATTTTAGCGAACAAATTGTGTTCAATCAAACATGCAAAGATAATGTATTCCGCCAAAAGGCAATCAATGAGATTTTCGGCAAAAAGATGAAAAGGGAAGAGCAAATACCGTACAAATTCCGGATGTATGAGTCGGTAGCGACAAAGTGTCAGGAAGGATTGAGGAGAATGAAAACAAAAGAAGGTTAAGTGTTAAAAAAATCAGGATTCAGGAAATGCTGATCAAGGCAGAATATAATATCGGTAAATCAAACACTTAATTTGCTTATAGGCCTATATGATTTATCAGGATATTTTTTACATTTCTATGTTTCAAATCAGATTTGTGTATGAAACTAAATATTGTATTTTCGCATATGGATATTACATCAATAGACGATATCTTATTTCTTTCACGTCTTTAATTGAATACCAAACAAATATGTCATATCCGAAAGGCAATATTCCAATAAATATTTTAATCTACAGCTATTTATTTACTAAAAGCTTGTTTCTGTAGAGTCTTTCGGGAGCCACATATAAATTCGCAGAAATAAGTTCAACCGGCGATTATACACTAGGTGTTGAGTTCTGGATAAATGGCTACAGATATAATGTTGGAAGTACCTTTGTAGTTGCAAACAGCAACTCAATCCCCTGTAAGTTAATATTAACTAATCCATCAAGCGTTCTTTGTAATAAAACAAGTAGCTTTAAAATTAGAATTATCACCCAACTTACTAATGCAGATGCAGAGTAGATTTTGCTGCATATAAAGTACAAAAAGGAATAAATTTGGTCAGGATAGTTTATAACAATAAATATTACGCTGCAAAAATCATAAAAGGATGAAGCGGAAATTTCTGATTTTCTTTACAATCATGGTAGTAATGCTTTTTATGGAAGGCAATGCACAGCAAAACTTTCGCTTAGGATTAGCATGTGGTAGCAGTTTCTCAAAAGCAATCCTGCGCTACCCACAAAATTCTTCTGTTAAGGTTGGAATTTACCCAAAAGCCGTATGCCGCCTACCCATGAAAAGAGGCTTTTGGCTGCAAACAGAAGTAGGCTTGACCAATAATGGGGGAGTGACAAAGTATAAGAATGATTCCATAATTCAGACAATTAAAGAGGCAAGATATTTCGTTCAATTTACTGAAATGGCTGGGTTTTCTTTGAATTTAAACCATACTAAAACGTTAAGCCTTAACATTGAAGCTGGGCCATTTTTTGGATACTATTTGGGCTCAATTGATAAGATCAAAACTGAATATTTAAATGGGCAAACATTCTTCGAAGATAGAAATACAGTTAATAAATCGCAGAGTTTTCCTTACCTCAGGAAGTATTCAGCTGGTTTATCTTCAGGAATTGGTGTAAGTAGAAATATGAAAAACAGCACAATCCTCCTTGATTTGCACTACGATATCTCACTTACAAAAATAACAAAAGATTTGGATTTCCCAGAATTTCCCGATCTAGACAAAAACTATTACCAATTATTTTCACTTTCCGTAGGATACCTGTTTGGTCAGAATAAATGGTAAAAAGGATAAACGAAATCGGGGCGTTGGTTTTGCCAGCGCCCCGATTGTTGTTTGTTAATATTCGTCTTCGTGAAAGAAGAAGTCTTCTTTGGAAGGATAGTCGGGCCAGAGATCTTCGATACTTTCGTAAATCTCGCCTTCATCTTCCAATTCCTGGAGGTTTTCAACCACTTCCATCGGAGCTCCTGAGCGAACACAGAAATCCTGAAGCTCTTCTTTAGTAGCCGGCCAGGGGGCGTCCTCAAGTTTTGAGGCTAATTCTAACGTCCAGTACATGTGTCGAAAATTAGTTTTTAATTTTTTGCAAAAATAATCTTTTCGGTATCAAAATCAATACCCTTTGAAAATTTGTGAATAACTTGTTAATAATTAGGAGTTTCAGCCTGCTTTTTTATCCCAAAACACACCAAAACTGAAGCAATCCACACTGTTTTATTTATCAGAAACGTCAGGTTTCCATGGCAAATCGGCAACGTTATTTGCAAAAGCCAGTTCCCGGGCCAGCACAAAAAGATAATCCGAAAGCCTGTTTATATATTTAATCAAGGTTTCGTCAACATCCATATCCGAGGCTAATTTAATGATAATCCGCTCGCCACGGCGGCAAACCGTGCGGCACACATGGCACAATGATACCAGCGGATGGCCACCAGGCAGTATAAATGAACTTAAAGGCGGTAAATGCTCATTCATGGCATCAATTTCCTGTTCAAGCGTAAGTACATCATTTTCTAACAGTTGAGGCAGAGATCTGGTGATCTGAGCATCCGGATCGGTTGCCAGCAGCGATTCGGCCGTAAAAAGATTTTCCTGCACTTTGAGCAAAACCTCCCGCTGGCGCAAATCCGTAATCTGATCGCGCAAAAATCCGATAAACGAATTTAGTTCGTCCAACGTGCCGTAGGCTTCAATCCTTTCGTGGTATTTGGGTACCCGCGTACCGCCAATCAGCGAAGTTTCGCCTTTATCGCCGGTTTTCGTATAAATTTTCCATTCTTTTTCCATCTGTAGTATGCCTTATTCTGAAAGGCAAAATCAATCAATACTTTGTTAAACTTATTTTTCAGAATGAAGTAACAATTATACCAGTACTAATTGTTCATTACCCGTGACGAAGAAATAATATCAGTATTCAGGTAATCAGCCGAAACCTGACCATCCATAAGGCGGATAATACGGTGTGCATGACGTGCAATGTCCTCTTCGTGTGTAACCAATATAATGGTATTACCCGCGCGGTGTATCTGCTCAAGCACTTCCATAATTTCGTTAGATGTAGTGGAATCGAGGTTACCGGTGGGTTCATCGGCTAATATAATGGATGGGCTGTTTACCAGCGCCCTGGCAATTGCCACACGCTGGCGTTGTCCGCCCGAAAGTTCGTTGGGCTTATGGTGCGACCGATCAGCAAGCCCTACACTTTCAATTACTTTAGTGGCACGTTCGAGCCGGGCAGCTTTTGAATATCCGGCATAAATCTGCGGAAGCATTACATTTTCCAATGCCGTGCTGCGGGGCAAAAGGTTAAACGTTTGAAATACAAAACCGATCTCCTTGTTACGGATACGGGCAAGTTCGTTATCATTCAGCTTGCTTACATCCTGATTGTTAAGTATATACTGACCGCTGGTAGGTGTATCAAGGCAGCCAAGCAGGTTCATCAGGGTCGATTTGCCTGATCCTGACGGGCCCATAAGTGCGACAAATTCGTTTTTATAAATTGAAAGGCTCACCGACCGCAGTGCCCTTACTAATTCAGTACCTACTTTATAGGTTCTGGTAATATCAGTTAACTTAATTATTTCCTGATTGCTCATTTGCAAAAGATATGAATGGATTGAATAACAAAAGTAAATGTTTTTAGTATGAGATAAATTGAAAATTTAAAATTGATTTGAACTTAAAGGCATAAAGGAGCCAGGAAATATTATATAAAAAATTAAACTAAAACCGGATTACAAATTTTTGCCTGCTCAGTTCCTTTTTTAAAAATACTATTCCAAACCTGAAAAGATCGATACTCACCGTAACATGCTCATGATCTGTTATTTGCCGCCAGGCTCTTTCCATCCCGCGCGACCAGTGAATATCATCAAAAACAAAAACGGTATCGTTGTGGGCTACTTTCAGCATCTTTTCGAAATTATCGATTGTTGCATCAAAAGTATGATGCCCGTCGATAAAAGCAAAATCAAGTTTCTTCATATTTTTTACCAGATCGGGAAGTACTATATCGAAACTACCAATATGCAAATCAATATTTGTAGCATGAAGCGCTTCGAAATTCGATGCTGCCTGTTCCGATTTGGTGGTGCAACCTTCGAGGGTAATCACTTTTGCCTCATGGTTGGCCTTGGCAAGATACAATGTACTTATGCCCAATGAAGTACCTAATTCAATAATTGTTTCAGGTTTAAAATACCTGACAAGCCGGAATAATAAACGGCCAAATTTCACGTCAACCGATCCTTTTCGGACAATGGAAGCCACGCGCTCGAACCGGTGCTCATAACTTTTAGAATTAGCCCCAGCACCAAAATCAGTGACTTCAATCACCTGCGATTTACGCAAAAGTTTCTGTCTTAGCTCTTCGATGTCACGAAATTCAGGGTAATCAGTTTTATCCCTGAAAACTTCATCAACCAATGAATAAACAAAGGGTGAATGCACTGAATGCCTAGTCCCCGATGTATTAAGGTAACGCAGGTAAGCCGATAATTTATAAAATGCTGAATTCATCAGTCGATGGTAGGTAGTGTTTTAAAAATAAATTCTGAAATGAAACGAACCTTGCTTATTTTTGTTTCCTTTATTGCAAAACACAAAAACAGCTTTTCATGACATTTCAAAAATTGAGTGCTAAAGTAGAAAATTATTTATCGCTTGTAAAATTCTCGCATACTATATTTGCACTTCCGTTTGCATTACTCGGTTTTTCGCTGGCTACAATTCATGCCAACGATTCGCTAAGCCTGAAATTATTGGCATTAGTGATTTTATGTATGCTTTTCGCCCGTAACGCGGCAATGAGTTTTAACCGTTGGGCCGACAGGGATATTGATGAAGTGAATCCACGTACGGCTCAACGCGAAATACCGGCACAAAAAATAAAACATCAATCGGCCCTGCTATTTTGCATAACGAATGCGCTTCTTTTTGTTGCGGCAACTTGGTTTATTAACCCTCTGTGCTTTTACCTTTCGCCTGTTGCATTAATTGTTATTCTGGGATACAGCATCACCAAACGTTTTACCGCTTTGTCGCATTTTGTACTCGGGCTCGGGCTTGCTCTTGCTCCCACAGGCGCTTACCTTGCGGTTACCGGTACTTTCGACTGGATACCGGTTATTATTTCGTTTTCCGTATTATTCTGGGTTTCAGGTTTTGATATTATTTATGCGCTACAGGACGATGATTTCGACCGCAAAAATCATCTGCGCTCAGTGCCGGTGTTACTAGGACGAAAAAGAGCGCTTGGCTTATCGCTGGTATTGCACATTTTTACAGCCCTGCTGCTTGTTGTGGCCGGGATGCAAGGTAACTTCAAAACTATTTACTGGATAGGACTGGGAATTTTTTCAATATTACTGTTTTACCAGCATACGATTGTAAAATACAACGATCTTCGTCGTGTAAACGTGGCATTCTTTACTCTTAACGGAATTGCCAGTGTTGTATTTTCTGTTTTTGCAATTACAGATTTGTTGCTATAACTCCGTAACGCTTGCTCTCTTTGCTTTTTGGATCGAATCGTTAACAGCCTGATCAAAAATCAACTTATCGGAAGGATGAAACTCGAAAGTAATAGGAGTATAAAAAATCGGAAGACCGCCCAGAATCGCCTCGGCATCTGCATTTTGAAGGCGTTTCGCATCTTTTTCGGTGGTAACTATAATTTTTCGTTTCGTAGGCAAAGTATTATACCTGTCCTTTAAAATCAGCAGATCCTTTTGAGTAAATGAATGATGATCAGGAAACTCCATCAGCTCCAGGTCAGTGCAATACTTTCGCAGGTATTCTTCCATTGGCCCGGGATTGCCGATACCGGTAAGCATAATTATGGAATAAACATTTTCAGTTTTGGCTGAATGATCGCATTTATTGAGATACAAAGGTTTGAACGGAAGATAATTGATATACGAAAAACATATCAGCTGACCTGGAAAAGGTTTAATTTCTTCGATAAGTTGCTTGCGCACAATAGGCGAAAAAATTCGTGGTGTTTTTGTAACAACAATAATATCAGCACGTTTACGACCCGATATATATTCGCGTAACTTACCGAAGGGCAACATCCAGTCTTTGGTAAAAAGTTTGAAATAATCGGTTACCAGAATCGACAATTCCGGTTTCACATATCGGTGTTGAAAGGCATCGTCGAGAATAACCACTTCAAGATCAGGCACATCTACGATTAGATTATGTATTCCCTGTTTCCGGCGTTCGCTCACGGCTACTTTTACCGCTCCGAATTTCTGATGGTATTGCAAAGGTTCATCGCCAAGTGTATCAACTGTTTCGTTTTCACCTGCAAGGCGGTATCCTTTTGTTTTTCTTTTGTAGCCACGGCTCAGGGTAGCGATATTCTTTTTATCACTCAGCAAACGGATAATATATTCGACCATAGGAGTTTTTCCGGAGCCCCCGGCTATCAGGTTTCCGACAGCAATAACCGGAAAGTCGAATTTAAACGAAGTAAGTATTTTGAAATCAAATAGCATATTACGGATTTTTGTAATTATACCGTAAAGTATTGCGAGAGGGAAAAGTAAAAATCTGAATGCTTCCATGTGATAAAGATACAAACAAATTTATATGGGATACACAAACATTCGTTAAAGAAATATTATCTCTAACCTTATATTTCAGCAGCAGTACTGCAAAATCAATAGAAATATCATAATTTTTCGTTGCTTTTCAATTTTTAAGGATAAAATGAAGTTGCTTTTTAGTAATTTTACGTGTTAACAAAACCATCACAAAAAGTATGATATTATCCGAAATCACATCCTTCCTGAACGCAGAAATTCCATTAGCACTTCAGGAAAGTTATGACAATTGCGGTTTGCTGATCGGCGACTCAAGCTCCGAAATTACCGGGGCTCTGGTTTGTCTCGATCTTACCGAAGATGTTATGAACGAGGCCATTAAAAAAAACTGCAACCTGATTATCTCGCATCATCCGCTTATTTTTTCGGGTTTAAAAAGTCTTACAGGCCGCAATGATACCGAACGCCTTGTAGTACGAGCAATTAGCGAAAAAATTGCCATATATGCACTTCATACCAATCTCGACAACCATTATGAAGGAGTGAACCGCTTGCTTTGCGAAAAACTTGGAATCGAAAATGCAGTGATTCTGAAACCGGTGAGCGATACATTGCGTAAACTGGTTACGTTTTGTCCGGTATCCGATGCCGAAAAAGTACGCGAATCAATTTTTAATGCCGGTGCCGGCCATATAGGGAATTATGATCATTGCAGCTTCAATACGACAGGTAACGGAACCTTCAGGGCTTTGGCAGGAGCTGAACCCTTTGTTGGCGAACCCGGAAAGTTGCATACAGAACCGGAGCTGCGTATTGAAACCATATTTCCTTCTTTTCTCGAAAACACTGTGATTGCAGCTTTAAAAAAAGCACACCCTTACGAAGAAGTTGCTTTCGATATTTATCCCTTGACTAATCTACATCAGCGGATTGGAGCGGGCATGACAGGCACTTTGCCTCAAGCTATAGCCGCCGAAGATTTTTTACGCCAGGTAAAAGAAATACTAAACATCGGGTGCATCAGGCACACCACATTAAAAAATAAAAAAATAAAAAAAATTGCTCTCTGCGGAGGCTCTGGCAACTTCCTGATAAAAGATGCAATATCCTGTGGAGCTGATATTTATATGACCGGAGACATTAAATATCATGACTTTTTTATCCCTGAAAACAAAATGATTTTGGCTGACATCGGGCATTACGAAAGTGAACAATTCACAAAAGAACTGATATATACCTTATTAAAGAAAAAATTTACTACTTTTGCACTCTTTATTTCCGAAACCAATACCAATCCGGTTAATTATTTGTAAATCAACATCAAACATCATAATCTGCTATGGCAAAAAGTGTTGCTAAACCTGCTGAAACACGCGGTGAAGATATCAATAAGGCTACAAATGCTATCGAAACGAGCGAAACTGTTGAAAATCCAGCTTCCGACAGTCCGGTAAAAGATGAAACTGAAATATCGATTGAAAAAAAACTCATCGCCTTATATACCCTTCAGCAAAATGATTCGAAAATCGACCGAATAAAAATTGTTCGCGGCGAATTACCTCTTGAAGTGGAAGACCTTGAAGATGACGTTGCAGGTCTCGAAACCCGCATCGACAATTACATTCAGGAAATTGAAATGCTGGAAAAACAGGTTTCGGATAAAAACCAGGCTATAAAAGAAAGCCAGGTGCTTATAAAACGTTACGAAGAGCAGCAGAACAATGTAAGGAATAATCGCGAATACGATGCACTTACCAAAGAAGTTGAATTCCAGAGCCTCGAAATTCAATTATCAGAGAAACGGATCCGCGAATTTACCGCTCAGCTTGTTATGCGTAAGGAAGAAATTGAAAGCGCACAGCTCGAATTAAGCGATCGCCGCAACGACCTTGAAGCTAAACGCAGTGAACTTACTGATATAGTTGCCGAAACCGAACTCGAAGAAAAAGAACTTATAAACAAATCGGATCAACAGCAACGGCTTATAGAGGACAGACTTTTAGTAGCTTACAAACGTATCCGCAAAAATGCACGTAATGGTTTGGCCGTGGTTCCGGTTGAACGCGATGCATGTGGAGGATGTTTCAGCTATATTCCACCACAACGCCAGCTTGATATTAAGCTGCATAAAAAAATTATCGTTTGCGAATTCTGCGGACGAATCCTCGTTGACAAAGAACTGGCTGATTCGCTTAACTAAACAAAAGATACAACAAAATATAAGAGCCGTAGAGAAATTTTCACGGCTCTTTTTTTATTCCTGCAACCTGCGTTTGCATGTTAATAATTCTGATTTTTGTAACACTATTGCTAATATTTACTTTTCCACTCACCGAATGAAGCTTTTCCTGATTTTCTGTTTCATCCTTTCCGCCTCATTGGTTGCAGAGGCTTCATTTACATTTAATGAAAACAGCAAACAGGCATATACGGATGTGATGTGCTTCAGGTTCAGCCAGGCAGAAGCACGATTGCAGGCTGAGAAAAGGCTTAACACCGGTAACCAGGTTCCTTATCTTATTGAGAATTATATCGATTTCCTAAAAGTTATGATCGGTGAGGAAGAGAAAGATTTCATCCGGCTGAAAAATAACAAGGATTACCGATTGCAGAAACTAGCATTCAGCGGGAATGAATCTCCATGGTTTTTGTACAGCCAATCAGTAATTTATCTGCAATCGGGAATGGCCCGCGTGAAATTCGGCGAGTACATGAATGCTGGTATGGATATTAACCGGGCTTACCGCCTGCTTATTGAAAACCAGCGTAAATTCCCTGATTTTGTGATGAATAAAGCGGGTCTCGGCATACTGCATTCACTCATCGGAACTGTTCCCGACAAATACCGCTGGGCTGTGCGTTCGCTCAATTTTGAAGGAACTATCCCACAAGGAAATGCCGAAATAAAGGAAGCTTACAGGCAGGTTGCGGCCGATCCTCAGCTTCATTTTCTGCTTACCGAAACAGCATTTCTGCTTTCGTTTGTCACTCTGAATCTTTCGGCTGATCTACCGGCAGCTATGGCTTTGGCCGAAAAATTTGACAATCCGCCCCTTGCAGCACTTTTAAAGGAAAGTCCGCTTTTAGTTTATGCTCTTGCCACCATTTACAGCAGAGCCGGCGAAAACGACAAAACAATCCGCCTGCTAACCGGAAGGCCGCATTCATCTGACAGGTATTTATTCTGTTACCTCGATTATATGCTGGGTGTTGCCCGACTCAACCGGCTCGATAAAGATGCCTGTTATCCGCTTCTTGGTTTCCTGGGAAATTTCAAAGGGAAAAATTATATCCGCTCTGCATACATGCATCTGGCCTGGTATTACCTCATCCAAAACGATATGAAACAATACAATTTTTACATCGAACGCATTTCGTTAAGAGGTAATAATCAGGTGGACAACGATCTTGAAGCTTTAACTTTTGCATCAAAAAACAGCCAGCCCGACCTTACTTTATTAAAAGCACGACTGCTATTTGATGGCGGATATTATGAAAGAGCCATTTCTGAACTCGAAGGATATTCGTCAACTGAGGCAAAAAACAGCCTGGAATATACCTACCGCCTCGGACGTATTTATCACAACCAGAAAAAAATAGAAGAAGCCATCAAATATTATAAAGCTACCATTAAGGATGGCGAAAAACTACCCAATTACTACGCAGCCAATTCAGCACTTCAACTTGGATTGATTTACGAAAAGAGGAAAGAAAATGCCCTGGCAAGGTTATACTTTTCAAAAGTTCTGGATATGGATTTTGACGAATATCAGTTCAGTATAAAGAATAAAGCGCAGGCAGGAATGAACAGGATTAAGAATAGAAGGATGTAGGGTCTGAACTCTTCAAACCCTTTCAAACAATTCAAAACCCTTCAAACGTGTGCAACGCAATCCCCTATCCTTTCCCAGGTTTAAACCCTGATACCTTCAGTATTTCCTGCGCATCGGTATTTTCCATAAGTTGTTTAAGGGTAACATTATCAGCTTTCTGCATATATGCCCTTACAATCTGCCAACCTATATATTCGCCGAGTCTTCCGGGCGATTCGGCAGCAAAACCGGCCGAAAACGGCGCATCAGTCATCAGTTTCGAAACGCCTTGCGGATTGGATGAAAAAAGCAATTGCTGCCCGATAATAAAAGCCCATATTTCTCTTTCGTGGCTGCGGCTCCAGGCAAGTTGATCCGTTGTATAGCCGATTTTAAATTCGTCCTTCACATCAGGAAGAGTAACATCCAGAAAATAGAGTGCCTTTCCGGCCAAAACCATCTGATCGAGGAGTGAGTTGCGGCTTTCGTCGACACGGATTATATTATCGGATACAGCCAGCATACACCGTGGCAGAATGTGATCTTTTGTAAACCTATTGATTTTATATTTCGGCAGACCCGCTTTCAGATACGCATCCACATCAGCACCGAGGAAAACATCGAGCCCTATAGCCATGGCCGTATCCATAAAATACACCGGGTTTTCAATATCAAGTCCTGAAACATAGGTGTAAACAACTGGAAATGTTTTTCCGGGATATGCTTGCAGGTACCTGTCGAATGCATTATTCAGATCGTTGGCCAGAAACGATACATCCGGATACTTATTCATTGAAAGAATGTATAACTCTTTAATATTAGGATCATTCAGAAAATTATATATTCGAAGGATATTCATCGTATCCTGCCATTCGTTACCGAGGAAAAAGTAATAATCCTTACTTAATGATGCCATCCCTTGTCGCAGGTTGTTTTTATCGAGTGCAAACAGCGCTTTTTCGTAACGTTTTATCACAATTTCGCCTTCCGCAACACTTCCCTTTCCTTCGGGTTGAGACGGCATGGCGACTTCAGAATTTTTGCTGTTGCAGGCCAGCAGGGCAAAAAGGAGTATAAAGGAACTACCAATGGCTAATCGATTCAGCAAAGTTTTATTCATATTCGGGATTTGTTATAACAACCAATAGAACGACCGAAGTTAAGGGTTAGTATTTATTCGTTTATTTTTGAAAAATATGGATTAAACCTGAACTTCTAATCAGCACTATTCATAAGCATCGCGACCTTTGCTCCTTTATTGCGTCTCATGCCTCTGGCTTGGCCGGTTTGTGGTATAAATAAAAAAGAAGGATTTAACCGCAAGGTCGAAAAGTTATTGTATAGAACGTAAAGGGCATGTTTTTGAATTTTACAGGCTAAAAAACTCAACTTAATATCAGCGTATTGAACCTTGGTTTTTTTCGTGACTTTGTGGCGTTTTTTTTCAATGCCAGCAAAACTCAAATGGCTCAATGGGTTCGCTAAATTTGCAAATAATTCAGGTTAAGAAATAAGTTTAACGCTGATTTGGCAGTCGCAAAGTTTTTTGCACGATATTTGTATCCTTATACGTCTAACTTTATAAAAACGTTATGAAAACAAAAATTACTTTAGTATTACTGTTATCCTTAGTTACTTACGCGGCCAACGCACAATATCCTCCTTATTATTTCGGATTAAAAGCGGCTCCGCAAATAAGCTGGATGAAGCCTGATGTTGACGATTACGACAGCGACGGCATAAAACCGGGATTTTCCTGGGGATTTATCGCTGAATTTAATTTTACCGAAAACCATTGTTTTGCTACCGGATTTAATATGCTCTTTAACGGAGGGAATCTTAAATTTCCGGCTACAGTGGGTGGCGTAGCAGGTTCAATGAGCAGAGAGTATTTTTTAAAATACGTCGAGGTTCCGTTATCATTGAAAATGCGCACTAATGACATGGGCAACATGAGGTATTTCGGACGCATCGGACTGGGAACAGCATTTAAAATAGGCTCTAAAAAAATTGACGAATTCACACCTGTAACCGGATCAGTAGTTACCAGCGACAAGTCCAATTACAATGACATTGCTTTTATACGCGAATCGCTTATTGTTGGTTTAGGTGCTGAATACAAAATAAAAGAAGGCCCGAAATTGGGAGTTGAACTTGTGTTTAACAATGGATTTACTAACATCCTCACCGGGAAAAATACATCCACCTCTGTGGAGGAAAAAGCAAAGCCCAATTCCTTCGAACTGGCATTCTCGGTATTGTTTTAAAAAAATAATATATTTTTCGTTTTTAAGCCCGGGTATTCATCCGGGCTTTATTTTTGTACAAAAGTTACACCATGCGCATTGCTCTTGCCCAGTTGAATTACATAATAGGCGATTTTGATCTGAATACGTCAAAAATAGTTGAAACTATTGAAACATGCCGACAGCAGGGCGCTGATATGGTGGTATTTGCCGAATTATCAGTTTGCGGGTATCCGCCCCGCGATTTCCTGGAGTTTGACGATTTTATTGATAAAAGCTACCAGTCCATTGATACCATAGCCGCTCATTGCAACGGAATTGCTGCCATTGTTGGCGCTCCCTCACGAAACCCGGATATTAAAGGTAAAAACCTGTTTAACTCAGCATGGCTGCTGGCGGATGGCAAAGTACAAGCGCTTGCTCACAAAGCCTTGTTGCCGACGTATGATATTTTTGACGAATACCGCTATTTCGAACCCAGCCGCCAGTTCGATTGCATAATATATAAAGGAGTAAAAATTGCTTTAACCATTTGCGAAGACATATGGAACCTGGTTCCCGATCCTTTGTATGTGGCCAGCCCGATGGATGTGTTACACGCGCAGGATCCTGATATTATGATAAATATTGCGGCTTCTCCTTTTAATTACGATCAGCAGGAATCACGGCTCGGAATACTGCGCACTAACACCGCGCAATACCACATTCCGTTGGTGTATGTAAATCAGGTAGGGGCTCAAACGGAATTGCTGTTCGACGGCAACTCCTGTGTGCTCGACAGCGATGGCAACACCATTGCAAGCTGTAAAGCTTTCGCTGAAGGTATTTGCCTGGTTGATTTCGATACCAAAGCCAAAACTATACGATCGGAATTTCCTGTTCCAAAAGTGGAGACCACTAAAACGGCCTTGATCCACGATGCGCTTGTAATGGGCATACACGATTATTTTGCAAAAATGGGTTTCACAAAAGCAATCCTTGGTCTGTCAGGTGGTATTGATTCGGCGGTAACTCTTGCCCTGGCTGCCGAAGCCCTTGGCAACGAAAATGTATATGCTGTGTTGCTGCCTTCGGAATTCTCGAGTGGCCATTCGGTTGACGATGCTGTAACTTTGGCCGTGAATTTAAACTGTAAATACGATACAATCAGCATTAAGGACGGTTACACTTCGATACTCGGATCGTTGCAGCCTTACTTTAAAGAGCTGCCTTTCAACGTGGCCGAGGAAAACATACAGGCAAGGGTTCGCGCTGTGCTGCTGATGGGACTGGCCAATAAATTCGGATATATTTTGCTGAATACTTCGAATAAAAGTGAGGCTGCCGTGGGTTACGGAACGTTATACGGCGATATGTGCGGCGGCATTTCGGTGCTGGGCGATGTGTATAAAACCGAAGTATACGAACTGGCATATTACATAAACCGTGAGCGGGAAATTATCCCGGTAAACAGCATTTTAAAACCTCCGTCGGCTGAACTTCGTCCGGGACAAAAGGACAGCGACTCGCTTCCGGAATACGATATTTTAGATAAGATACTATACAATTATATTGAATTGCACCAAAGTCCTGCCGACCTTATAGCTTCCGGTTTCGACGAAGCCACGGTGAAACGTGTATTGCGCATGGTAAATATGAATGAATGGAAACGACATCAAACACCACCTATACTGCGGGTTTCGCCCAAAGCTTTCGGGCAGGGACGGAGGATGCCGATAGTAGGAAGGTATTTGTCGTAAGGGGAATTTGCTTTTTACACAAATCGACGGCAGGATTAAACCTGTATTTATTGAAAGGGACAATGATAGCGGTGGTTTTTTGAGTGAAATTCCTAAAATACGGCATTGAGATAGCATAAAATAGCCATGGTTGGATTTAAACACCAAGGATTATTCCATAATAACTCTTGAACCACTGATCAAATTAATTCAAAAACATGAGCTGGAAGACAATATTTACATTGAATCAAGGAGCGCTGAATTTCTGACAATATTGAAAACGAAAATGCCGGGTTACAAGCTCTTCATATATCCGGTATCATTTGAATCAGGACTGGAGCAGGCGTTGTCTTTAGGTTTATTCGGTATCACAATCTCCACGCGCGACATTACCATTGATCAAATAAAAATTGCACATGAAAATACTTTAATGGTTGCACTATGGAATGTACATACTGAATCGGATCATATTGAGGCAATCAATAAAAATCCGGATGTTATAAAAACTGGCAATGTGAAAAACCTGGTTA
>Ga0105047_10005878_pt1 | contig 20945 bp, 18 predicted proteins | sample MAT04_FD_78384 | JGI IMG/M metagenome (GOLD analysis project Ga0105047, IMG submission 78384) | Freshwater microbial communities from Lake Fryxell liftoff mats and glacier meltwater in Antarctica - MAT-04 (megahit assembly) | ecosystem: Environmental > Aquatic > Freshwater > Ice > Liftoff... | reverse complement strand
GCGGTTTAACAAATGCTGCTGCTAAAGGTGTCGTGGGATATGCGTTCGGGCAAATATTTGGCCCACCTGTAACTCAATTCCTCGTCACTAACTGGCCGATCCTCATTGAGGTTGCGCATACCTATGGCCCCTCGTTCGCCGGGTGGTTCGGCTCAGTGATGGAACCGCTGATGCTGCAATTGGGCGTCAAGGAGTTCAAGACTTGGCGCGCGAGAATTCAGCATAATGGAAGTAGAAACTCAGACCCTAAATCCTAACACTTCCATAAAGCACTTTCACAGCCCATTGATATCCCGCAACCCACACCCCTGTGGCACCCTCCCCTCACGGAATAATCTCGAACCGGTCCACATCCACCATCCCCATATCGGTGATCTTCAGATGCGGGATCACCGGCAGGCACAGGAAGGCCAGTTGCAGGAACGGCTCGTGCAGGGTTACCCCGAGACTTTTGGCGGCGGCGCGCAGCAGGATCAGGCGGGCGTGGACGGCCTCGAACGGATCAAGGCTCATCAGGCCCGCCAAAGGCAGCGGCAGTTCGGCGAGGATCTTTCCGCCCTCGGCCACCACGAAGCCGCCCTCGATCTGACCCAGCCGGTTGGCCACCAGCGCCATGTCGGCATAATCGGCGCCGACAATGGCGATGTTGTGGTGGTCGTGGCACAGGGTCGAGCCGATGGCGCCGCGCTTCAGGCCGAAGCCCTTCACAAAGCCGGTGGCGCGGTTGCCGTTCACGCCGTGGCGTTCGATCACCGCGATTTTCACCAGATCGCGGGCGGGGTCGGGGCGTTTGTCGCCGTCCACCGGCGGGATGTCGAAATGCAGATGCTGGGTGATGATCTTGCCGGGGATGACGCCGATCACCGGGGTGTCGGTGCGGTTGCCGGTGGTGCGGAAGTGGTGCGGCTGCATATGCGGGGCTTTGACGGAGTTTCGGGCGACGGGGGGGATTGTGCCGCGCGCGGCGAAGGCGGCGGCGGTGACTTCGACGCCCCCCGCGAACACCTTCGCCACATCGCACGCCTCCAGACTGCCCAGCACCACGATGTCGGCGCGTTTGCCGGGGGCGATCAGGCCGCGATCCTTCAGGCCGAACGCCTCGGCAGCGGACAGGCTGGCGGCGCGGTAGGCTGACAAAGGCGAAGCGCCAAGCGCGATGGCGGTGCGGATGATGTAGTCGAGATGGCCTTGTTCGGCGATATCCAGCGGGTTCCGGTCGTCGGTGCAAAAGCACAGGTAGGGGGCGTGGCGTTCGGTCAGCAGGGGGGCGAGGGCGAGCAGGTCCTTCGACACCGAGCCTTCGCGGATCAGGACGCGCATGCCTTTGCGCAGCTTCTCCAGCCCCTCGGCATAGCTGGTCGCCTCGTGTTCGGTGCGGATGCCGGCGGAAAGATAGGCATTCAGGTCGCGGCCTGACAGCAGGGGGGCGTGGCCGTCGATATGGCGGCCCGACCACGCCTGAAGCTTGGCCAAGGCGGCGGTGTCCTGCATCAGAACGCCGGGGTAGTTCATGAATTCGGCCAGACCCAGCGTGCGGGGGTGGTGCATCAGCGGGATCAGGTCGGCGGCTTCCAGCCGCGCGCCGGTGGTTTCCATATGGCTGGAGGGCACGCAGGACGACAACTGCACGCGCAGATCCATCACGAGCCGGGTGGAGGCGTCGAGGAAATACTGGATGCCGGTCAGGCCGCAGACATTGGCAATCTCGTGCGGGTCGCAGATCGCGGTGGTCACGCCGTGCGGGGTGACGCAGCGGTCAAATTCGAACGGGGTGACGAGAGAAGATTCGATGTGCAGATGCGTGTCGATGAAGCCGGGGACGAGGATCTTGCCGGTCACGTCGATCTCGCGCGTGCCCTCATACGCCTCGAACGTGCCCACGATCGTGTCGCCGCAGATGGCGACGTCCATGGCCACAAGCTCGCCCGTGATCAGGTCAAAGACCCGCCCGCCTTTCAGGACCAGATCGGCGGGGCTCGCGCCCCGGCCTTGGGCGATGCGGGCGGTGAGGGGAGAGGCGGGCATGGGCAGGCTCCTTTGCCCCCATAGCCAAGCGCAAAGCCACGCAGAGGTCCAGCGCAAGTCTTGTGCAAGGCGGCGAAGGATGAAAACCTTGGCCGGAAGGAATATCGCATGCGTCCCTTGCACGGCATCAGCCTTAAACTGGGCTCGGTTCTGATCTTCATCGTGATGCAGTCGCTGATCAAGGGCGCGGCGGGGCATGTGCCGGCGGGGCAGGTCGTGTTCTTCCGCTCGCTGTTCGCCATTCCGGTGATTTTCGTCTGGCTGGCGATGCAGGGCCATTTGTCCGAAGGCGTGCGGGTTCAGGCGCCGATGGGGCATGTCTGGCGCGGGCTGATGGGCACGATTGCGATGGGGCTTGGCTTTGCCGGCCTGCGCTATCTGCCGCTGCCCGAGGTGACGGCGATCGGCTATGCCGCGCCGCTGCTGACGGTCGTTTTCGCGGCGATGTTTCTGGGCGCGGTGGTGCGCGGCTTTCGCATCGCTTGCGTCGCTTTGGGCATGGTCGGGGTGATGGTGGTGCTGGGCCCGCGCCTGACAATGCTGGATGCCCGCGACACGGCGGCGGCGCTGGGCGCGGTTCTGGTGCTGGCGGGGGCGGTCTTTGCGGCGCTGGCGCAGGTGTTCGTCCGCAAACTGGTGCTGACGGAAAAGACGCCGGCCATCGTGTTCTGGTTCTCTTGCACCTCGACCGGGCTGTCGCTGCTGACGATCCCGTTCGGCTGGGTCTGGCCGGTGGGCTGGGAATGGCCGCTGCTGATCTGCACCGGGCTTCTGGGCGGGGTGGGGCAGATCCTGCTCACCTCGGCCTATCGCTATGCCGATGCTTCGCTGGTGGCACCGTTCGACTATGCCTCGATGCTGTTCTCGCTGATGATCGGCTATTTCATCTTTGCCGAAGTGCCATCGCTGACCACTTTGGCGGGGGCGGGGCTGGTCATTCTGGCTGGGTGTCTGATCATCTGGCGCGAGGCGTATCTGGGGCTGGAGCGGGACGCGCGCAAGGCGCTGACGCCGCAAGGATAGGGGAGGAACGGGGATGGACCGGCTGAAGGGCAAAGTGGCGATCGTGTCGGGCGGGGCGACGGGGATCGGGGCGGCGACGGTGCGGTTGTTCGCGGCGGAGGGCGCGGCAGTGGGGATCATCGACCGCAATGCCGAAGCCGGGCAGAGGCTGGCGTTCGACCTGGTGCAGGCGGGGCACCGGGCGGTGTTCGCGGCGGCGGATGTGTCCAGGAAGGCCGAGGTGGATCTGGCCGTGGCCAATGTGAAGCGCAGCCTCGGGCCGGTGAACGTGCTGTTCAACCATGCCGGGACCATCGTGATCAAACCGTTTCTCGAGACGACTGAGGAAGATTGGGACTTCCTGTTCGATGTCAACGTGAAGTCGATGTATCTGATGACCCGCGCTGTGCTTCCGATGATGCTGGCGGCAGGCAAGGGTTCCATCGTCTGCACGTCGTCGATCTCGGCGGTCTATGCCACGCCCAACGAAGTGCTGTACGACGCCACCAAAGGCGCCTGCCACATGTTCGCGCGGGCCATTGCGGTCGAGTACCGCGACCGCGGCATTCGCTGCAACGCGGTCTGCCCGGGCTTCATCCAGACGCCGCACGGGATGCGGGAGGTTGAGCAACTGAGCGCCTTGGGCGTCGATGTGTCGGATGCCGCGATGGCGGCGGCGCAGGGGCGGATGGGGCTGCCGGAAGATATCGCGCGGGCGGCGCTTTATCTCGCTTCGGACGATGCCGAGTTCGTCAACGGCACGCAATTGTTCGTGGACAACGGATTTTCGGCGGTTTAGGGCCGAAATTCGGCCCAAATTGCCCGCTAGCCGTGGGGGCATGTTCCCAGATTTCGCCCTTCCGCACGCCTATCTTATGCCCATCCTGGGCTATTTCTTCCTGGCCAACGCGCTGGCGCTGGCGCTGTTCGGCTTGGGCCGCGCCGCGTCCGAGGATGGAGACTGGGGCGGGCCCGAGATGCGGGTCTTGTTCCTGTCGATCATGGGCGGCTGGATCGGGGCCAAGCTGGGGCGGATGATGTACCCCGCCGACGAAGAACCGCGCAAGTTCCCGGCGGTTCTGAACCTGTCCGTGCTGGTGCTGCCGATTGTCGTGGCCACGCCGTTCCTGATCAGCGCTGTGCCGGGCTGGATCGGCACGGGATACGCGGCCTACAACGCGCAATATGTGGCAGAGCAGCAGGCGGCGGCAGCGACCAAGATCGACCCGTTGGGCGCGGCCTATCAGAAGAAGGACGACGCGGTGGCACCGGATTCGACCGGCGTCGTCTCCTCGGCCGAGGTGTCGCCCGCCGGGGCCATTGCGGCCGCTGGTGGCAAGATCGGCAGCGCCGTGACGACGGCTGCGGCAACCGACGCCAATGCGCCGGTGCTGCCCAGGCGCTTTGGTCCGGGAAGTGAGAAGAAGGGCAAGAAGGGCGGGATCAAGTTCCTGTCAGTCGCTGGCAACTGACGCCTCTTCCGCATTTGCCGCCCTGCCCCTACCTTGCGCGTGAACCGAGATAACCGCGCGAGGGCCCGTGATGACAAATCCGCACTGGATCTACACCCAAACCGTCAAGACCTTTGCGGCCGGGGCCGAGCCGCCGTTCGAGGATCCGGGCGAGCTTGCGGCGACCTGGGGCGCGGTCTGGGGTCTGGACAACGACGTGGGGCGGATCCGGTCGATCCTGATGCACCGTCCGGGGACCGAGATGCAGGTGGTCGATCCCGCGATGCGTCTGGCCGAGATCGGCTCGTTCGGCGATCCGGCTGTGGGCTGGTATTTCCAGTCCGACACGCCGCCCGATATTCCGCTGATGCAGTCCCAGCACGACGGCTATGTGAAGGCCCTTCGGGCCCAAGGGGTGGAGGTTCATTTCATGGACGGCGAGGCGGGCAAGCGGTTGAAGCAGATGTATACCCGCGATCCGCTGATCATGGTGAAAGGCGGGGCGATCATCTGCCGGATGGGCGCGCGGATCCGGCGCGGCGAGGAACTGGCAGTGACGCGCACGCTGGCACGGCTGGGCATCCCGATCCTGCGGACGGTGTCGGGCGCGGGCGTAATGGAGGGCGGCAGTTTCGCCTGGCTGAACGAGACGACCTGCGCCATCGGGGTGGGCGTCAGGGTGAACCGGGACGGGGCAAGCCAAGTCGGCGAGGTGTTGAAGCGGCAAGGGGTCGACCTGCTGATCGTGGAGCTTTCGGGCTATGACATCCACCTCGACGTGAGTTTCCTGATGATCGACAAGGACCTGGCGATCCTGAACCCGATGGGGCTGCCATTCGGCTTTCTGGAGGAACTCGGGCGGCGGGGGATCAAGTATATCGAGACGGACCCGGGCGATGATCCGTGGATCGTCAATTCCATCGCGTTTGCGCCGGGCCGGGTGATGATGCCCGAGGGGGCGACGAACCGGACGCTGGACCGGCTTGCGGCGGCGGAGGTGAGTTGGGTGACGGTGCCCTATGCGGCGAACCACAAGAACGGCGGCGGGCTGCATTGCTCGACCACGCCGCTCAGGCGGGATTCGGTCTAAAATGACCCTGTCCGGTAGGATGGGCATTCATGCCCATCTTGGCCAGCGCTGCCGGATTGCGGAAGAAAGATGGGCTTGAAAGCCCATCCTACCGTTTGGTGAAGCTGGAATAGAGCCAATCCTGCGGCTCCGACACGAACCCGTGCTTGACCGGGTTCATTCGGCAATAATCCATCGCCCTGCCGAACTCGTCTTCGTTCCTTATGGCGTGTTCATAGAACCGGCGCTGCCAAAGACCCTTTTCTCGCCTTCCCAGTTTGCTGCGGCTCGGCGCGAAGTCGTCCTCTACCGCGAGCGAGAACCGCGCCTTGATCCTTTGCCATCGGTCCGAGAACCGCGGCAATCCCGGTTCGGTCCAGATGGCGTGGAGATGGTTGGGCAGTATCACGATGGCATGCGTTTCAACCGGCATTTCATGGATCGCCAGCGCATAGGCCGCGCGCAGCTTGTCCACTTGTTCCACAAGAGCGCGCCCCTCGCGGTTTTCGAGGCAGAGGGTGAAGAAATAGGTGCCCTCGGGCTGATAAAGTCGGCGATAGTTGGTCATGCGCCAGATATGGGACCACATGGTTAAGGAAAGGTTGATGGCGGAGCGGACGCGTGATGGGCATGAATGCCCATCCTACCGGCCGGTCAACTCGCCTGAGATGTTCACCAGACCGGCCGCGCCCTTCAGTTTGGCGCGGTAGATCGTCACGCTTTCGGCGACACGCATCACGTAGGTCCGGGTCTCGTTGAACGGGATCGTCTCGACCCAGTCCACAGCGGCCTCGGCCCCGGCGCGGGGATCGCCGAAGGCCGAAATCCAGGCCGAGGATCGGCTGGGTCCGGCGTTGTAGCCGACCGCGACCAGCGCGATGGAGGGGCCGAAGCGGTCCACCAGACCCTTCAGATATTCCGACCCCAGCGTGATGTTGTACCCAGGATCGCTCGTCAGCTTGCCGCGATCATAAGCCAGCCCCAGTTCCCTGGCCTGCTGCTTCGCCGTCTCGGGCATCAGTTGCATCAGCCCGAGCGCTCCGGCGGCAGAGGTCGCCTCGGGGTCGAACTCGCTTTCCCGCCGGGCGATGGCGAGCGCCAGGGCGCGGCTGACGGCCAGCTTTTGCGGGATGACGTCGGGGATCGGATAATAGGCGCCGGGGAAGATCACGCCCTGTTCGGCGGCGGCCTTGGCGACCAGAATGGCCGAGCGATATTCGCCCAGTTTCAGCGCATAGCCGGCCAGTTGCCCCATCTCGGCCGGCGTCAGGCTTTCGGTCAGATGCACCATGAACCGGGCCGAGAGTTGTTCGCTGCCCGCTTTGGCAAGCCGCACGGCCGCATCCAGAACCGAGGATTTCGCCAGTTTGGCGGGCAGTTTGGCCGAGGGTGCGGTGCCCGACACCAGGCTTGGGTCCAGCGACATCCCCAGCTTTTCGGCGGAAAGCAGGCCGTAATAAGCGCTTTGGCCCTGCGCCCCGACTTTGAAGGCGGCGCGCGCGAGATCGGCTTTGCCCATCGCCTCATAGGTGCGGCCCAGCCAATAGGCGCGGCGGGTGGTGGTGATGGCGGTGCCGGTTTGCGGCAGGTTCTGGAAGTGCACCAGCGCGCGCGAGGAATCATCAAGTTTGCGCAAGGCGATGAACCCGGACAGGAACTCCAGATCGTTATAGCTGGCGTCCCTGGGGCCAAGGTGGTGGCTTGACGCCACATGGTAGGCATCCTTCGTCTTGCCGCCGCGCATCAGATAGCGCGCCAGCGTCAGCCGCCGATCCGTCCAGGCAGTGGGATCGCCCAAGCTGCCCTCGGAGGTGGAGCGTTGCAGGATCAGCACCGTGGCATCGGGGTAAAGCTCTCGCCGCATCCGCCAGACAAACCGCTCGTAAGCAAGGCCGGGGTCCGAGGCCAGGCTCGCGGGCACGGCCTTGATCATGCTTGAGGCATTGTCAGCGTCGGCCCGAAGCGCCAGCCTTGCGGTTGCCAGCGCCCGCCAGTCGGTGCCGACGCGGGGCAGCATGCGCTTGGCTTCGCTTGTGCGCTCGCCGTCCCACAGGATCTTGTCAAGCCGCGGGACATTGCCCTTCGCCTCGACCTCGGGGTGGGTGGCCAGAAGCTGGGCTTCCTGATTGGCGGTGAAGGCAAGCTGGGTCCAGCCGCGCAGAGCCTCGGCATCAGCCTTGGCCTTCTGGGCCGTGGCGTAATAGGCGCCGGTCAGAGCCAGAACACCGGACGCGGTCCGGGGCAGGTCCGGACCGAAATAGGCAAGGATGCGGGCAGCATCCGCATTCGCAAGCTGCGCCTCCCCCTGGCCCTTCAGCACCGGCAGGCCCGGCCAGTCCGGACGCCGCGCAAGGAACGCTTCATATTCGCCAAGGCTGCCTTGCCCGGCGCGCAGACGTTGCCAGGTGATCACATCGGCGGCGACGGCGCCTGCGCCTTGCGAGGCTGTGGCGGCCTTGGCCCAATCGCCGGTCCGGGCGGCGTTCAGGGCGGCGGCAAAGGCGGTGGTCTCGGTTGCCATGGCGGCAAGCGGCGCAAGGGCGAGGCCAAGCGCAAGAACCGCAAGGCGGAGGGGGCGGGTGCAAAGCGATGTCAGGGTCATGCAGCGATTCTGCCTGACCCGTCCGCCGGGGGCAACCCGCAGAAGCGTGATCGGCAGGTGACCGCCCGACGGTTGACGGCAGCGCCCCCGATCTTTCTTGGCAAGTGTGCTGCCCTGACATAAGACGGCTTGCATTTCGGTCCCGCGCGAGGACCCGGCGAAAAGAGGAGATGCGTGTCATGTTCAAAGGCTCCATGCCCGCCCTGGTGACGCCCTTCAAGGACGGCTCCCTTGATCTGGACGCGCTGAAACACCTGGTGGACTGGCACATCGCCGAAGGCTCCAACGGCCTTGTGCCAGTGGGCACGACCGGGGAAAGCCCGACGCTGAGCCATGAGGAACATCATCTCGTGGTGGAATGCGTGGTGAAAGCAGCGGCGGGCCGGGTGCCGGTGATTGCCGGGGCCGGGTCGAACAACACGGTCGAGGCGATCGACCTGATGCGCCACGCCAAAGCCTCGGGTGCCGATGCCGCGCTGGTGGTGACGCCCTATTACAACAAACCAACGCAAGCCGGGCTGGTGGCGCATTATTCGGCGCTGCATGCAGCGGTCGATCTGCCGATCATCATCTACAACATCCCCGGCCGGTCGGTGGTGGACATGACGCCCGAGACGATGGGCAAACTGGCCGCCTTGCCGCGGATCATTGGCGTCAAGGACGCGACCGGCAAGATCGAGCGCGTCTCGATGCAGCGCGCGACCTGCGGCGCGGATTTCATCCAGCTTTCGGGAGAGGATGCGACGGCGCTTGGCTTCAACGCGCATGGCGGTATCGGGTGCATTTCCGTGACGGCGAATGTCGCGCCGCGCTTGTGCGCAGAGTTTCAGGCGGCGACGCTGGCGGGGGACTACCAGACCGCGCTGGACTATCAGGACAGGCTGATGCCGCTGCACGAGGCGATCTTCATCGAGCCGGGGCTGGTGGGGGCGAAATATGGCCTGTCGCTGCTGGGTCTGTGCGGGGAAGATGTGCGCTTGCCGCTGGTGGCCCTGACCGAGGGGACCAAGGCCAGGATCAAGGCCGCGATGCAGTTCGCGGGGGTTCTTTGACCCTGATGATGGGCATGAATGCCCATCCTACCGTCGAAACGTGACGCCAGATCGGCGCGGCGCGCTGTGGATGATCGCTTCGATGGCGGGGTTCGCGCTGGAAGATGCCGGCATCAAACTGCTGGCCCCACAGATGTCTTTGGGGCTGATCCTGATCGCCGAGGGCGTGCTGGGGGCCGTCTGGTTCGCCCTTGCCGCGCGGCGCACCGGGCGCCCGCCGCTGCCGTTGGCCGCGATGTCGTGGACGCTGGGGATCCGGTCGGGGTTCGAGCTGACGGGGCGGCTGTTCTACACGCTGGCGGTGGTGTTCGCGCCGATCTCGCTGGTGTCGGCGATCCTGCAAGCGACGCCGCTGGTCGTGGTGCCGATGGCGGCGCGGATGTTTGGCGAGACGGTCGGCATCCGCCGCTGGGCGGTGATTCTGGGCGGATTTGTCGGGGTGTTGATCGTGCTGCGGCCCGGACTGGCGGGTTTCAGTGTGACCTCGGCGCTGGCGCTGGTCGGGATGCTGGGCTTTGCGGGACGGGATCTGGCGACGCGGTCAGCGCCTCCCGCGCTGAGCAACGATCAGTTGGGCGTGGCGGGGTTCGGCGTTCTGGCGGTGTCGGGCGCAGTGATCCTGGGGTTTTCGGGGCTGGTGGCCTGGCCGGGGCTTTCGGGCTGGGCCCTGTTCGCCGGGCTGTGCGTGGCGGGGATCTTCGGGTATGACGCGCTGACCCGCGCCATGCGGACCGGCGATGTCGGGGCGGTGACACCGCTGCGCTATTCGCGGCTGGTGTTTGCGATGGTGCTGGCGGTAACGGTGTTCGGCGAGCGGCCCGACCTGCCGATGATCCTGGGCAGTTTGCTGATCGTCAGCTGCGGGCTGGTGCTGCTGGTGCCCGGACGCCGAAGCGTCGGCTGAGCGCGTCTTCCCACCATTCACCTGATTTCGCCCTCGAATCGCCCGTTTGGCGGACGAGGGTCCTGCCGGGCCAAAGCCTCTTTCCAACTGATATTGCTTAATGAATCGTTGATCTTGCGGCGTGGCTGGCGACCTGCGCGGGGCGCGGCGATCTTTGGCGCAACGGCGGCAACAGTGTCACGACCGAGCCGCGAAGGTGACGAAAAAACGGCGAAATTCAGGTGCTGATTGGGCGCAAGGCGGATGTGAGCCGCCCCCCACCCCTGCAGGAGACCCCCGCCATGTTCATGCAAGACCTGACCACCTTCGCCCCGGAACTGTCCGTCCTTGTGCCGCAGCCCCGGATCACCGCCCGCCCCGCCGTGTCGGGCATCTTGTCGGGCATCTTGTCGGGCACGCTGGTCGAAAGCGACACCGGCTGGCAAAGGATCGAAACTTTGGCCCCGGGCGCGTGTATCCAGACGCTGGACGGCGGTCTTTCGCGGCTTTTGCGGCTGGCGCGGCGGGTGATCGGGCCTTCGGACGAATTGGTGCTGATCCACCTGCCGGGCGGCTGCCTGGACGCGTGCAGCGATCTGACCCTGCTGCCGGGGCAACATCTGCTGGTTGACACTCTGGACGACGACAGCCTTGGCGGCGCGCCCTTTGCATTGGTGCCCGCGCTGGCGCTGCTGGTGCTGAACGGCCCGCGCCGCATCCGCCCCGAGGCACCGGTCGAGGTGGTCACGCCGCTGTTTGCCGAAGAAGAGGGCATCTATGCCCAGTCGGGCGTGCTGTTCCATTGCCCGTCGCTGATCGACGGGCCGCAGCGCTACCCCGAGGACAGCTTCTTTCCGACCCTGGACCTCGGACGTGCGCGAGACTTCCTCAAGCGCCGCGCGGCCCGGCTGGCATGAGGGTCAGTTCTGGTCGTTGCGGCGGGTTTGGGTCTGTTTCAGGCGAACCTGCCGCAGCGCCTCACCCAGCAGCGCGGTCAACAGGCCGAAGGTCAGAAAGCCGTTCGCCGCTTCCATCCCCGCCAGCAGCCGCCAGTCCAACGGCAAAATCACGTCGCCAAGTCCCAGCGTGGTGAACATCACCAGCGAGAAATAGACCGAGGTTTCCAGCGTCGGGAAAACGCCGATCCAGAGATAGACCAGCGCCCACAGCCAGACCCCTGCGGTGATCACCCCCAAGACCCAGAGCGACACGCCGGCAATCGCAAAGACCAGCTTTGGGGAATGGGGTTCGCGCAACAGCCATGCGTGCCCGCGCTGAAACGCCAGTTCCAAGGCCAGCGCCGCGATCGAGGCGATGACGATATTCACCACCAGAAGCAAAGTTCCGACCGCTATCTGCACCAGCATTGCACCCTCTCGCTGGACTTGGGGCGCCTGCTCGCCTATCTCAGCGGGGTCATGGTAGAAAAGTCCGATCCCAATTCCAAGTTGATTGCCGAAAACCGCCGGGCGCGGTTCGACTATGCCATCGAGTCGGATATCGAGGCGGGGATCATGCTTCTCGGCTCGGAAGTGAAGTCGCTGCGCAAGGGCGGCTCGAACATCGCGGAAAGCTATGCTTCGGTCGAGGGGGGCGAGTTGTGGCTGATCAACGGCTATATCGCGCCCTACAAGGAAGCCAAGACCTGGGGCCATGAGGAACGACGGCGGCGCAAGCTGCTGGTCAGCGCCAAGGAATTGTCCCGCCTTTGGAATGCCACCGGGCGCGAGGGCATGACGCTGGTGCCGATCAAGATGTATTTCAACGAACGCGGCATGGTGAAGCTGAAACTCGGAATCGCCAAGGGCAAGAAGCTGGCCGACAAGCGCGAGGCCTCGGCGAAACGCGACTGGGACCGGCAGAAGGCGCGCATCATGAAAGAGGGCGCGCGCGGGGCTTGACGGCATCGGGGGGATCGAGTGCAGGCAGGGGTGCGGTGCCTCGTTGCGCTGAGCCCGGAGTGTTTGCCCACATGATGAATACGTATCTCATCGAAGCCATAAATATCCCCGCCGGAGGCTCCTGCCGCCCGGCCCGCGCGCACCACCAACCCTTTTGCGATCGACGACCATGCTGGGGTAGGCTGCGGCGGTCTGGTGAAACATCCGTGCCCTTTGGGAGGCTTTGATATGCCCCAGGACGACCCCAAGACCCTGGTTTCCACCCAATGGCTGGCCCAGCATCTGCAGGACCCCGACCTGCGGGTGCTGGACGCAAGCTGGTATCTGCCGGATGCCGGGCGCGATGCGAAGGCCGAGTTTGCGAATGCCCATATCCAGGGCGCGCGGTTCTTCGATATCGACGAGATCACCGACCAACGCTCCGGCCTGCCGCATATGGCGCCGACGCCCGAGAAGTTCGTCTCGCGGATGCGGGCGATGGGGGTCGGCGACGGGCATCAGGTGGTGGTCTATGACGGCGCGGGGATTTATTCCGCCCCGCGGGTGTGGTGGACGTTCCGGCTGATGGGCAAGATGGATGTGGCCGTGCTGGACGGCGGCCTGCCGAAATGGCGGGCAGAGGGGCGCGAGACCGAGGGGTCTGCGCCGGTCATCAAGGACCGGCACATGACGGTGAACCGGCAGAGCCAGTGGGTGAAAGATGTGACCGAGGTTGCCCATGCCGCCAAGCTGGGCGAGGCGGTGATCGTGGACGCGCGCTCCTCGGCCCGGTTCAGGGGTGAGGTGGCAGAGCCAAGGCCGGGGTTGCGGTCCGGCCATATTCCGGGGTCGGTGAATGTGCCCTTCGCCGCCGTGCTGACGGGGGCTGGCACGCTGAAATCCCCGGCCGATCTGCGAGGCGTGTTCGAGGCGGCGGGGGTGGATCTGGCACGGCCGATCATCACCTCATGCGGGTCCGGGGTCACAGCGGCTTTGCTGAGCCTGGCGCTGGAGCGGCTGGGGCACCGGGACCATGCGCTTTATGACGGCAGTTGGGCGGAATGGGGCATGTATGATGATTTGCCGGTGCAGAAGGGCTGACGGATGCTGGATGCTTTGAAACCGCAGGCGCAGGACACGATCCTGGCTTTGATGGCGCTGTACCGGGACGACACGCGGCCCGGGAAGATCGACCTTGGCGTGGGTGTCTACAAGGATGCCTCCGGCCTGACCCCGGTGATGCGGGCGGTGAAGGCGGCGGAAAAGGCGCTGTGGCAGGCGGAGACCACCAAGACCTATACCGGTCTGGCGGGCGAGCCGGCTTTCGCTGCGGCGCTGGTGCGGATGATCCTGGGGGACGGTTTTACGGATCGGGCCGCAGCGGCGGCAGCGCCGGGCGGTACCGGGGCGATCCGGCAAGGGCTGGAACTGGTCAAGCTGGCAGCCCCGGAGGCGACGGTCTGGGTGTCGGCGCCGACCTGGCCGAACCATCCGTCGATCATCAAGTATCTGGGCATGAAGCTGGCGGAGTATCGGTATTTCGACGCGGCGACTGGCGACGTCGATTTCAAGGGCTTGATGGCCGATCTGGCACAGGTCGCGCCGGGGGACGTGGTGCTGCTGCATGGCTGCTGCCACAATCCGACCGGGGCAAATCTGAGCATGGACCAGTGGGCGCAAGTCGTGGACCTGCTGGCTGCGCGCGGGGCAGTGCCGTTTGTGGACCTTGCCTATCAGGGCTTTGGCGATGGGCTGGAGGCGGATGCCGCCCCGACCCGGTTGATCGCGGCGGCGTTTCCTGAGGTGCTGATTGCGGCGTCCTGCTCGAAAAACTTCGGGATTTACCGGGAACGGACCGGGCTGCTGGTGGCGCTGGGCGATCCGTCCCGCAAAGCCCTTGTGCAGGGGAATTTGAACTGGCTGAACCGCCAGAACTTCTCGTTCCCGCCGGATCATGGCGCGCGGGTGGTGACGATGATTCTGGAGGATGCCGCGCTGACGGCAGAGTGGAAGGCGGAGTTGGAAGAGGTGCGGCAGAATATGCTTTCGCTGCGCCAGCAGTTGGCGGACGCGCTGCGCCGGGCGACCAACTCTGGGCGGTTTGATTTTGTCGCACGCCATCGGGGGATGTTCAGCCGCTTGGGGCTGACCGAGGCACAAGTGATGCGGCTGCGGGACGAGGCCGGGATTTACATGGTCAGCGACAGCCGCATCAACATTGCCGGGCTGAATGCCGCGAGCGTGCCGATTTTGGCGGCGGCAATAGCCAGAGTGATCGCGGGGTAAAGGTCTGCGTAGGATGGGTGATTCACCCATCTTTCCGATGTCGTGTCATGATGGGTTGGTCACCCATCCTACGGATCAAATCCCAAATGCGCTGACGGGAAAGTCGAGGGCTGACGCGTCGTTTTTCGGCTGTTTTGATGTCGTTTGGCATGCTTCACTCGCGCGGTCGGACGGCAGGGGAGAGCGGTATGGCGCGGGCGGCGAAGCGGGTTTCGGCAGAGGCGGCGGCGGCGCTGGTGCAGCCCGGCATGTGGCTCGACTATGGCGCGGTGCTGGGGCAGCCGGATGCGTTTGACGCGGCGCTGGGGCATCGCATCGGTCCGCTCAGCAACCTGCGCATCCGGTCTTGCCTGGCAGCCCGGCCGCGCGCGGTGCTGGAGGCGGACCCGGACGGGAAACACGTCTATTGGGCCTCGACCCATTTCGGCGGCTATGACCGCAAGAAGCATGATGCCGGGATCGCACATTATTTGCCGGTGAATCTGGGCGAAATCCCCGATTACTATCGCCGCTTCATCGATCCGGTGGATATTGCCATCCTGAAGACCACGCCGATGGATGCGGCGGGGTATTTCAACTTCGGTCCGGCAACCCTGTGGATGCGCGCGCTGGTCGAGCGCGCGAAGGTCGTCATCGTCGAGGAATGCGCGGCGATGCCCCATGTTCTGGGCGAGGGTACCGGGGTTCACGCACGGGACGTGGATTTCGTCATTGCGGGCGATGGGCAGGCGATGCCGGAATTGCCGAAAGGGCCGGTGACCGAGGTCGACCGCGCGGTGGCCCGGCTGATCGCCGCCGAGATCGAGGACGGATCCTGTCTGCAGATCGGCATCGGCGGCATGCCGAATGCGGTGTGCTCGCTTCTGGCGGAAAGCCCGGTGTCCGATCTGGGCATTCATACCGAGATGCTGACCGATGGCATCGTCGATCTGTATCGCGCCGGGCGGATCACCGGTGCGAAAAAGCAGATCGACACCGGCAAGATGGTCTGCACCTTCGCACTGGGGTCGAAGTATCTGTACGACTTCGTCGATCATAATCCGGCGGTGGCGTTTCACCCGGTCGATTACACCAATCTGCCGCATCTGGTCATGCGCAATGACCGGGTCACGGCGATCAACAACACCACGCAGATCGATCTGCAGGGCCAGGCGGCGTCGGAGTCGGACGGGTTCCGGCATATTTCGGGCACCGGCGGGCAGTTGCAATTCGTGCGGGCGGCCTATGCGTCGAAGGGAGGCAAGAGCTTCACCTGCCTTGCGTCCACCTATGACAAGAAGGGCGAGCGACGCAGCCGGATCGTGACGGCGCTGACGCGGGGGAACATCGTGACGACGCCAAGGACGGACATGATGTATGTCGTGACCGAATATGGGATCGTCAATCTGAAGGGGCGGACCGTGGCCGAGCGGGCGCGGCTGTTGATCTCGATCGCGCATCCGGATTTTCGCGAGGGGTTGGAGCGCGAGGCCTATGAGTGCCGGTTGATGCCGCGCGGGTTTTTTTAAGGTCGCGGTCGGCACCAACGGCAGCATGGGTGAATCACCCATCCACCCTCCAGAAATATGAAAACGGCCCGCGCGGGGGACGCGCGGGCCGTCTCGGTTCGGCGGGGAACGGGGAGGGGGTCGTCCCCCGCCGTATCGCCTACGCGTTGTAGGCGCTTTCGCCATGCTCGGTCTGGTCCAGACCCTGCCGTTCGTCGTCGGCCGAGGGGCGCAGGCCGAACATCTTGTCGATGGCGTAGAACAGCCCCAGCGACACGCCGCCCGACCAGATCAGAGTCAGCATGACCGCCTTGAACTGCGCGGTCAGTTGCGTGCCCATGTCGAACGCTCCGGCCACGGCGGGGAACTGGGTATAGTCCAGCCAGCCCTGACCGCCCAGCGACGGCGATGCCAGAACCCCGGTCATCATCGCGCCGAAGATCCCGCCGATGCAGTGCACGCCAAAGACGTCCAGCGTGTCGTCATAGTTGAAACGCTTCTTCACGCTGGACACGAAGAAGTAGCACAGCGGCGAGACCAGAAGCCCCAGCACGATCGCGCCCATCGGGCTGGCAAATCCCGATGCGGGCGTGACCGCGACCAGACCGGCCACAGCCCCGGTGACCGCGCCCAGAAGCGAGGGGCGACCGTGGCGCAACTGTTCGACAATCGACCACGACAGGGCGGCAGCGGCGGTGGCGACGAAGGTGTTGAGAAACGCCAGCCCGGCAATCCCGCTGGCTTCCAGGTTGGAGCCGGCGTTGAAGCCGAACCAACCCACCCACAGCAGGGACGCGCCGATCATCGTCATGGTCAGCGAGTGCGGCGACATGTTTTCCTTGCCGAAGCCGATGCGCTTGCCCATCACAAGGCAGCCCATCAGACCTGCGATCCCGGCGTTGATGTGCACGACGGTGCCGCCCGCAAAGTCCAGCGCGCCCCAGCCCCAGACAAGACCGTAATCGGTGAGATTGTCGGCCAGAAAGTCCGGACCGGCCCAGTACCAGACCATGTGCGCGATCGGGAAATAGACGATCGTCACCCAAAGCCCGCAGAACAGCATCAGCGGCCAGAACTTGATCCGCTCGGCAAAGGCGCCGACGATCAAAGCCGGGGTGATGCAGGCGAAGGTCATCTGGAAGATGACGAAAGCATATTCCGGGATATAGACGTTGTTCGAGAAGGTCGCGGTATAGGTTGATGCCGAGACGCCCGCAAGAAAGGCCTTGGACAGGCCGCCGACATAAGGCGAGCCGCCGGTGAAAGCCATCGAATACCCGTAAGCCACCCACAGGATCGCCACGATCGAGACGATCATGAACACCTGCATCAGCACCGACAGCATGTTCTTGGTGCGCACAAGGCCACCGTAAAACAACGCCAGCGCCGGGATCGACATCATCAGCACCAGGGCCGAGGATACCAGCATCCAGGTCGTATCGCCCTTGTTGACCATCGCGGCCTGGGCCGCCACATCCGGCGCTTTTACAAGGTCTTGCGCCATGGCTGGCAAGCTGGTCAGCAGCGTTGCCGCCACTGCCCCAAGCGCGCCAAGTTTCTTCATCATGTTCATGTTGTTCACTATCCCCATGCCCCCTTGGTTTCAGAGCGCGTCGTCGTCGGTCTCACCGGTGCGGACCCGCACAGCGTGAGACACGTCGAGAACGAAGATTTTGCCGTCGCCGATCTTGCCGGTGCGCGCGGTCTTGCTGATCACGTCCACGACCTGATCGGCCAGCGTGTCGGCGACCACGATTTCCAGCCGCATCTTCGGGACGAAATTCACGGCGTATTCTGCGCCGCGATAGATTTCCGTATGCCCCGACTGCGTGCCGAACCCCTTGATCTCTGTGACCATCATGCCCCGCACGCCGATGGTGGTCAGCGCTTCGCGGACCTCGTCGAGCTTGAAGGGCTTGATGGCTGCAATGATGAGTTTCACGTCAGACCCCTTTTTTCGTGGCGAGCCCAAGGTTCGGGCTCTTGACGGCAGAAGGCGGGTTTTCTGCGCTGCAGCACAAGGCGCGGCGCCGGGCTGAGCCGGGCGAAAACTGGGGAATTGCACAAAATTTGCTGCTTTTTTGGAAACTGCACAAAAAACAGGCCGCCCGCGTCTGTGGCGCGATTCGCGGATTTGCCCCGTCCTTGCGGACGGCCTTGCTTCTGGTGCTCCACTTCCGGCAAAAGCCCGGCTATCGTCACGGCGCTGGTCGGGGCGGCGATGGTTTGGGGGCATGATGGCGGCAAGACCGAAGGGACGGAACCCGATGGTGGCGGATCGCCGCTATGCCGCTGGCAAGCAGCCTGCGTCCAAAACCACAAAGTCCGGGTCCGGCAAGGCCGCGCCCCCGCCGAGGCGAAGCCGCACCCCTGTTCGCCGCCGGGCCAAACGCGGGCTGATCGCGGGGTTCTTCTTCTTCATCTGGCACCTCGTCTGGTCGGTCGTGTGGCGCGCGACGTTTGTCGGGGCGACGATCCTGGCGGCGGCGGTGTTCTACTTCTACGTCCAGCTGCCTCCGGTGAATGATCTGATGGATGGCCGCGCGCGCGGATCGGTCACCATGCTGGACTTGGATGGCCAGACCTTTGCCTGGCGGGGGGAAACCTTTGGCGGCATCAGTTCAGTCGCCCAGGTCTCGCCGAACCTGAAGAACGCCGTGGTGGCGACCGAGGACAAGCGGTTCTACTATCATTTCGGGGTTTCGCCGCGCGGGATCTTCTCGGCCGTCAGCATCAACCTCGCCGCCGGGCGGGGACCGTTTGAAGGCAATGGCGGCTCGACGATCACCCAGCAGACCGCGAAGCTTCTGTGCCTTGGCGCAAAATACGACCCCAGGCAGTGGAAGTCGGAAAACGCTTATGAGGACGACTGCCGGTCCGGCGGGCTGTGGCGGAAGATCAAGGAAATCCCCTATGCCATCGCGATGGAGGTGAAATATACCAAGGACGAAATCCTGACCGTCTATTTCAACCGGGCCGATCTGGGCGCCGGGGCGCGGGGATTCGAGGCGGCGGCGCAGCGGTATTTCGACAAGTCGGCCAAGGTCCTGACGCCGGCGGAATCCGCGATGCTGGCGGGTCTGCTCAAGGCACCGACCCGCTATGCGCCGACCGGGAACCTGAAGCGGTCGCAGGACCGGGCAGCGGTGATCATCGCGCTGATGCAGGATCAGGGCTATCTGTCCAAGGCACAAGCCGAGGACGCCCTTGCACATCCGGCGCAACTGTCGGATGGCGCGTCGCAGAACGCTGGCGGGGCCTTTGCCGATTGGGTGATGGAGGGGACCCCGTCCTATCTCGGCGAGAACACGACCGAGGATGTGACGATCAAGACCACGCTTGATGCGCGCATCCAGGCGGCGGCCAGCGGGGCACTGGCGGCGGTGTTCGAGGGCAAGGTCAAAGCTGGCAGCAAGGCGCAGGCGGCGGTGATCGTGATGAGCGCGGATGGCGCGGTGCGGGCGATGGTGGGCGGGCGCAATGGCGCGTCTACCCCGGCTGGCGCGTTCAACCGCGCGACGCAGGCGCTGCGGCAGACCGGGTCCGCCTTCAAGCCCTTCGTCTATGCCGCGGCCCTGGATCTGGGCTGGAGCCCGATGGATTTTGTCGAGGACACGCCATTGACCATCAACATCAAAGGCTCCGGTCCCTGGACGCCGACGAATTATGATCACGAATTCAAGGGCCTGATCACCCTGACCCAAGCTTTGGCCGAAAGCCGCAACATTCCGGCCGTGCGTGTCAGCGAGCAGGCGGGACGCGAGGCGGTGCGGTCGGTGGCGGCGGGATTTGGCTTGCAAAGCGATCTGGCCTTGGGTCCGGCCTTGGCTTTGGGCGCGTCCGAGGCGACCTTGCTGGAAATGACCGGGGCCTATGCCGGCATTCTGAACGGCGGCTCCTCGGTCACGCCCTATGGCATCGAAAGCCTGACCTTGAAGGGCGAAAGCGCCCCCTTGATCGGCAAATCGGGCGGCATGGGTGAGCGGGTGGTCAGCCAGAAGGCAGCACAGCAACTGGTCTGGATGATGGAGCAGGTGATCGCCAACGGCACCGGTGGCCGCGCCCGGCTGGACGGCCGCGAGGTCGCAGGCAAGACCGGCACCACGTCCGAGGCGCGGGACGCCTGGTTCATCGGCTTTACGGCGGATTATGTCACCGGGGTCTGGATGGGCTATGACGACAACACGCCGCTGGTCGGGGTGACGGGCGGCGGCATCCCGGCCGAGATCTGGCACGAGGTGATGACCCGGGTGGAAGATGGCCTGCCCGCAACCCCCTTGCCCGCCATCGTGCCCGAGGCGCGGCTGCCGCCAACGGGGACTCAGCCTGGCACCCAGCCCGGGGCTCAGACGGGGACCGGTGATGCCGGGGCCACTCCACCGGCGCAAAATCCCAAGGATGACCCGATCACCGCCCTTTTGAAGGGCATTCTGGGCAAGGGGAACTAGACGATGCGGCGCACCGATTTCTTTGAAGAAATCGGCTCGAAGCCTTGGAAGGCTTCGGGCCGGAGTTTTCGAAAACTCCGTTCTGGCGCAGAGGTTGCACCATGACGGCAGTCGAGCGCTGGGCAGAACGCTGGCTATCCGGTTGGGGCGGACTTGGGGCGGTGCTGGCGCTGACCTTGTTGCTCGCCCTCCCTGGGTTTTTCACCTTGCCGCCGGTGGACCGGGACGAGGTGCTGTTCGCCCAATCCTCGCGCCAGATGCTGGAAAGCGGCAATGTCATCGACATTCGTTTTGCCGATCAACCGCGTTACAAAAAGCCGGTGGGCATCTACTGGTTGCAAGCCGCCGCAGCGGCGATCACCGGTGCGCCCGATACGATCTGGAGCTATCGGCTGGTCTCGCTGGCGGGGGTGCTGGCGGCGGTTGGGCTGACCTGGGGCATCGGGCGGCGGGCGCTGACCCCCGCCGGGGCGGTGCTGGCGGCGATGATCCTTGGCTCCGGGCTGGTTGTCGGGGTCGAGGCGCGACTGGCCAAGACCGATGCGATGCTGCTGGCCACGATCCTGCTGGCACAATGGGCGCTGGCGCGGCTTTGGTTGCCGGACGGGCGCGCGCAGGATCCAAAAAGCGATGGCTGGGGCGTGGCTGCGTTCTGGGTCGGGCTGGCGGCCAGCGTGCTGATCAAGGGCCCGATCGGGCCGATGGTGTTGGGTTTCACGCTCGCAGGATTGTGCCTGATGCGCTGGGACATTGCGATCCT
>Ga0105047_10005877_pt1 | contig 20946 bp, 20 predicted proteins | sample MAT04_FD_78384 | JGI IMG/M metagenome (GOLD analysis project Ga0105047, IMG submission 78384) | Freshwater microbial communities from Lake Fryxell liftoff mats and glacier meltwater in Antarctica - MAT-04 (megahit assembly) | ecosystem: Environmental > Aquatic > Freshwater > Ice > Liftoff... | reverse complement strand
TGTCGCGGGCGAAATCCTCGGCGTTGTGGACCTGGCGCTGAACGGTGCGGCTGTTCATGAACTTGCTCGCCCCGCGCTTGATCTGCTCGTAGCGCTCGCGGCCGGCACGGCTGCCGAGTACGTATCCGACGGCCAGTCCTGTGACGAGCATTAGTTTGCCGCGCATGTTGATCTCATTCCGTCATCGCCCGATTCCGGGACTGTCAATTATTCACGCTTCGGAATACCCTAGCCCGGGTTTGTCGCGGAGGTCGGAAATCATCGCCGCCGCCTCGCCCCTGGCGTGCAGAACGACCGCGGCGAGGCCAGCACCCGCGACACGCTCGCCGACCCGCACGACGCCGTCGACCTCCCCCTCCGCGGTACCGGGGCCCGTCCAGTCGACGCGGTCGTGCGCGAGCACCGCTTCGTCGGGCAGGGGCACACCGAGCAGGTGGGCGGCATCCCTGGCGGCGTGCTCGCGCAGGTCGCCCTCCTCTGGCACCCTCTCGTACGATAGGCGGATGACGTGGGCCCCGTCGGCACTGGAGCGGAGCCAGTCCCACTTCGCCGTCGCGTGCGTGAGAGCCCTGGCCCGGACGCCCGGCGCCCCGGCCGCGACGAGCACGCCCGATCCCCGCGGGCCGCCGTCGAGTCCCGGCGCCCGCACGACGAGGGTCACGAGGGTGATCGGGGTTCCCGACGGCCGGCCGAGCTCGGCAGCGACGACGACACGGTCGGCGGCGAGGCGGCGACCGTCCGCGAGGGTGACCCCGGCGGCATCCACCGCGGAGACCGGCGAGGACAGCAGGATCTCCGCGCGCCCCGTGAGCTCCCGAGCGATCGCGTCGGCGATCCGGAAGAGCCCTCCGGAGAGTCCCTGCACGGCCGAGCCCGCCGGGGCGGCCTCGCGCAGGGTCAACACGGCCTTCGCGAGCGATCCCTCGCTGAGCACGCCGGTGCGCAGGCGAGGGGCGACGACGTCGACGTCCAGGTCGTCGGGATGGGATGAGTGAATGGCGCCGGCGACGGGCGTCACGAGCCGGTCGAGCACGGCACGGCCCATGCGCTTGCGCACGAGGGCCCCGAGGCTGCGCTCGCGCGATCCGACGAATCCCGACATGAGGGTGTCGAGCTGGGCACGCAGGGCGCCGCCGAGGCCGACTATCGCGATGACGTCGCTGGCCAGGGGTACGGACGGGATGCCGAGGAGCCCGGCCCTCGGCAGCGGGACGGCCCGGCCGCTGCGCGGCTGCAGCCACGCCCCACCGGGCGCCGGCAGCACGAGGGCGTCGGCGAGTCCGAGCTCGGAGACCAGCTGCGCGACGGTCCCGCGCCGGGTGGCGAAGCTCTCGGCGCCGGCATCCGTCCGGATGCCGCCCAGCGTGTGGGGGGCGAGCTTTCCGCCGAGCCGGCCGCTCGCCTCGACGAGGGTGACCCGCAGGCCGGCCTCGAGGAGGTCGCGCGCGGCCACGAGACCGGCGATGCCGCCGCCGACGACGATCACGTGGGAAGCAGTCACGGCGGGGCCCCCGACTACGACCGGGCCGAGGCGGAATGCACGAGCTTCACGATGCGCGTGAGCACGTCGGGATCGGTCTCCGGGGGCACCCCGTGACCGAGGTTCACGACGTGGGCTGGGGCGGCTTTTCCGCGCTCCAGGATGTCCAGCACGTGGGCCTCGAGCACTGGCCACGGGGCGGCGAGGAGCGCCGGGTTGATGTTGCCCTGCACCGGAACGGCGCCACCGAGCCTGCGGATTCCCTCGTCGAGAGGGACGCGGTCGTCGATTCCGACGACGTCCGCTCCGATGTCGCGCATCGCCCCGAGCAGCTCTCCTGTGCCGACGCCGAAATGGACGATCGGCATCCCGAGGTCGCGCACGTGACCGATGGCTCGCCGCGAGTACGGCGCGACGTGGGCCGAGTAGTCGGCGAGCGAGAGGGATCCGGCCCACGAGTCGAACAGCTGGGCCGCGCTTGCCCCGGCGAGGATCTGCGCGCGCAGGAACGCGCCCGTCACGTCGGCCGCCCAGGTCATCAGCGCCGCCCAGGTGTCGGGGTCGCCATGCATGAGGGTGCGCGCGCGCAGGTGGTCCTTCGACGGGCCGCCCTCGACGAGGTAGGCCGCGAGGGTGAACGGCGCCCCCGCGAACCCGATGAGCGGCGTCGACCCGAGCTGCTCGACCGTGCGGGCCACGCCCGCGATGACCGGCGCGAGGGAGGCCGGATCGAGCGGGGCAAGCGCCGCGACATCGTCTGCGGTGCGGATGGGGGCGCCGAGCACCGGCCCGCGCCCGGGGACGATGTCGACGTCGACGCCGGCGAGCCGGAGCGGAACCACGATGTCGCTGAAGAAGATGGCCGCGTCGACCCCGTGCCTGCGCCACGGCTGCAGCGTGATCTCGCTCGAGAGCCCGGGGTCAAGGCACGCGTCGAGCATCGCCGTCCCCACCCGGAGCGCGCGGTACTCGGGGAGCGAGCGACCGGCCTGGCGCATGAACCAGACGGGGGTCGTCTCTGGCCGGTCGCCCCGGTAGGCGCGAATGAGGGGGGACGTGCCGGTTCGGCCGTCGACGAGCGGATGGTCAGCTGGCAGGTTCACGTCGCCCAGTCTCTCACCAGCGCGCTGGCAAACCGGAAGCACCGGAACGCGGCACCAGGCGCCCGGCGGCGGAAATCGGCTCCCAGACGCCACCGGCTATCATTGACAAGTGCTTCTCTGTCTCACTGCCAACCACCGGAACGCGAGCTTCGATATCCTCGAAAAGCTCTCGGTGGGGGCGCCGCTGGCGGCGGGCACGCTCGTCTCGGGCACCGACTATGTCACCGGGGCCGTCGTGCTGGCGACCTGTAACCGGTTCGAGGCCTATCTCGACGTCGCCGATCCCCTCACCTCCACCGACTCTGCCGCGGTCGATGCGACGGTCGCCGCGATGAGCGAGGCGAGCGGCGTGGACGCCGACGAGCTGCGCGATTCGGTGTCCGTGCTGACTGGCGATGCCGTCGTTGCGCACCTCTTCTCCGTCTCGTCCGGGCTCGAGTCCGTCGTCATCGGCGAGGGCGAAATCTCTGGGCAGGTGCGGCGCGCGCTCGAACAGGCCCGCGCGGCGGGAACGACCTCGACCGGGCTCGAGCAACTCTTCCAACGCGCCTCGACGACGTCCCGCGCGGTCAAGTCGACGACGGCGGTCGGCACCGCCGGCCGCTCGCTCGTGCGCCTCGCCCTTGAGCTCGCCTCGAGCCGGGTGACCGACTGGTCCAAGGCCCGCGTGCTCATGATCGGAACCGGGTCATACGCCGGGGCCTCGCATGCCGCCCTCCGTGACCGCGGCGCCGACGACATCACCGTCTTCTCCCCCTCCGGCCGCGCGACGAAGTTCGCGCTCAGCCGCGGCATCCACCCGACGACCGACCTGCCCGCGGCGATCAGGGCCGCCGACGTCATCGTGTGCTGCACGATCGTCGAGGGGCACATCCTCACTCCCGAGCTGCTCGCCGACGCGACACGCACCCTCGTGATCGACCTCGGCCTCCCGCGCAATGTCGACCCCGCCGTCGTTGCGCTCGAAGGGGTCGAGCTGCTCGACCTCGAGACCATCAGCCTGCACGCGCCGCTCGACGAGCTCAACGCCACAACCGAGGCGCGCACCGTCGTCGGCCAGGCCGCCGCCAAGTTCACCGCCGCCGAGGCCGAGCAGGCCCTCGCGCCCGCCGTCGTCGCGCTCCGCCGCCACATCTTCGACCTCCTCGACTCCGAGATCGACCGGGCACGGCGCCGCGGAGACTCGAGCCAGCAGACAGAGGCGGCGCTGCGCCACCTCGCGAGCGTGTTCCTGCATACGCCGTCGGTCAGGGCCCGCGATCTCGCCCGGTCCGGAGACGCGCGAGAGTTCACCGACGGCCTCACCGCCCTGTTCGGCATCGAGCGGCCGGTCGAGGCCCGAATCGTCGGCCGGGGCGTCGCCGCGGTGGAACGGCGCGGTACCGCCTGACCCGCTGCCGGCCGCGGATTCTCTTCCGCACACCCGCCGTCTAGCATTGACCCGTGCCCCTGGAGATCACTGCTCCCATCGAGACCGAGCGGCTCGTGTTGCGGCCCCTGCGACCGGGCGACCTGTCGGACGTCGCCGCCTACCAGTCGCGTGACGACGTCGTTCGGTATCTCCCGTGGGACGCGCGCACCCGGGAGGAGTCGAGGGAGCACCTCGCCAGGCGCGTGCTGTGGACCCGGCTCGAGAGCGACGGTGACTTTCTCGCCGTCGCCGTCGAGCTTCCCGCCGGGGACGGCGGTCCGGGGCGCGTCATCGGCGACCTGAGTCTCATCCTGACCAGCGTCGCGCATCGGCAGGCCGAGCTGGGCTGGGTGTTCCACCCCGACTTCCACGGCCAGGGCTACGCCACCGAGGCGGTCGCCAGGCTGCTCGAGCTCGCGTTCAGCGACCTGGAGAGCCACCGCATCTTCGCGCAGCTCGACCCCCGCAACGATTCGTCGGCGAGGCTCTGCGAGCGTCTTGGGATGCGCAGGGAGGCCCACCTGCTGAATGACCAGATCTTTAAGGGCGAGTTCGCCGACACCTACATCTACGCGATCCTCGACATCGAGTGGACGACCCGCGCGGCGATCGACGGCTGAGGACTGCCGATGGGACCGAGAGACCTGGCCCGGTTTCGCGCGCTGCTCGAGCACCAGCGTGCCGCCGCTGCCGACGCGATCGCGGGGCTCGGGGCCTCGCTCGCCGACCTGCGCGCCGCGCGCGGGGACGGCACGGCCGACGACGAGCACGACCCCGACGGATCGACCCTGTCGGGCGAGTGGTCACGGGTCTCCGGGCTCGAGGAGGACTTCGTCTCCTCCCGCGAGGCGATCGATCGGGCGCTCGCGCGGATCGATGACGGCGGCTACGGCACGTGCCTGCGCTGCGACCGCCCGATCGGAGCACCGAGGCTCGAGGCCCGGCCGGCCGCCGAGCACTGCATCGACTGTGCCAGAGCGGAGCAGGAGCGGCGCTGACGTCGCCTGCAGGCAACGGGCGGCGCCGCGGGCTCCGCTACCTCTCCGGCGCGTGGAGCCGAGAGACGTAACGGTCGGCGCGGGTCGGGATGCGACGGCGCGTGCCCACCGACACGATTACGGTGGACGCCACAGCGAGGGGCACCGTCCAGGCGGCCGGCTGGGCGAAGGCCGCCTCCGCCACCGGGCCCACAGCGAGGCCGAGGCCGCTGACCGCGAGCGCCAGCGCGGCCGCCGCACCACCGGCGACCATGCCCGCGATCGCGCCGCCCGCGGTCAGGCCGCGCCACCAGACACCGAGCAGCAGCACGGGCGACATGGTCGATGCCGCGACGACGAAGACAACGCCGACGCTGTTCGTGAGCCCTCCCGGAACGGTGAGGAACGTGACGGCGAGCGGCACGGTGGCGCAGGTGACCGCCGCGATGCGGAACCCGCGTACGCCGCCGCCGAGCAGCTCCTGGCTGACGACGCCGGCGAGAGAGACAACGAGCCCGGATGAGGTGGCGAGGAACGCGGCGAAGGCGCCGGCGACCAGCAGCGCCGTGACCAGGGAGGCGGCCGGCTCCGGGAGCAGACGGGAGGGGAGCAGGAGCACCACGGAGTCCGCAGTGGAGGGGTCGGCGAGATCGGGCGCGACGACCCGACCGATGAGCCCCATGGTGCTGGAGAGCATGTAGAACGCGCTGATCATCACGATGACGACCACCGTCGTGCGGCGCGCGGACCCGCCATCCGGATTCGTGTAGAAGCGCACGAGCACGTGCGGGAGCCCGATCGTGCCGAGAAGCAGGGCCACAAGCAGGGATGCCGTCAGGTAGAGATCCTGCCCCGCCGGCCCGTCGGCGACCGGGAACACCAGTGCGGGATCGATGGCGGGCGTCGTTCCGCCGACCGCGATGAGCAGAAGCACGACGGGGATTCCCAGGGCGGTGAGTTTGAGCCAGTAGTGGAAGGCCTGCACGAACGTGATCGACCGCATGCCGCCTGCCGCGACGATGACGCCGACGATGAGGGCGATCGCGACCGCCCCGACCCAGGGCGGCAGCCCGGTGACCACGTTCACTGTCAACGCCGCCCCGTGGTACTGCGGCACGATGTAGAGCCAGCCGATGACCACCACCGTCACGCTCGTGACGCGCCGGGCGGCCACCGAGTCGAGGCGAGCCTCAATGAAATCGGGGATGGTGCGCGCCCCGCTCCTGCGCAGTGGCGCCGCCACGAAAAGGAGCAGCAGGAGGTAGCCGGCGCAGTAGCCGATGGGAAACCAGAAGGCGTCCGTGCCCGAGAGGAGCACCAGTCCGGCGAGTCCGAGAAAGGTCGCGGCCGACAGGTACTCCCCGCTGATGGCCGAGGCGTTGAGCCACGGACTGACCGTGCGGGACGCGACCAGTAGGTCGTCGGTGGTACGGGAGATGCGCAGCCCGTAGAACCCGATGACGACGGTCGCGACGAGCACCAGGCCGATGCCCGTGATCGCCAGCGCCTGGCTCACCCGTTCTCCTCGAGCAGTCGGTAGCGCTTTTCGTTGCGCGCCGCCGCGCGCACGTAGAGCACCGCGAACAGGGCGATCAGGGGATACAGCCCGTAGGCCTGCAGCAGCCATGCCAGCGGCACCCCGAACAGGGATTCCTGCTGCAGCGCCGGCACCGTCGCGATGAGGGTCCCCGCCGCCGTGAGCGCCAGGATGAACCCGGCGCAGCAGACCACCGCGAGCCGAAGCTGCGCCCTGATCAGGGTGCGGAGGTAGATCGCGCCGACGTCCCGGGAGTGGGCGACCACCTCCACCGGCTTCGCGCCCGCGCTCGGCGCCACGCTCCGCGGGCCGGTGACGCGCTGGCGGGCCGGCGGCGGAAGGCGGCGCGACTCCTGGCTCACCTCTCGCCGGCCCGCTGGCGGCGGTAGGCGGTGCGGGTCGTCGGTCACCGCGACGGCCGGCTTCCGTGGGCCGCGAGCGCGTCGCGCACGCTCGGCAGCAGCCGACGGCTGATCGGCAGGTCGACGCCCGCCACCGTCACGAGCGGATGCGCGCCGACCCGCACGCTCGTGACGCGGTCGACAGCGACGAGGAACGAGCGGTGCACGCGAAGGTACCCGGCGCCCGACCACTGCTGCTCGAGGTCGGAGAGCGGAACGCGCACGAGGTAGCTCGCGTGATCGGTGTGCAGGCGCGCATAGTCGCCCTGCGCCTGGGCGTAGCGCACGTCGCTTCGGCGAACGCGGCGCACGGTCGACCCCACCGTCACGGTGATCACCTCGTCGGGGAGAGAGGCGGCGGCCTCCGCGCCCGACGCCGCCGCGATGATCCGCGAGATCGAGCTCTCGAGCCGCGTCACCCGGACCGGTTTGAGCAGGTAGTCGATCGCTGCGAGGTCGAACGCTTCGAGCGCCCCGTCCTCGTCAGCGGTGACGAACACGATCGCGGGCTGCGAGGCGAACCTCATGATCGCGCGGGCCAGGTCGAAGCCGGAGAGTCCCGGCATGTGGATGTCGAGGAAGGCCGCGTCGACGGGGACCGTCGTGAGGATCTGCACCGCCTCCGCACCGGATGCGGCGCGGTGGATCGCCCCGATTCTCGGATCGCCGCGCAGCAGGAACGCCAGTTCCTCGAGGGCGGGCCGCTCGTCGTCGGCGATCAGCACATCGATCACGACGGGGCCCTCGCGGCGGGCCTGCCGGCCGGGTCCGGGCGGGACGGGGCAGCCCCCGCCCGGGACGGTGCCGGGCCGAGGTCGTGCAGCGGCTGCGACTGCGGAACGAGCAGTCGCACGAGGGTTCCCGCGCCGATGTTGGTCTCGACCACGAGCGCGTACTCGTCGCCGTACAGCTGCCGCAGGCGCGAGTCGACGTTCCTGAGTCCGATATGGTCACCGTCGCCCTGGCCGGCGAGCAGCTCCGCGACCGCCTCCGGGTCGATGCCGGCCCCGTCGTCCTCCACGGTGATCTGCACGTCGCGGCCGGCGTCGCACGCGCTGATCGTGATTCGTCCGCCCCGCTCCATCGACTCGAGCCCGTGCCGGACCGAGTTCTCCACGAGGGGCTGCAGGCTGAGGAACGGGATGACGGTCGACAGGGTCTCCGGTGCGATCTGCAGCGTCACCTGGAGTCGGTCACCGAACCGGGCCCGTTCCAAGCGAAGGTAGGAGTGGATGCTGCGCAGCTCCTCGGCGAGGGTCGTGAAGTCGCCCTGCCGCCGGAACGAGTACCTGGTGAAGTCGGCGAACTCGAGCACCAGCTCCCTCGCCTCACGCGGATCGGTGGTGATGAACGAGGCGATGGCGGTGAGCGCGTTGTAGATGAAGTGGGGGCTGATCTGCGCCCGGAGCCCCCGCAGCTCCGCTTCGGCGAGCGCGGCCCTCGACGCGTCGAGCTCGCCGAGGCGGAGCTGCGCGGACACCCACGCGGCCACCTCCCCCGTCGCGCGGATCAGGGGCGCCCTGCGGGTCTTCGCGAACGCGATGATCGTTCCGGCGACCACGCCGTCGGCCACGATCGGCGCCGCGATCGCGTAGGCAACGTCGCGCCGGGAGTCGTTCGGCACCGGCACAACCTGCGTGCGGCCGCCCTCCGAGATGCGCGCCGCGACCGACGCCGCGAACTCGCGGACCGGCTCGCCGGGACCGTCGATCACGATCCCTCCGCCGGAGTCGGCGATGGCCAGGATCTCGCAGCCGAGGAGTGACCGCAGGTGGCGGGCCGCCCGGCTCACCTCGTCGGCATCCAGGCCGCCCCGCAGGTTCTCGGCCGCCTGGGACGCGAGGTGGAGCGTGCGGTAGGTGGCGTGCTCCTCGTCGCTGCCGAGCTCCCTCGACCCGCGGGCGTAGCGCCACAGCAGGAGCACGCCGAGCGTCAGGACGACACCGATCGCGACGCCCGAGAGCAGCGCGACCGGTGTCGATTCGTCCATCTGGCGAGCCTAGCCCCGTGGAGTCAGCAGCACCGCGACCCCGGGGTGAGGTCCTGCTCGCGGTACCGCTCCTTCCAGAACTCGCGCTCCGTGAGCGGCGCCTCGTCGCCGTGCGTGCTCCGGTGGTGCGCAACGTAGTTGCCGTACGCCGTATCTCCCATGAGGGCCGTGACGTACCAGCCCACGCCGCGCACCGCGCGACGCACTGTCGCCGTCATTCCGGGCATCGGATGCCTCAGTGTGCGCGCACGGTCGGCTTGTGGTCGGCGGGGAGCGCCTCCCACTCGGCCTCAAGCTCCTTCTCCGCCGGGGTGGCGACGAATCCGGACGGGGCGTAGATCTCCGACGGGAGGGCCGGGTCCTCGCTGCTGGCTCCGCCGCCGGACTGGTACGACTTCACCGTCGCGACGATCGCGGTGGCGATGACGATGATCGCGAGGGTGACGAACACGATCGACAGGGTGCCTTGCACGAAGGTGTTGCGCACGACCGCCTCCATCGCCTCGCGAGTCTGCGCGGCACCGAAGCTCGTCTCGCCGGCGTCGAGGGCGGCGCGGAAGGCGTTGTGGTTCGCCCAGTAGCCGACCGCGGGAACCGTCGAGAAGATCTTGAGGAACGACGCGGTGATGGTCACGACCGCCGCGAAGGCGAGCGGCACCGCCGGGATCCACAGCCACCGGAAGAGGCCCCTCTTGGCGACGATGGCCATGCACACGGCGAGGGCGATCGCCGCGAGGAGCTGGTTGGCGATGCCGAAGAGCGGGAAGAGGGTATTGATGCCGCCGAGGGGGTCGGTGACTCCCATGATGAGGATCGCCCCCCAGGCCAGCACCATGATCGCCGTGCAGATCCACGCCCCCACACGCCAGCCGGTGTTCTTGAAGCGGGGGAGGAAGTTGCCGACGGTGTCCTGCAGCATGAACCGGGCCACCCGGGTGCCGGCGTCCACCGCGGTAAGGATGAACAGCGCCTCGAACATGATCGCGAAGTGGTACCAGAAGGCCATCATCCCTGCGCCGCCGAACACGCCCTGCATGATCTGCGCGAGGCCGACGGCGAGCGTCGGCGCGCCGCCGGTTCGGGAGACGATGCTCTCCTCACCCACGTTCGCGGCCATGCTCGAGAGCATCTCCCCGGTGAGGTTGACCCCGGCGAGCCCCAGTCCGTTGACGAAGGCGACGGCGCCCTCGATCGTTCCGCCCGTCGCGGCCGCCGAGGAGTTCATGGCGAAGTAGATGCCCCGGTCGATCGACAGTGCGGCGACGAGCGCCATGATCGCGACGAACGATTCCATGAGCATGCCGCCGTAGCCGATGAAGCGCGTCTGGCGCTCCTTCTGCACGAGCTTCGGTGTGGTCCCGGATGCGATGAGGGCGTGGAATCCCGAGAGGGCACCACAGGCGATCGTCACGAAGAGGAACGGGAATAGCGAGCCCGACACGATCGGCCCGTCGGAACGACCCGCGAACTCACTGAACGCGGGCACGGTGATCTCCGGACGGACGACGATGATCGCGACGGCGAGCATCACGATGGTTCCGATCTTCATGAAGGTCGAGAGGTAGTCGCGCGGCGCGAGCAGCAGCCATACGGGCAGCACGGCGGCGATGAAGCCGTAGACAATGATGCCGATCGCGATCGTGACACGGTCGAGCGAGAAGAGCGCGACGCCCCAGTCGGTCTCCGCGATCATCCCGCCGCCGATGATTGCGGCCATCAGCAGCACGAACCCGATGATCGAGACCTCGGTGATCCTGCCCGGCCGGATGTAGCGCAGGTAGACGCCCATGAACAGGGCGATCGGGATGGTCATCGCGACCGAGAAGACACCCCAGGGACTCTCCCCGAGGGCGTTCACCACGACGAGGGCGAGGATGGCGACGATGATGACCATGATCGCGAGCGTCGCGATGAGGGCGGCCGTGCCGCCGATGAGCCCAAGCTCTTCGCGGGCCATCTGGCCGAGCGACCGGCCGCCTCGGCGCATCGAGAAGAACAGCACGAGGTAGTCCTGCACGGCGCCGGCGAAGATCACGCCGATGATGATCCAAATCGTGCCGGGCAGGTATCCCATCTGCACTGCGAGTACCGGACCGACGAGCGGGCCGGCGCCCGCGATGGCGGCGAAGTGGTGGCCGTAGAGCACCCGGCGGTCGGTCGGGACGTAGTCCTTGCCGTCGGCCTTGTACTCGGCGGGGGTGGCCCTCGTGTCGTCCGGCTGCACGAGCTTGCGCTCGATGAGCTTGGAGTAGAAGCGATACGCGATGAGGTAGGTGCAGACCGCGGCGAAGACGAACCAGATCGCGTTGACGGTCTCGCCGCGCACGATCGCGAGCATGGTCCAGCTCAGGCCGCCGAGGAGCGCGATGGCGACCCAGATCGCGACCTTCAGCGGGGTCCACCGCGGTTCCAGCGCCTCCTCCCTCACCGCGGTGGGGGGAAGCTTCGCGTCCGACGGGATCGCCGAGGAGCCCCCCGATCCGGTCGGCGGCGGTGTTTTCAGGCTCCCAGACATGCTTCGCTCCTCGCGTCGTTGCGTGAGGCGAGCGTACGATCCCGTCACGGCCCGTGCGTGCACCGTGCGCCGAGCGGCACCGACCCGGCGACGAACGGTAGCATCCGTGCGGCGGGCGACAGCGGGAGGGGAGCGTGGCTAGGCTGCCGCCATGACCCGCACCGACCAGGCGCCGCCAGAGCCACCGCCCCTCGACGCGGCCGCGGGCCGTGCCTCCGTCGCCCCCGGCTATGCCGATGTCGTGCTCGACAACCTCTCCCGCCGCTTCCCGTATGCCGCGCACCACGCCACGTCGTCGCCGGCCGACCAGCGGCTGCCGAGGGCGCTGCATCCCGCCTTCCACACCGCGTACGACTGGCACTCCTGCGTGCACATGCACGCGCTCGGGGTCTCGCTGCTCGAGTTCGGGCTCGACCGGGGGCGGGATGCCGCGCTGAGGCGCGCACTCGCGCGAAATCTCACCGCCGGGAAGCTCCTCGTCGAGGCGCGCTACCTCCGCGACAACCCGGGCTGGGAGCGCCCGTACGGGTGGGCATGGCTGGCCGGGCTCGCGGCCGCGTGCGCCTCGTCGCCGGATGACGAGGCGCGGCAGTGGGGGCTCGTGCTCGAACCGGTCGTCGATGTCGTCGGCGGCCTCGTGCTCGACTGGCTCGCGAGGGCGCGGTGGCCGGTGCGTCACGGCGTGCACACCAACTCCGCCTTCGGGCTGGGGCTGCTGCTCGACGCATTCGTCTCCCTCGGCCTCAGCGAGGAGGCCGACGCCTGCGCCGCGGCGGCGCACGCCTGGTTCGGCACCGACCGGGACTGGCCACAACGGTGGGAGCTCAGCGGGCAGGACTTCCTCTCGGCCGGGCTCAGCTCGGCCGACCTGATGCGCCGCGTGCTGGCGCCCACCGAGTTCGCCGACTGGTTCTCTGCCCTTCTGCCCGGTCTCTCGGGAGAATCCCGCATCCTGCTGCCGGTCGGGGTGAGCGACGAGACCGACGGGTCGATGGTGCACCTTCACGGGCTGAACCTCTCCCGCGCGGGCCAGGCCGCCCGGATCGCGGCCGCGCTCGAGGGGGCGGGCGCCGGTGCGGCGGCCTCCACGCTGCGCGAAGCGGTGCGGCCGCTGCTGGCCGCCGGGCTCTCCGCCGTCGTCTCGAACGAGTTCATGTCGTCGCACTGGCTGGCGACCTTCGCGTGGGACGCCATCTGCTCCGCGGCGATGCTCGAGGCGACCGACACCCGCACCTGACCGGCCGAGCGAGGAGGGGCCCCTCAGGCCACGTGCTCGAGCAGGTCGAGGCCGAACACGCGCATTGCCCCGAGCACCTCGCGTCGTCTCGCGAGGGAGGTGTCGGCGAACCGCACGGTGAGCGCGTAGGCGATCCCGCCGCGCGGACCTTCGAGCAGGTCGACGCCGTGGCCGAGCCAGTCGAGCGCCCGCCGGCTCGTCGTGTGGTCGACGATCTGCCCGCGGGAGAGCGCGGTGAGAAGCCACGTGAGCTCGGCGGCCGCACCGACCGAGGGGTGCGGTGCGTCATCCGGCCCCCTCGAGTCCCGCACGCGGTCAAGCAGCGACGTCGTCACGAGTCCGAGCGACTCCGTGCGCGCACGGACCTTCTCGAGGCCGATCTGGCGGAGCAGCGTGTTGGAGGCGAGATCGTCGCCGAGAGCGCCGACGAGCACCGCGAGGTCGACAAGCGGAAGCACGGGCGCCTGCGGGTGCCGCCACAGGCCGGCCCCCGCCGCGTCATCCATCGCCGATCGCTCGAGAATGCCGAACCCGGCGGCATCCCTCGCGGTCAGGCGCGCGGACACCTCGATGAGCAGCAGGATTCGGCCGAGGCTCGCCGTTGGCATCGCGACCCGATCGTCGATCGAGAGCAGTGCCCGCCCGGTGCGCCAATCGAGGAGGCTCGCCGACACCTGCGCTCCCCGCTCAGCGATCCCGGCGAGCGCCTCGAAGCCGGAGGCGGATCGGTGATCGCCCCCTCCATCGCTGTGGCGACCGGTCCCCGGGGTGCGGGCCGCGCGCGCCGGTCCCTGGTGGGCATCACCAAATGGTGACGCGATCGCTCGGCGCGAGCCAGAGCCGGTCGGATTCGCCGACGCCGAACGCGGCGTAGAACTCATCGATGTTGCGCACGATCTGGTTGCAGCGGAACTCGTTTGGCGAATGCGGGTCGATCGTGAGCAGGCGTACGACCTCCTCGTCGCGGGCCTTCAGCTGCCACGCCTGGGCCCACGAGAGGAAGAACCGCTCGGCACCGCTGAGGCCGCCGATCACCACGGGCACCTCGCCGTCGAGCGAGATCAGGTAGGCCTTCCAAGCGATGCCCAGGCCGCCGAGGTCGCCGATGTTCTCGCCGATCGTGAGGGCGCCGTTGACGAAGGATTCGGGGACCTGCACGGGCGCGAGCGCGTTGTACTGCTCGATCAAGCTCGCCGTGAGCTTCTCGAACGCCTCGCGGTCGGCCTCGGTCCACCAGTCGGTGAGCAGACCGTCACCGTCGTATTTCGACCCCTGGTCGTCGAATCCGTGGCCGATCTCGTGCCCGATCACGGCGCCGATGGCCCCGAAGTTGGCGGCCGCGTCACGCGCCTCGTCGAAGAACGGGTGCTGGAGGATCGCGGCGGGGAAAACGATCTCGTTGAAGCCGGGGTTGTAGTAGGCGTTGATCGTCTGGGGGGTCATGAACCACTCGTCGCGGTCGATGCCCCTGCCGATCTTGCCCAGCTCGCGCTGGAACTCGAACTCGTTCGTGGCGCGCACGTTGCCGAGCAGGTCGGCCGGGTCGATCTCGAGCGAGGAGTAGTCGCGCCACTTCGCCGGGAAGCCGATCTTGGGGGTGAACTTCTCGAGCTTGTCGAGGGCGCGCAGGCGCGTCTCCTCGGTCATCCAGGCCAGTGAGGTGATGCTCTGGCGGTACGCCTCGATGAGGTGGGCGACGAGAACGTCCATGCTTGCCTTGGCAGTGCCGGAGAAGTGCCGGTCGACGTAGGTGCGCCCGACCGCTTCGCCGAGCGACCCCTCGACGAGCGAGACGCCGCGCTTCCAGCGCGCCCGCATTTCGGGCGTGCCAGTAAGGGTGCGGCCGTAGAAGTCGAAATTCGCCTCGACGAAGTCGTCGGACAGGTAGGCGGCGTTGGAACGGATGACCTGCCAGGCGAGCCAGTCGGTCCAGGCTTCGAGGCGGTCGGGGGTGAGCAGTGCCGCAACGCCCTCCACAAAACTCGGCTCGCGCAGGACGACCTCGTCGAGCGCGCCGGGCGGGGCGTCGACCGCGTCAAGCCAGACACCCAGGGCGGCATCCCCGGCGAGCGCGACCACGTCGCCCCATGTCATCGGGTTGTAGGTCGCCGCGCTGTCGCGCGTGCGCACGTTGTCCCAGTGCACTTTGGCGATGGCGGTCTCCAGCTCCATGACGCGGGCGGCACGCACGGCGGCATCGTCTCCCCGGCCATCGGCGGGCGTAGCGAGCCGGAACATCGTCTCGACGAAGGCCTCGTACTTCGTCCGCATCTCGGCGAAGGAGTCCTCCCGGTAGTACGACTCGTCGGGAAGGCCGATCCCGCCCTGCTCGACGAAGACGAGGTACCGCTCAGGGTTGCCGGGGTCGTTGTCGACGAAGAGCTGGAAGAAACCGGTCGTGCCCTTGCGCTCGAGGCGGCCGAGGGTTCTGAGGAGGGAGTCAATGCCGGTGACGGCAGCCACCTCGGCGAGCAGCGGACGCAGGGGTTCCGCGCCCAGTTCATTGATCCTCCCCTCGTCCATGAAGCTCGTGTACAGGTCGCCGAACTTGCGCTCTTCCGATCCTGGCTCCGCCCCCTGCGCCTCGACGATGATGTCCTGCACGGCCTTCTCGGCCGCCTCGGCGAGCACATAGAACGAGCCGTACCTGGCCTTGTCGGAGGGGATGCTGGTGCGGTCGATCCACTTGCCATTGACGTGTCGGAACAGGTCGTCCTGGGGCCGCACCGCAGGGTCGAGCTCTGACATGTCGATTCCGGACGAGTGGGCGATTTCGGCGGTCATGGGTCCAACCCTAGGCGAGATGACGGGCACATCGGCTGGGACTCCCCGTCCCTGCCACCGCCCAGCTCCCGGTGCGCGGCGCGACAGAAGAACGTGCGTTACGGCCCGGTGACGGTCGCGATGCCCGTGACCTCCGACGCCTCTGAGAGGCCGCCCGCGTCGGTGAGGTCGGAGAATCCGAGACCTCTCATGCGGTCGACGGCTGCCGCGGAACGGTTGCCGGAAGCGCAGTAGAGGATGTACTCGCCATCGGCCGGCAGCTGTCCGACGAGAGCGTCGAAATCGGCGGACTGCACGTCGATGTTGACGGCACCGTCGAGGTGTCCCGCGACGTATTCGTCGCTCGTGCGCACGTCGACGAGGACGGTGTCCACGGTGACCTCGATCGGCGACGACGCGGGAGCGCACGCGGCGAGGCCGAGGGTGGCCAAGACGGCGATGGCGATGGTGGCGACGGTCTTCTTCAGCGATTTCATGGGCGACTTTCGAAGGGGAGGGGCGAGGCTGCCGGGGTGGCGGGTGCGGTGGGCGAGTCGCCCTGGTCGTGGGGCGCCGCCATGGTGAACAGCGGCCGGCAGGTCGTGCACGCCTCGCCGTCGGCCGGCGCGGTGTCGGAGGCGACCGGCGCGGTCGCCCGCCGCTCGCTCGCGAGCCGTTCGACGAGCGCCCAGGCCAGCAGGGCGACGGCCGCGAGCGCCACGACCGGGCGCACGGCCCCGGTGAGCAGTGGCTCCGCGCTCCGGAGATCGGTCGCGAGGCTCAGCGCCACGAGGCCGAGGACCGGCCACCGGGTGTCGCACAGGGTCGCGTCGGCCCCGATCGGCGTGCCGACGTAGCTCGCAACGATGAGCCCGGCGAGCACGCTGCCGACCGCCACCGTCGCGAGCGACAGCCAGGCGGCGACCTGAGCGTCGACGGGCATCGACTCGGTCATCAATGCCGGGCCCAGCAACGGCGAGGCGACGTCCGAGACGGTTAGGACGACGGCGAACGCGACCACCGCGACGGCGGCGGCGACCATCCGTCGCCCCGGCGGCCAGTCGCGCAGGTCAGCGAGCATTGCCGACCACCTCGAGCGCGGTCGCGGAGGCACCAGCGATCGTGCGGTCGGGGAGGCGACAGGAATTCTCGCGGGTCAACCGGGCGTACAGCGCCCACGCCAGCAGGACGATCGACGCCGCGGCCAGGTAGGGCTGAACCGGCTCGAAGAACTGCATCGCCCCGGTTGCCCCGAGGGCGAGGAGCACGAGCTTGTTGCACACGGGACAGCCGACCGCGAAGAACGTGACGAGCCATCCCGCTATCCCGAGCCGGGACTCGGCGCGGCTCGGGGCCGCACCGTCGGGGTGCGCGACGTAGGTGGCGGTGACCAGCCCCGCGAGCACGGCGCTGGCGACCAGCACCGGCCACGACCACGCCGTCGGCGGGACCTCGCGGGAGAAGAGCGGAGTGTCGATCAGGTCGGTCGGGATGGCAATGAACAGCACCGTGAACGCCGCCGCCGCGAGGGCCACCAGGAAGCGCCTGGCCGGCCAGCGCCGCAGTTCCCCGGCGACGATGACCAGGGAGCTCGCGACCCGGCGCGGGCGCGACCCGGCACGCGGAGACGCTCGTCCTGGCCGAGCGCGATCGGGTCGAGTGCGATCGTACTCAGCGCGATCGGACGGCACGTGATCGGTCGGCATTCGGTCGGTCCTTTCTCGACGCGACGGGAGGGCAATGCGACCGACTATACCCTATGGGGTATCAGAAATCCCCGGCGCGGGATCCATGGCCGGCTGGGCACGGGGCGTGGCCAGCATCCGGGCGCGGGAGTGCACTCGGCGCCAACCGGCGGTCGCCCCGGCCCGCGACCGTTTCGCCCCGGCTCCGTCGGAAGGGAGGGCAGGCATGGGCGCCATCCGCCTCACCACGCGGCCGATCGTCCTCGTGTCCATCGCGTCGGCCGAGGCCCGACGCGACGTGGTGCGCGAGCTCGAACGCCGGCACTCCGATGACTGCCGCATCCGCGCCCCGCCGGATAGAACTGCCATATCCTCGCCCCGCCGGATAGAGGGGAGGCACGTGGCGCTCCTCGCGCGGCCGTCGCTGGTGGGGTCGCGCTGGTGCTTGCCGACGATCCGGGCGGGCCGCACGAAGAGAGCCTCTTCGCCGAGGCCAGGCGCGGCTCGAGATCGACTACGACGTCATCCATCCCTGCGGTCGCCAGACGAGCACTTCCACCGCGCCGTCACCGACTTCCGGGTGGAGTGGCGTCGTGCCGCCGTCGGCGGCCGAGGCGGGGGCACAGAGCGGCCGCGGCGTGCACGTGGTCGGCGGAGGCAACTCCGCGGGCCAGCCCGCGCTTCACCTCGCGCGCTACCCCACCCACCGACGGGCTGCACGAGAGCGTGCTGCGTGACCGGTGGGAGAATTCGTGCTCACCGGATCGGCCACCGACGCCGTGACCGGCATCGGTACGGCCGGCCGCACGGAGCCCCCGGGGGCGCTCGAATCCTCTGTACCCGGGTTTTTCGCCGTCGGCGACGTGCGCCGCGGATCGGTCAGGCGCGTCGCGTCGGCGGTGGGCGAGGCGTCGGTCGTGGTGTCGGCGGTTCACGCCCAGCTGGCCGCGGAGGGCGCGCGCGGTGCCGCCGGCAGCCCGGCACGCCGGTAGCGTTGTCGGGTGCGCTCGCTTGTCACCCATCCGCTCGATCGAGAGATCTGGCGTCTCGCGATCCCGGCGTTGGGCGCCCTCGTGGCCGAGCCCCTCTTCCTGCTCACGGACACGGCGCTCGTCGGACACCTCGGGAGCGTGCCGCTCGGCGGGCTGAGCATCGCCAGCGCCATCCTGCAGACCGCGGTGGGGCTCCTGGTCTTCCTCGCGTACGCCACCACCCCGATGGTCGCACGCAGGCTCGGCTCCGGAGACCGGGCGGGCGCGATCCGGGCGGGGGTGGACGGACTGTGGCTCGCCCTCGGGATCGGCGTGCTGCTCGTGGCCGGCGGATTTGCGGGCGGCGAGCGGCTGGTCAGGCTCTTCGGGGCGCCGGACGCCGTGTCGGAGGCCGCCACGACCTACCTGCTCATCTCGCTGTGGGGGCTTCCGGCGATGCTGCTGGTGCTCGCCGCCACGGGACTGCTGCGCGGGCTGCAGGACACGAGAACCCCGCTCGTCGTCGCCGGCCTCGGGTTTCTCGCGAACGCGCTGCTCAACGCCGTGTTCATCTACGGGCTCGGCTGGGGGATCGCGGGCTCGGCGCTCGGCACCGTTATCGCGCAGTGGGGCATGGCAGCGGTCTACCTCGTGATCGCCGTGCGTGCCGCACGACAGACGGGCGCGACCCTGCGGCCGGGGTTCGCTGGGGTGTCGGGAGCCGCGGCATCCGGTGGCTGGCTGCTGCTGCGCACCGCTTCGCTGCGGGCGGCGCTGCTCGCCACCGTCGTGGTCGCGACGGGCCTCGGCGTGACCGAGCTCGCAACGATGCAGATCGCGCTCACCCTCTTCTCGACGCTCGCCTTCGCTCTCGACGCGCTCGCGATCGCCGGGCAGGCCATGATCGGGCATGGCCTCGGCGCGGGCGACCGGCCCCTCGTGGCGGCGATCACGCGCCGGCTCGTCGTTCTCGGGCTCGCCTCGGGCACCGGCCTCGGCCTGCTCACCGCGGCCATCGCCCCGCTGCTCGGTCCCGTATTCACGGGAGACGCCGCGATACGAAGCGCCCTCGCGGCCGTCGTGCTCGTAATGGCCCTCGGGGTTCCGCTCGCCGGCTTCGTGTTCGTGCTCGATGGGGTGCTCATCGGGGCTGGCGATGCACGATATCTGGCCCTGAGCGGCATCGCCAACCTCGCCGCCTATGCGCCGCTGCTCGCGATCGCCGCGGGCACCGGCAGCGTGCTGTGGCTCTGGGCCTCGTTCGGCATCGGCTACATCGGCGCGCGGGCGCTCACGCTCGGCCTGCGCGCCCGCGGCACACGCTGGATCGTGACCGGCCCCCGCTGATCCCCTTCCCCCATCCCCCATCCCCCATCCCCCCTTCCCCTACCCCCTTTCCCGCGAGTTGCCCACATACGGCCCCTCCAGAGCAGTTCAGGGGACATATGCAGGCAACTCGCGGGGCGTGCGACCGGATAGCGTTGTCATCATGTCCAAGTCCGTCGGCACCGCTCCCGTGATCCGTGCCGAGCTGACGGCGTGGCGCAATTCGCTCTTCGTGGTCTTCGCCCTGTGCGGGGTGGGGCTCGCGAGCTGGGCGGCGCGGATCCCGGCTGTGAGCGCCTCGCTCGACCTCACCACCGCCGACGTCGGCCTGCTGCTGTTCGGGATCGCGGCCGGCTCGATCGCCGGTCTGCTCGTCTCGAGCCACCTCATCGCGCGCTTCGGGGCCAGGACCGTGATCGCCTGGGCGCTCATCGTCGGACCGATCGGCCTCCTGCTCGCGGCGATCGGCGCCACCGTTCTCGTCAGCTTCCCCTTCTCGTTCCTCGGGCTCGCGGTGTTCGGGGCGGCCCTCGGCGCCTGCGACGTGGCCATGAACGTGTCGGGGGCGGCCAACGAACGGGCGATCGGACGCACGATCATGCCGATCTACCACGCGTTCTTCAGCATCGGCACGATCGCCGGTGCCACCGTCGCCGCGGGAGCCGAGTACGCCGGGGTGCCGCTCGACGTGCACATCGGAGCCGTCGCGCTGATCACGATCGCCACCTCGCTCGCGGTGGGCCGGTTCCTGCTGCCGGAGACCGTCGCGCACGATGACGCGGCCGGCTCCGCGCGCGCGCCGGCCGACACCTGGCGCGCGCGCCTGCGCATCTGGCGGGACCCGCGCACCTTCCTGATCGGCCTCATCGTGCTCGGGATGGCGTTCACCGAGGGGTCGGCGAACGACTGGCTGGCCTACGCCATGGTCGAGGGGCACGGCACCGACCGGCCGACCGGCGCACTCGTCTTCGGCATCTTCGTGACCGCCATGACCGTCGGCCGCCTCGGCGGCGTGAGGCTGCTCGATCGATTCGGACGCGTGCCGGTGCTGCGGGTCTCAGCCGTTCTCGCCGCCGTCGGCCTGCTCATGCTCATCGTCATCCCCGTCACCTGGATCGCGGTCGTCGGCGTGGTGCTCTGGGGGCTCGGCGCCGCGCTCGGGTTCCCCGTCGGCATGTCCGCGGCCGCCGACGACCCCCGCACCGCCGCGGCGAGCGTGAGCGCCGTCGCAACGATCGGCTACGTCGCGTTCCTCGTCGGCCCGCCGGTGATCGGATTCCTCGGCGAACAGGTCGGCATCCTGAACAGCCTGCTTCTCGTTCTCGTGCTCGTCGCCCTGGCCGGATCGCTCTCGCAGGCGGCACGGGAGCGCACCCCGCTGGCGAGGTGATCCGGCGCACGTGTTCGGTAAGGGCCCCGAGGCTGGGTAGGGTCGTAGTCGTGCGTCTTGTCATTGCCCGTTGCTCCGTCGATTACGCCGGGCGCCTCAGCGCGCACCTGCCCCTCGCCACCCGCCTCCTGTTGCTCAAGGCCGACGGGAGCGTGCTCGT
>Ga0105047_10005876_pt1 | contig 20946 bp, 19 predicted proteins | sample MAT04_FD_78384 | JGI IMG/M metagenome (GOLD analysis project Ga0105047, IMG submission 78384) | Freshwater microbial communities from Lake Fryxell liftoff mats and glacier meltwater in Antarctica - MAT-04 (megahit assembly) | ecosystem: Environmental > Aquatic > Freshwater > Ice > Liftoff... | reverse complement strand
TCGATTCGCACTCCGGGTTTGCCACCCTGCAGCAATGCTTGCGCGATGGCCAAAGGGGAGTCCTCCGTGATCACCAGGGTCAGATCCGCAGCGGCGTCAACCGGCGCGAGATCGAGCAATCCTGCCGGCGTGATCACCACCTTGAACGTCATCGTGCGCCATTGCAGAAGCACCACGCGGCCTTTTTGGCGGACCAATCGCTCCATGGCCTGCGGTTCCTGCATCAACACATGGTTGAGCAATAGAACAATACGGCGATGCGTTTCGTCCACAGCCCAAGCAGGTGGGGTGAGAGGGAGATTGAAGTTCTGGAGGAGGCCCTCCAGCATGGAAAAAGGGGACTGTGTTGCCATAGTCCCCCATTATTCCCGGAATACGGGCAGCTTCCGCGCAGAGGGCGATTTGCCCGTCATATCACCACGCTATTGCAGGGCTTGCACACCGGCCACCAGCCAGCCGCTCGCGCCGCCTTTGGCCTTGGTCATGTTCCAGACTTCCCGGAACGGGCTGGCGCCGGCCGAAGGCTCCTCACGGATCATGCCGGAGAACTCCACGCTGGCCATGTATTCGTCCGCCTGCTCTTCGATGCCCAACAGATGCGCCTCAATCATCACCACTTCGGTGTGGTTGGGGCGGGTGCCGGTGTGGGATTCACGCTCGGCCAACTGGGACTTGATCTCGGTCAGCATGCCGTCGGTCATCATGGCGCGCAAGGAAGGGATGTCCGATGTATCCCATGCGGCCTGCAGCGTCACGAAATTGGCCTTGGCCGCCGTGAGGAAGCCTTCGCCGTCAAATCCGGCGGGAACACCCCAAGCCTGCGAACCGGTCAACCCAGAGCCGATCATGGAGCCAGACTGGGCAGTGGGCGCCTCGAATGCCATGGTATTGCGTTCCCACGGCCGGGCCGACGCATCGTTGCCCACATTTTCCGGACGGTATGGCTTGGAGTCGGCCACCGGCAGATTGCCTGCACCCTGAAAGGCAAACGGGCTTGCCTGCGCTGACGATTGCGCCGCGCGCCGGCGCATGAACCAGCCGACCGCCATCATGACCACCATGGCCAGTGCGGCAAACATCAGAATCTGTCCCATGCCCTCGCCCATGCCCAGTGAGTGCGCCAACCAGGCCAGACCCAGCCCGGCCGCCAAACCACCCAGCATGGCGCCCCAAGGCCGCTTCGGCGCCACGGCCGGTGCAGCGGCAGGAGCCGGCTTGGCCGCCGCATTGGTCACACCCTGTGCCGGCGCCGCCGGGGGGGTAGCCTGGCGCTGCGTCACGTTGGAGGATTGCTTGCCAAATGACCCACCGCCGCCCAGCCGCTTTGCGGCCTCCGCATTGATTCCGGAAAGAGCAAGAACAGCCGCCAGTGCAAAAGTCCAAATTTTCATGATGTCTCCAATGGAGCTTGTTATGTGAGGTAAAAAACTGCGAATTGCAAGCCTCAGGACTTGATTCCAACATGCAATGCGACCAGCCCGCCGGTCAGGTTGTGATAGTCCACATGTCCGAATCCACCTATGTGCATCATGGCCTTTAATTCCTGCTGCCCGGGATGCATGCGGATGGACTCGGCCAGGTAGCGGTAGCTGGCGTCGTCGCCCGCCACCAGCTTGCCCAGGCGGGGCAAGACCTTGAATGAATACCAGTCGTAAATTTTCTCCAGCGGCGGCGCCACCTTGGAGAACTCCAGCACCAGCAACTTGCCACCGGGCTTCAGAACCCGGTTCATCTCCGCCAGTGCCACGTCCTTGTGGGTCATGTTGCGCAGTCCGAAGGCCACGCTCACGACATTGAAATAATTGTCGGGAAACGGCAGTTTTTCGGCATCGCATACCAGCGTGGGCAAAGCCACCCCCGCGTCGAGCAGGCGGTTTCGCCCGGTGCGCAGCATGGCTTCATTGATGTCGGTGTGCACCACCTGCCCGGTCTTGCCCACTTTTTTGGAGAATGCCAGTGCCAGATCGCCGGTGCCCCCGGCAATGTCCAGCGCACGGTCACCCTCCTTGAGGTTGGCCACCATGACGGTGTAGGCCTTCCAGGCACGGTGCAAGCCCATCGACATGAGGTCGTTCATCAAATCGTACTTGGGTGCGACCGAGTCAAAAACGCCACGCACATGGCGGGCTTTCTCGGATTCATCGACCGACTGGAAACCAAAATGGGTGGATTTCATGAGCAGATCTTAGTCAAATGGGGCTCTAGCCCCCGTTAATACTGCGCAAGCAGCTACAAAATAGATAGCAAATACCGCTCAATGGCTGGCGCACCCGGAGGCCGCCTTGGGCACCATGGGCGCATCACGCTCCACATCGGCCGCCTTGAGACGGTCGGTGTAATCCTGCCACAACCTGTCCTGCTGGGACCCCAGAAAATACAGGTAATCCCAGGAAAAAATGCCGGATTCGTGCCCGTCCGAAAAGCGGGGCTGCACGGCATAGTTGCCCACGGGGTCGAGCGCTTCCAGGCCGACGTCACGCTTGCCCGTCTGCAGAATCTCTTGTCCAGGCCCATGCCCCTGCACCTCGGCCGATGGCGAGTACACGCGCATCAACTCGAACGGAATTCGGAACGCCTCGCCATCCGAAAAATGGATCTCCAGCACCCGCGACTGGCTGTGGACCGTAATACCCTGCGGCGTCGGTGCGCCCGTTGTCAAACCTGCCATAAAACGTCCTTTCTGCGGTGCTTAAACCAGCACCCGCTCAATACCACCGGCATTGGCCGTCTGCACATACTGCGGCAACCAATCCTTGCCCAGGATCTGGTTGGCCATTTCGACCACAATGTAATCGGCCTCCAGCAGCCCATTGTTGAGGTCATTGCCGTAGCGGGTCAAGCCCTGCAGGCAACTGGGGCAGCTGGTCAGGATCTTGACGTTACCGGTCTCGCCCACGGCGCCCGACGCACGCAGTGCCGCTTCACCCTTGCGGATTTCCTCTTCCTTGCGAAAGCGCACCTGTGTGGCAATGTCAGGCCGGGTCACGCCCAGCGTGCCCGATTCCCCGCAGCAACGCTCGCTCTTGATCACGTTGTCGCCAATCAGCGCCTTGACCGTTTTCATGGAGTCGCCCAGCTTCATCGGGTTGTGGCAGGGCTCGTGGTACAGAAAACCGGGCTGGCCTGCAGGCAAGGTAATGCCTTTTTCGAGCAGGTATTCATGGATGTCGATGATGCGACTGTCCGGGAATATCTTGCCGAACTCGTAGCCCTGCAACTGGTCGTAACAGGTGCCGCAGCTCACCACCACCGTCTTGATGTCCAGGTAGTTCAGCGTGTTGGCCACGCGGTGGAACAGCACCCGGTTGTCGGTGATCATCTTCTCGGCCTTGTCGAACTGGCCCGAGCCGCGCTGAGGGTAGCCACAGCACAGATAACCCGGTGGCAGCACCGTCTGCACGCCCGCGTGCCAGAGCATGGCCTGGGTGGCCAGACCCACCTGGCTGAACAGGCGCTCGGAGCCGCAGCCGGGGAAGTAAAACACCGCCTCGGTTTCCGCCGTGGTGGTCTTGGGGTTGCGGATGATGGGCACGTAGTCGCCATCTTCAATATCCAGCAAGGCCCGTGCGGTCTTCTTGGGCAGGCCGCCCGGCATCTTCTTGTTGATGAAGTGAATCACCTGCTCTTTGATCGGCGCAGCACCCACTGTGGCGGGGGGCCTGGCGGTCTGCTTTTTCGCAAACACCCGCAGCACATCATTGGCCAGACGCTGCGCCTTGAAGCCCACGCCCACCATGGCGGTGCGCATGAGCTTGATGGTCTCGGGGTTGGTGGCGTTCAGGAAAAACATGGCCGCCGCATTGCCCGGGCGGAACGATTTCTTGCCCATCTTGCGCAACAGGTTGCGCATGTTCATGGTCACATCACCAAAGTCGATTTTGACCGGGCATGGCGACAGACACTTGTGGCACACGGTGCAGTGGTCGGCCACGTCTTCGAACTCTTCCCAATGCCGGATGCTGATGCCGCGGCGGGTTTGCTCTTCGTACAAAAAAGCTTCCACCAGCAGCGAGGTGGCCAGAATTTTGTCGCGCGGGCTGTACAGCAGGTTGGCGCGCGGTACGTGGGTGGAACACACCGGCTTGCACTTGCCGCAGCGCAGGCAGTCTTTCACGCTGTCGGCGATGGCGCCAATGTCGCTCTGCTGCATGATCAGCGACTCGTGGCCCATCAGTCCGAACGACGGCGTGTAGGCGTTGGTCAGGTCGGCGTGAATTTTAGGGGATTTACCCTCCAGCCCCCGTCCTGGTTGCGCGGGACGCTCCCAATTTCGTAGCAACTTGCCTTTGTTGAAGCGCCCTTCCGGGTCCACTTTGGCTTTGTACTCGGTGAACGGACGCAGCTCTTCATCGCTGAGGAACTCCAGCTTGGTGATACCAATGCCATGCTCGCCCGAGATCACGCCGTCCAGCGAACGCGCCAGCGCCATGATGCGTTTGACCGCACCGTGGGCGGCTTGCAGCATGTCGTAGTCGTCGCTGTTGACCGGAATGTTGGTGTGCACATTACCGTCACCGGCATGCATGTGCAAAGCCACCCAGACCCGGCCTTTGAGGACACGCTGGTGAATGGCCGTGCACTCGGCGAGGATCGCCTCGAAGGCGCCCCCGGTGAAGATGCCCTGCAGCGGGACGCGCAACTGGGTTTTCCAGCTGGCGCGCAAGGTGTGGTCCTGCAACTGCGCAAAGAGGCCTTCCACGCCGTTCACGCCATCGAGCCAACCCTGCCACTGGGTACGCACCTGCCTGATCAGGGCCAGGGCTTGCGCCACCCGGTTTTCCAGCAACTCGGCCGAGGGGATGTCGTTGGCATCGTCGGTCTTGCCCAGAGGCAGATTGCCGCTCTGGAAGAATTCAGCCAGGGCTTCGCACAAGGCCAGCTTGTTGCGCAGGCTCAGCTCAATGTTGATGCGCTCGATGCCGTCGGTGTACTCGGCCATGCGGGGCAGCGGGATGACCACGTCTTCATTGATCTTGAAAGCGTTGGTGTGCCGGCTGATGGCGGCTGTTTTCTTGCGGTCGAGCCAAAACTTTTTCCGCGCCTCCGGGCTGGTGGCCACAAAGCCTTCGCCACTGCGTGAGTTGGCGATGCGCACCACTTCGGAAGTAGCGCGAGCCACGGCATCGGCGTCATCACCAGCAATGTCGCCAAACAATACCATCTTGGGCAGGCCACCGCGCTTGCTTTTGGTGGCATAGCCCACGGCCTTGAGGTAACGGTCGTCCAGATGCTCCAGGCCTGCCAGCAACACGCCGGAGCGTTTCTGCTCGGCAAACATGAAGTCCTTGATTTCAACAATGCTGGGCACGGCGTCGCGGGAATTGCCAAAGAATTCCAGGCACACCGTGCGGGTATGGCTGGGCATGCGGTGGACCACCCAACGCGCGCTGGTGATCAGGCCGTCACAGCCCTCTTTTTGAATGCCTGGCAGGCCGCTCAAGAACTTGTCGGTGACGTCCTTGCCCAAACCTTCTTTGCGGAACGACTTGCCGGGAATGTCCAGCCGCTCGGAACGAATCTTGGTCTTGCCATCGGCCTTGAAATATTGCAGATCAAAACTGGCTACCTCCACGTCATGGATCTTGCCCATGTTGTGCCCCACCCGGGTCACTTCCAGCCATTCGGCCTGCGGCGTCACCATGCGCCATGACGCCAGGTTGTCCAGCGCCGTACCCCAGAGAACGGCCTTTTTGCCGCCGGCATTCATGGCAATGTTGCCGCCAATGCAGGAGGCCTCGGCCGAGGTGGGGTCCACCGCAAACACATAACCACCGCGCTCAGCGGCGTCGGCCACGCGCTGCGTCACCACGCCGGCTTCGGTCCAGACCGTGGCCACTTCCCGGTCCATGCCGGGCAGCACCCGCATCTCCACCTCGGTCATGGCTTCGAGTTTTTCGGTATTGATGACCGCGCTCCTCCAGGTCAGGGGTATCGCGCCGCCGGTGTAACCCGTGCCGCCGCCCCGGGGAATGATGGTCAGCCCCAGATCAATACAGCCTTTGACCAGGCCAGCCATTTCCTCTTCGGAATCGGGGGTCAGCACCACAAACGGGTACTCCACGCGCCAGTCGGTGGCGTCCGTCACATGCGACACGCGGCTCAGGCCGTCGAACTTGATGTTGTCCTTACCCGTGAGCTTGACGAGCGCCCGCTGGGTTTTGCGACGCAAGGCGCCCACTTCCACAAAGGCGGCGTCAAAGGCCCCCACCGCGGCGCGTGCGGCCACCAGCAGCTCGCCGACCATGGCGTCGCGCTCGGGATCGGTCTCTGGGGTGCGGCGTTTTTGCACTTCCTGAAGACGGTGATTCAGGGCGTCCACCAGCTGGCCACGGCGTTTCGGGTTGTCCAGCAGGTCATCCTGCAAATAGGGGTTGCGCTGCACCACCCAGACATCACCCAGCACCTCATAGAGCATGCGCGCCGAACGGCCCGTGCGTCGCTCGCCTCGCAACTGATTCAAAAGCCCCCATGCCCGCTCACCCAGCAGACGGATCACAATCTCCCGGTCCGAAAACGAGGTGTAGTTGTAGGGGATTTCGCGGATGCGTTCATGCACGTGCGGCGTGACACCGGGTGCAGTCAGAAGGTGATTGAGCGAGGTGGGAGCGTTCATCGATTAGGGTCTCTTGCAGAGGGAAGATGTTACCGCAGTGCAACAATCACACATGTTCTCTAATGGATCTCCAGTGGACGCCTCATGACTGACACCCTCCAAATTTCCGAATCCCCGCCCCATTGGCCCTACCCGCGTTGGGTCGCCCACCGGGGAGCCGGCAAACTGGCGCCTGAAAACACCCTCGCCGCTTTTCGCCTGGGGGCCCGTCATGGCTATCGCATGTTCGAATGCGACGTCAAACTGAGTGCAGACGGCGTGCCTTTCCTGATGCACGACGCCACCCTGCAGCGCACCACCAACGCCCGTGCGAAGCTGGGCCAGGGCAACAGTGCGGTCGGCGGCGACCACCCGTGGGGCGCCTTGGCCCAGTTGGACGCTGGCAGCTGGCACTCTAGAACTTATGCCGGTGAGCCACTCGCCACGCTGGACAACATTGCCGCGTTTTGCAAACGCAATGGCTATTTCCTGAACATCGAGATCAAGCCGACACCGGGGACCGAGCGACACACGGGTGAAGTGGTCGCCCAGCACGCCGCCCGGCTATGGAAGGGAGAGTCGGTGCAGCCCTTGCTCACGTCCTTTGACGTGGAAGCCCTGCAAGGAGCCCTCCACGCGCAGCCCGGGTTGCCACGCGGACTCTTGCTGGACCGGCTTTGGACGGGCTGGCTGGAAACCGCGCTGACTCTGGAGTGTGTTGCGGTGGTCTGCAACCACGCCCTGTGGGACAAAAGTACGGTGACACAGGCCAAAAGTGCAGGCTTTCGGACCCTGAGCTATACGGTGAATGACGAATGGGCCGCCCAGCGCCTCATCGACCTGGGAACCGATGGCATCATCACTGACCGGGTGGACCTCTTCAGTCCTCGCTGCCAATGAAACGGTAGGCGACCGCTGCCAGCACGGTACCAACCATTGGTGCCCGACACTGTACTGGCTTTGGCTACATAGCGGTCCACTTGTGCTCGCTCGCAGCCGACTCCACCACCTTCTCAATAAACCGCACGCCCCGTGCCCCAGCAGATACGTCGGGGTAGTCGATGACCCGCGGGTCGGCAGCTTCGCCGTGCAGACGGGCGCGGATGTCTGCGGCCACACCGAGATAGACGTTGGCAAAGGCTTCGATAAATCCCTCAGGGTGACCGGCGGGCAGGCGCGATGCGCGCGTCGCCGACTCACACAAGCCTGGTGATGCACGGGTCAGCATGCGCAGCGGACCCTCCAGTGGCGCGTGCAGCAGTTGGTTGGGGTTCTCCTGGCACCACACCAAGGTGCCGGTGGTGCCGCTCACGCGCAGACGCAAATCGTTCTCGCTGCCGGTGGTAATTTGGGAGGCGATGAGCACCCCGCGCGCACCGTTGGACAGGCGCAGCAGCATGTTGCCATCGTCGTCCAGCGTGCGGCCTGCGCCCATGGCACTGAGGTCGGCACACAGCGCCGAGATCTCCAGCCCCGTGACCGTGGTGAGCAGATTCTCGGCGTGCGAGCCGATGTCGCCCATGGCCCCGGCCAAGCCGCCGAGGGCCGGGTCCACGCGCCAGGCGGCTTGCTTGCTGCCGCTGGCCTCTACGGCCGTGGCCAGCCAGCCCTGGTAGTACTCCACCACCACCTTGCGCACCGTGCCAATAGTGCCACTCTGCACCATGTGTCGCATCTGGCGCACCAGCGGGTAGCCGGTGTAGTTGTAGGTCACGCCAAACACCGTTCCCTGTCGGGACACTGCGTCGACCAGGGCCTGCGCCTGCGTGCTGGTGTGTACCAGAGGCTTGTCGCACACCACATGGAAGCCCGCATCGACAAAAGCCTGGGCCACGGGGTAGTGCACATGGTTGGGGGTGACGATGGAGACAAAGTCGATGCGCTGCTCTGGTGGACGCTTCAACTCGTCCGCCAACAGTTCCTGCCAACTGCCGTGGTTACGGTCATCGGCCAGGAACAGGTCGCGGCCAGAGGCGCGGGCCTTGTCCGGGTGGCTGGACAGGGCGCCGGCAACGAGTTCGATCTGGCCGTCTAACGCAGCGGCCTTGCGGTGCACGCTGCCGATGAAAGCGTCGCGCCCGCCGCCCACCATGGCGTAGCGCAAGCGGCGGTTGGGAGGGGTTTGGGTCATGGGGTTTTTTGGTTTTTGGCAAACACGGCGTCAAATGCGCCGGAGGCCGGTTTGAAATCCAGGCGCTTGCAGAACGCGGCGCTTTCGGTGGCGCCGTGCACGCGGTCCATGCGGCTGTCTTCCCACTCCACGCTCAGCGGGCCAGCGTAGGCGATGTCGTTGAGGGCGACGATGATGGATTCGAAATCGATCATGCCGCGGCCCACGCTGCGGAAGTCCCAGGTGCGGCGGGCATCGCCAAAACTGGTGTGGCCGCCAAAGGTGCCGACGGTGCCGTCGCCCTTGCCCCACCAGGCATCTTTCATGTGCACGTTGAAAATGCGCTCGGGGAAAGTTCGCAAAAAGCGCACGTAGTCCACGCCCTGGTAGGCCAAGTGGCTGGGGTCGAAGTTGAAGCCAAAGCGGCGGTGCTGGTGCACTGCGGCTAGCGCGCGCTGGCTGGTGGCAATGTCAAAGGCGATTTCCGTGGGGTGCACTTCGAGTGCGAAGTTCACGTCCACCGACTCAAACACGTCCAGAATGGGGGTGAATCGCGTGCCGAAGTCGGCAAATCCCTTGTCCCAATAGGCCTGGCTAGTGGGTGGGAACGCGTAGAGGGAATGCCAGATGGACGAGCCGGTGAAGCCAGTCACCGTCTTCACGCCAAATTGGGCGGCGGCACGCGCCGTATCCTGCAGCTCGGCGGCCGCGCGCGAACGCACGCCTTCAGGGCTGCCATCGCCCCAGACATGGGCGGGCAGGATGGACTGGTGGCGTTCATCGATCAGGTCGCACACCGCCTGGCCCACCAAATGGTTGCCAATGGCCAGGCACTGCAGGCCATGGCTGGCCAGCAGCGCGCGCTTGTCGTCGACGTAGGTGGCAGAAGCCAGGGCCTCTTGCACGTTGAAATGGTCGCCCCAGCAGGCCAACTCAAGGCCGTCGTAGCCCATGCTGCGGGCCAGGGGGGCGAGTTCGGCCAAGGGCAGGTCGGCCCATTGGCCGGTGAACAGAGTGACAGGTCTTGCCATAGCGAACCTTGCTGCGAAAAGGTGGGAGGAAAGGGCGGGAGTCAACGTTTAGGCCAGCCGGTGGGCGGGCAATCAGCTATGGTTTTCATAGCTGATTGCGCTTATTCCACGGGGGTTAGAGGCCTATTTCATTCAAAACTATCCATGCAAACCTTAGAAAGGAGAGTCCGGAAAGTAGAAGTTTTTGGCCGTTTCCTTGGTGATCAGCACCGATGGAATGATGGTGTTGGCGGGCAGCTTCTCGCCCTTCAGGCGGGCCTGGGCCGTCATCTTCACCGCGTCGTAGATGAACTTGGGCGAGTAGGACACATTCGCCTGGATGCGTGCATCCGAACCATCCATCAGCGTCTTGATCGAGCCCTTGGCACCGGCACCGCCGAACACCAGCTTGATGTCGCTGCGCTTGGCCTGGTCGATGGCCTTGAGCACGCCCACCGACATGTCGTCGTCGGCAGCCCACACCGCATCGATCTGTGGGAAACGCGTCAGGTAGTCCTGCATCACCTTGAAAGCATCGTCGCGGTTCCAGTTGCCGAACTTGGCATCCAGCACCTTAATGCCGGGGAAGGCCTTGAGGCCGGCATTGAAGGCATCGTTGCGCTCGTTATCCACATTGGAGGCAATGCCGCGCAGCACCACAACGTTGCCCTTGCCGCCCAGTGCCTTGCCGATGTAGGCCGCAGGCACTTCGCCGAAAGTGGTGTTGTTGGGGGCTACGTAGGCGTCTTGCGCGCTGGTGTCGGTCAGACCGCGGTCCACCACAGTCACGTACACGCCCTTGCTTTTGAGCTGGGCGACAGGCTTGGTCAATGCGGCCGACTCGAAGGGCAGCACGACCAACGTGTTGATCTTGTTCACGGTCAGCAGGTCTTGCAGCTGGTTAGCCTGCTCGGGCGCACCAGCGGCGGTTTTGATGATCACTTCCAGGCCAGGGTTGGCTTTCTCCAGCTCGGCCTTGGCCTGGTTGGCCCAGAACACCACGCCCGCCATGAAGCTGTGCGTGGCGGTGGGAATGGATACGCCCAGCACCACCTTGTCGGCGGCGAGGCTGGGGGTACTGCCGAACGAGCCCAAGGCGGCCAGGGCCACGGCGGTCAGTGCGAGTCTGCGGGTGAATTTTTTCATTTCAGTTGTCTCCAGAGTGCAGGTTGAAAAATGCAGCAGGGCTGCGATGGGGGAAATGGGTCTGGGCCTAGCGTCGGCTGCGTTGCATGAAGGCCACGGCGATGATCACGATGCCCTGCACAGCTGCGTTCAAATACACGCTGATGATGCTCGTCAGGTTCAGGATGTTGCTGATGACCGAGAGCAGCACCGCCCCCACCACCGTGCCGGTGATGGTGCCCGCACCTCCCTTGAGTGCGGTGCCACCCACAATGACCGCTGCAATGGCTTCGAGCTCCCACAAGATGCCGGTGGTGGGCGAGGCCGAGCCCAGGCGTGGTACATAAAGCAGAGTGGCAATGCCCACACACACACCCAGCAACACGTAGGTCAACACTTTGACGCGGTCGACATCCACGGCGGCGTAGCGCGCCACCTGCTCATTCGAGCCAATGGCCTGCACGTACCGGCCAAAGGTGGTGCGGTTCAGGATCACACCGCCCAGCAGCGCCACCACCAGAAACACCCACACGGGAATTGGCACGCCTACCAAATTGCCGTAATACACCGGGCTGTACACGTCTGATAAATCGTTGTCCAGCGTGATGGCGCCGCCATTGGAGAAATAGGTCAGGTAGGCGCGAAAGATGCCCAGCGTGCCCAGCGTCACAATGAAGGGCTCGATGCGGCCTTTGGTGATGAGCAGGCCATGTGCCAGGCCGAAGGCCGCGCCCAGTACCAGCGCCAGCACCATGCCCAGCGCCACAGTGGCGACGGGCGAGCCGATCTTCGGGCCCAGCGCATTCATGCAGAGGATCACGCTGCCCGCAATCAGTGCGGCCATGGAGCCCACCGACAGATCGATTCCGCCCGACACAATGACAAAGCACATGCCCACGGCAATGATGCCGATGAAGGCGGTGCGCGTCAGCACATTGGTGATGTTATCCAGCGTGGCGAAGTTGCTGTTGAGCAGAGTGCCCACAATGCACAGCACCACCAGGCCAATGACGGGTCCCGTGCCCTGCAGTTTGGCCAGCCACTGGCTGGCGTGGATCGAGGTGGTTTTAGTGGGTTCCGGTCGCATGGGCGATGAGCTCCTCTTCGGTGAGTTGTTGGGATGTCAGAACGGTTTGCAGGCGGCCCGCCCGCATCACTGCCACGCGGTGGCACAGCCCGATGAGCTCCATGAGCTCGCTGGAAATAATGACAACGGCCAGCCCTTGGCTGGCCAGCTTCTGGATCAGCAGATAGATGTCGCGCTTGGCGCCCACGTCCACGCCGCGCGTGGGCTCGTCCAGCACCACCACTTTGGGTGCAGGGTGCAGTACCTTGGCGAGCGCCACCTTTTGCTGGTTACCGCCCGACAGGCTGGAGGCCTTGCCACGCAGGTTGCCGGTGCGAATGCCAAATTCTTCGGCGGCCTGCACCAGCGCCTGGTGCTCCAGTGCGGGCTGCAGCCAGGGACTGGCGTAGCGCTCCAGCGCCATCAGCGTCAGGTTCTCCTGCAGGCCAAAGTTCACATGCAGACCCTTGCCCTTGCGGTCTTCGCTCAGGTAGGTCAGCCCCAACCGCACCGCATCGCGCGGGTTGCGGATGGTCTGGCGCTGGCCTTGCATCTCTACGGTGCCAGCGCTGCAGGGGCGCAGGCCCATCAGACCTTCAAACAGCTCGGTGCGGCCCGCGCCCACCAGGCCGGCAAAACCCAGAATCTCGCCGGGACGCACCTCAAAGCTGATGTCTTGCGCCCAACCCGGCACGCACAGGTCTTTTACGCGTAAGACTGGTGCCATGCCGGATGCCGTGTCCGCTGGCGATGTGGATTTGGGCGGGTACAGATCAGCCAGCTCGCGGCCTACCATGAGGTTGGCCATCTGCCGGCGGCTCAGGCTGACCGTCGACTGCTGGGCCACGCATCGGCCGTCGCGCATTACCACGACCTGGTCGGTCACGCGCTCCACCTCGTCGAGCTTGTGCGATATGTAAACCAGCGTCACGCCCTCGCTCTTGAGCTGGCGCATGAGACCAAACAAGCGCTCCGTCTCGATGGGCGTGAGCGTGGCCGTGGGCTCGTCCATGATGAGTACACGCGCCTTGCGAAGGAGTGCGCGGGCAATTTCCACCAGCTGTTTTTCCGCCACGATCAGGTCTTTGACACGAGTGTTCACATCGGCCGTCAGTCCCACCTGGGCCACCACGGCCTGGGCTTCGGTGTGCATCGTCACGTCGTCCAGCAGCAAGCCGCCCCAGCCGCGTTTTTTTTCATGGCCCAGGAACAGGTTTTGCGCAATCGTCAAGTCTTCTGCAAGGCTGAACTCCTGGTGGATCAGCACAATGCCCTGTTGCCCGGCATCGCGGGAGCTGCTAAACGCCTGGGGCTGGCCATTGATCAGCAGGCTGCCGCCGCTGGCCCCCTCAAAGCCTGCCAGGATTTTCATCAACGTGGACTTACCCGCGCCGTTCTCGCCCAAGAGGCCCAGAACCTGGCCCGTTGGCAGGGCGAAGTCCACCCCGTGCAGCACCTGCACCGGGCCGAAGGACTTGGTGATGCCTCGAAATTCAATGTGCGGGGCAGCGCTCATACAAGGCTCTTTCGGTGTTTCAGGGTTTCCTGCATGGCCAACACGCCGGCGCCCGTTACGCCAGCGCGATCGGCCAGCGGGGTGTACTGGATTTCCAGGTGCCGCGTGGAGAGCGCCAGCGAGCGGTGGTACACGCTCTGCCGCACCGATGCCAGCAGCAGCGGTCCAATGCGCGTGAGCCCGCCGCCAATGAACACATGCGAGGGGTTGAAGAAGTTCACTAGCGAGGCCAACATCTGCCCTATGAGGCTGCCCGCCTCCTGAATGATCCGGTTGGCCGCAGCGTCACCATTGCGGCTGGCCTGGCCCACGTCTTCAGGGGTGATGACCCCGTTGTTAGCCAGACTGGCAGCTAACATAGGACTATGGCCCGACTCTACCGCTAGCATGGCTGAGCGCACGATGGCCGGGGCCGCTGCCATCACCTCCACGCAGCCCAAATTGCCGCAGTGGCAGCGCGGGCCTTCCACATCGACACAGATGTGACCCACATCACCCGCCGAGCCGTTGGCACCGCGGTACACCTCGCCGCGGCAGACAATGCCGCAGCCAATGCCAGTACCCACCTTAATGACCAGAAAATTCTGCAGTCCACGCTGCAGACGCCACAGCTCGCCCAGCGCCATCAGGTTCACATCGTTATCCACAAACAACGGGGCGCTGTAGTCCTCGCACAGGTAGTCGCGGATGGAGAAGCTGTCCCACTCCGGCATCAGCGGCGGGTTGACCAGTTGGGCGCTTTCAAAGTCCACCGGGCCAGGCACGCCCATGCCGATGGCAATTACCTGCTTGGGCGTCACGCCGCACTGGGTCAACAACTGGCGCATCAGCACGCGCAGACGTGCCAGCACCACACTCGGGCCACTGCGCACGTCAGCAGCTTCGGTGTGGCGTGCCAGCACCGTCAGGTCGGGGCGCAGTATGGCTACGTCCAGGCTGGTGGCACCCAAGTCCACGCCAATGAGCACGCCCAGGCTGGGGCTCAGGCTCAGGGTTTCAGGACGCCGACCGCCGGTGGAGCCGCGCAAGCCAGATTCTTCCAGCAGGCCTACGTCCAGCAGGCCCGCAACCAGGCTGTTGGTCTTGCTCTTGGAAAACTCCAGACGGTCGGACAGGGTAAAGCGTGAGCTGCCCTCAGACCAAAAAACGGCCTGCAGCAATGCGGTCTCGTCCAAAGACAATGCGTCCCAGGGTGCCAAAGTCTGTCTCCTGTATTTTTGTTCGTCCACCGGGTCTGGCATAAGGTGGTGGCGAATCTTAGGCAGGGATCTTCAGCCAGACAAGCTCTAACTTAGACCAAATTCAGGTCTAAGTTACGCCAATCTATCCCCAATAGCTGGGGTGTTACTGCCGGGGTCGCACCGTGGTGCAGTTGAAATAGGAAACCTGGGTCAAAAACGCGTCGGCGCCCACAAATGCCCACATTTCAGAACCGGAACGTTGCGTGCATCGGGCTTGTCCCAATGATTGGATGATTGCCCGCCTTCAGATTGAAGTACGACTTGCCATTAGCCGTCTCCTATTTCCCGTAGCGCTGCTCTACCCCGCAATTCACGGTGAACGACGCAGTTCCCCTGGTCGGCTGGGACAGGATCGTCCACAAAACCCTAACGCCGGCCTCGCACCCCCCACCACTGGCAGCTGGCACTGGCCACCAGCATGGCGGCATAGGTCGCCATCTTGCCGTCGCGGCCAAAGAACCACAAGCCCAGAGCCAGCGCGACCGCACCTGCTATAAAATTAATAGCTGCTTGCACAGCAGCGGCGGGGGCTGAATGGCTTTTCTTTCCAAAAAATGGCCCTGCCATCGCCAACACCACGCCGACGATAATTGCTGGCGCAAGAAAATTCAGCAGGTGATTGAGTTGATCCAGAAGGCCCATGCGGATGGCCAAAAAAGGCCCCGGGTTGATTGAAGTGACGGCGATTTTATAATCGCTAAAGAATTTATATATGGCAGTCTGGACTTTAGGCATCAATCACACCACCGCACCGCTGGATTTGCGCGGTCGGTTCGCGTTCGCGCTCGACCAGATCGAGCCCAATTTACGGGGCCTGCGCCAGTCACTTTCGCGCATGCCCGAGGCCGCCATTGTTTCGACCTGCAACCGCACCGAGATCTATTGCGCCGGCGAGCATTCGGAACTGGAGCCCACGCTCGGCTGGCTGGCCCACTCAGCCGGCATTTCGGCCGATGCACTTCGCTCCTACACCTACAGCTTGCAGGATGACCACGCCGCGCGCCATGCGTTTCGGGTGGCCAGTGGCCTGGACTCCATGGTGCTGGGCGAGCCGCAAATTTTGGGGCAGCTAAAAGATGCGGTACGCGCAGCCGAGGCGGCCGGGGCCTTGGGTACCACCCTGAGCCAGATGTTCCAGCGTTCGTTTGCCGTCGCCAAAGATGTGCGCACCTCCACCGAGATCGGCGCGCACTCCATCAGCATGGCCGCCGCCGCTGTGCGGCTGGCGGGCCAGTTGTTCGAAGACCTGGGCAAGGTCAAAGTGCTGTTTGTGGGCGCGGGCGAGATGATTGAGCTGTGCGCCACCCACTTTGCGGCCAAAAACCCCCAATCCATCGCCATTGCCAACCGCACGCTGGACCGCGGTGAAAAACTGGCCGCCCGTTTTGGTGCCGAGACCATGCGCCTGGCTGACCTGCCCGACCGCCTGCACGAGTTCGATGCCGTCATCAGCTGCACCGCCAGCACCCTGCCCATCATTGGGCTGGGTGCCGTGGAGCGGGCGCTGAAAAAGCGCCGCCATCGCCCCATGTTCATGGTGGACCTGGCGGTGCCGCGCGACATTGAATCCGAAGTCAAAGCGCTGGGCGATGTCTACCTGTACACCGTGGATGATCTGGCTGGCGTGGTGCAAACCGCGCAGGCCAGCCGCCAGGCCGCGGTGGCGCAGGCCGAGGCGATTGTGGATGCGGGTGTGCAAAGCTTCATGCACTGGATTGACCAGCGCAGCAGCGTGCCCCTGATCCAGCAGCTCAACGCCCAGGCCGACGCCTGGCGTGCCGCCGAACTGGCCCGCGCCCGCAAGTTGATTGCCCGCGGCGAGCCGGTGGATGCCGTCCTGGAAGCGCTGGCCAAGGGCTTGACCCAGAAAATGCTGCACGGCGCCATGGCTGAGCTGCACACGGGCGACGCCCAGACCCGCGAGCGTGCGGGCACCGCCATTCAGCACTTCTTTTTGCGTAAAGAACGTTAGCTGGGGTTGCCCCCACTCTCCCCCAACCCCTCTCGCCCCGCTGGGCGAGAGGGGAGCCCAACAGCCCTATTTGGTTATTTCGCTTCGGCTAAGACCTTACCCTCGTCGCGTTGATCGCCACCCCTACTGCATACCCATGAAACCCTTTTTGCGCCAACAACTTGTCCGCTATGCCGACCGCCTGGGGGAGCTGGAGTTTTTGCTCTCGCGCGAAGACATCATGAAGGACATGGAGCAGTTCCTCAAGCTTTCGCGCGAGCACACCGACGTGGCTGCTGTGGCCACCCGATGGGCACGCTACCAACAGCTGGAAGCCGATTTGGTGGGCGCCAAAGAAATGCTGGCTGACCCTGACATGGCCGAAATGGCCGAAGAAGAAATTGCCAGCACCAGCGCCGAGCTGACCCAGATTGAAGGCGAACTGCAGCGCATGCTGCTGCCCAAAGACCCGGACGACGCGCGGCCCGCATTTGTGGAAATACGCGCTGGCACCGGTGGCGACGAATCGGCCCTGTTTGCCGCCGACCTGCTGCGCATGTACACCCGCTACGCCGACCGCTGCGGCTGGAAAACCGAGATCGTCAGCGAGTCCGCCAGCGAGCTGGGCGGCTACAAAGAGGTGGTGGTACGCATGGAAGGCCACCACAATGGCACAGGCGTCTATGGCGCACTGAAGTTCGAATCGGGCGGCCACCGCGTGCAGCGCGTGCCCACCACGGAAACACAAGGCCGCATCCACACCAGCGCCTGCACGGTGGCCGTGCTGGCTGAGCCGGATGAACTGGAAGCGATCAAGATCAACCCGTCGGACCTGCGCATTGACACCTATCGCGCCAGCGGCGCCGGTGGCCAGCACATCAACAAGACCGACTCGGCCGTGCGCATCACCCACCTGCCCACCGGCATCGTGGCCGAGTGCCAGGACGGACGCAGCCAGCACAGCAACAAGGCCCAGGCCCTGAAAGTGCTGACCGCGCGCATCCACGAAAAAGACCGCAGCGAACGCGCCGCCAAAGATGCCGCCGAGCGCAAGGGCCTGATCGGAACAGGGGACAGAAGCGACCGGATACGGACCTACAACTTTCCGCAAGGACGCCTGACCGACCATCGCATCAACCTCACGCTGTACAAGCTGCTCAGCATCATGGAAGGCGACCTGGACGACGTGGTGAATGCCCTGCAAGCCTTTGAGGCGGCCGAGCAGTTGGCGGCGCTGGAAATGGGCCTGGCGTGAAGGCCATTCGCTCAGATCGGCAGCGTGTAGACCTGCGCCTGCGCGCGCTCAATGGTGCTGTGCCCGGCCAGCGCCTGGTCCCATTCCGACGCAGTGCCGTTGTGGATCGGAACCGCGCCGTTTATGGTTGCCACCACTTCTTCGGTTGAGGCGTCGATGTCCATCACATGGCCCCGGTTGGCATCCAAAAGACGCGCCACCATGGCCCCGCCTGCGTCGATCAGAATCAGAAACTTGACTGGTTCCCTGTGCATGTTGACCTCCAAATTTTGTTGCGATCAGGCTGACAGCATACGACTTCCATGCACGCTGTTGCGTGCGCCAGGGGCCTTGACATGAGTGAAGCCGCCAACACCCCATGCAGCGTAGCGCAGGCTGTTACGGCCGCCATTGCGCGGGGCCTGGACCGATTGGATGCGCAGCTGTTGCTGCTGCACGCCATGGACCAAGCACTCCATGACCGCGCATGGCTGCTCGCCCACGACACCACGGTTTTACCGCCCGCGGCGCAAACCCGGTTTGATACCGCTGTGCAGCGCCGCGCCGTGGGTGAACCACTGGCTTACATCACCGGCTACAAAGAGTTTTACGGACTGAACCTGGCAGTGGATGCCCGCGTGCTGGTGCCCCGCCCGGATACCGAAACATTGGTCGAATGGGCGCTGCAAGTGCTGGTCGCCGTGCCAGCCGCCCGCGTGGTCGACCTGGGCACCGGCAGCGGCGCCATCGCGCTGGCGCTGAAAGCGACCCGAGCAGATTTGAGCATGATGGCTGTGGACTTCAGCGTCGACGCGCTCGCGGTGGCACAAGCCAATGCGCAGCGTCTGCAGCTGGAAGTGCAGTTTGCACAAGGCTCCTGGCTGGCGAGCGTGCAGGGCCGGTTTGATGCCATCGTGTCCAACCCGCCCTACATTTCCGCGCAGGACGCGCATCTGGCCGCACTCACCCACGAGCCGCTGCAAGCGCTGGCCAGCGGCGCCGATGGACTGGACGACATCCGTCAGATCATCAAAGAGGCGCCGCAGCACCTGCAAAGCGGCGGCTGGCTGCTGCTGGAGCACGGCTACGACCAGGCCGCCGCCGTGCGCGCCATGCTGGCCAGCGCGGGCCTGCAACACGTGCAGTCGCGCTGCGACCTGGCGGGTATTGAGCGCTGCAGCGGTGGCAGGCTGGCCTGCGCATAAATAAGTAGTCTTTTATGCCTCTAGCCCCCGTGCAGCCTGCGCAAGCAGCTACTTATTTGATAGCAAATCTCGTCTAATCCAGCACCCACCATGTCCAACACCACACCCGCCTGCCCCCAATGCACCTTGGGAAACACCTACCCCGATGGTGAAAACTACGTCTGCGCCGACTGCGGCCACGAATGGCCCATGGCGCAAGCCGCAGCAAGCGATGACGATGCCGACGCAGTCATCAAAGACTCCAACGGCCAGGTGCTGCAAGACGGCGATGCCGTCGTGCTGATCAAGGACCTGAAGGTCAAGGGCAGCTCCACCGTGCTGAAGATGGGCACCAAGGTCAAAAGCATTCGCTTGGTGGGCGGCGACCACGAGGTGGACTGCAAGATGGACGGCGGCAGCTTCATGCTCAAGGCCTGCTTTTTGAAGAAGGCTTGAGGGGTGAGCATGTACCGCATCAACCACCACACCAACCGCATCAGCAAAACTGGACGACTCAGGACGCAATGTAGTGTGGCAATCGCTGAAATATGCGTCGTACTGCTGGAGCCTATCCACCACCCAAGTGGCGGATATGTACCAAAAATATCTGGACAAAGCGGCTACCGGACAAGATGCAAAGGCCCTTACCTGCGAGTTTTTGGGTAAGGAAGAATTTGACGAAGTGAAGCTCAACCCCGGCAACGACCAGCGCATCATCATGGAGGCCGGGGAGTTCCGCAAAGAGGTCACCTCCACCGTGCTGTGGCTGCTCAAACACCAGGTGCAGGTGAAATGCTTCAAGGCGACGCCGTTTCAGGATGGCGGCGACATTTTCTCACGGTGGAGCAACTGATCCCCTTGCCGGAAGCCGAGGAGTTGATGATTGGCATTTGCGAAAAGGAAGTCGCCGAGCAGTCCATTGAAAAAGGGCAAGCCGCGCGCTACCAGCTGCGTACCGACTTTTGGCACCAGACGCTGGAAGCCTTGCAAGACGCCAAAGTGAGCCTATACAGCAACGTGGGACTGGCCGGCGCGCACTACGCCATGATTTTCAACCGGGACGAGGTGCGGGTGAATTTTGTGCTGGATCGCGCTCAAAAAGGGCAAAACAAGACACTCTTTGATATTTTGCACGCCCAGTCATCCGCGCTGGATCAGGCGTTTGGCGCACCGCTGGCTTGGCGCCGCATGGGCGACAAGAAAGTGTCGATCATTGAATAGATTTACGTCTGCGACGGACACCAGCGTGCCAATTGGCCTGACATGATTGCCTGGCTGGTGGAACACATCCAGAAGTTGCAAAAGGCGTTCAAGCCCCATATCTCCGAACTGCGCTCGGCCTTGCGCGAAGGTTAGAACTTACCAAGCGAAATAGGGGCGTAGCCCCCGTGGAGCTTGCGCGAGAAGCTACTGATTAAATAGCGTTGCTGAACCCATTGCCGTGTGCATTTGCGCTCCACCCGTGGCGGGCGCGTTCTGCTTACTGCCGCTTGCCTTTTTGCGAAAACATCCAGCACGCACCGCACACCCAGCGCACCGGTCGCACTTGGCAGCCGCCTTCCGGGGGCTTGGGCTTGTGGCAGCTGTCGCACATGCGGTAAGGGTGCATGGGGTGATCCTGATGATTGAATTTCCCGCAAGCCTAGCCGATATGTATGTCAGTTGCCTGACAAGCGAGCAGTGAGAACCTGCCCGCGTTATGCGGCCAGGCCCACGGTGGCCTTGGCACCCATTGCATCCAGCCGGTTGACCCCGCTGATCAGCGCCTTGATGGATGCGGTGACGATGTTGGTATCCATGCCCACACCGTAGCGCTCGGCACCGGGGCCTGCGGAGCCAGTCGCGGCACCTGCCGACATCAGCTCCAAAAACGCGCAGGCTTGCGCATCGGCCCCTTCTTTGCTGCTGGTGGTGGAG
>Ga0105047_10005875_pt1 | contig 20946 bp, 19 predicted proteins | sample MAT04_FD_78384 | JGI IMG/M metagenome (GOLD analysis project Ga0105047, IMG submission 78384) | Freshwater microbial communities from Lake Fryxell liftoff mats and glacier meltwater in Antarctica - MAT-04 (megahit assembly) | ecosystem: Environmental > Aquatic > Freshwater > Ice > Liftoff... | reverse complement strand
GGCAGCGGCGTCGGGGCCGGCACGGGAACTGGGGCGGGTGGCGCGCCCGCGCCCCGTGGACCGGTCTGTGACCCGACCGGAGTGATCTGCCGCGATCTCTACACGGTCACCGGCCCTCTCGAAGAGCTCGACGCGGCACTCGAGGGTCGCGGGCCGGTGACCGTCGCCGACCTCGTCAATTTCCGGCCCACGGTGGCCACCCACCTCTCGGAGCCGAACGGCTGGTCGATCGTCGGCCTGAATACCAACTTCTTCACCGGCACGAAGGTGCAGGTGCAGGACGACGTGCTGCTCGGCATTCCAGCATCGGTGCGGTTCACCCCCGTCGCGTTCAGCTGGAGCTACGGCGACGGCGACTCGGTGACGAGCGTGACCGGCGGCGCCTCGTGGGCCGAACTCGGCCTGGACGAGTTCGACGCGACGGGCACGAGCCACCCGTACCCGCGGCCGGGCGTCTACCAGGTTGACCTCTCCACCGCCTTCGCCGCGGAGTACCGGTTCGGTGACTCGGAGTGGATCGCGATCGAAGGCACCGTGTCCGCGGAGTCGGAGCGGTTGAGAATCAGGGCAAGCGAGGCGAGCCTCGTGCTGGTCGAGCGGGACTGCACCAGACGACCGTCGGCACCGGGGTGTTGAGACATCGACGACCGATCGATGTTGCGGCGGCTCACAGCGTGGTCAAATAATATGTACAGGTTGGCGGTGAAAGCTGACAGCGCTCGAAAGGAGCATCCCCATGACTGACAACACCTGGAACCGGAACGACGGCTCCGCCGGCTCCGACACGCCCGACAACACGCCGCCCACGCCCGGTTCGACGCCAGAGGGTCCGAGAACGGACTACGCGGCATCGGCGGCGACGACACCGCTTCCGCCGTACGGCTCGGCAGCCCCGACGCCCCGGCCCCACGACGCACCGTCCGCACAGGCCCCGTCCTATGGCCCGCCGGCGCCCCCCACAGTTCCCGGTACGTCGACTACCGAGGTGCTCGACCCCCAGGGGTTCCCCACTGCCGCATCGGCTGAACCGAGGGAGAGGCCCGCGAAGAAGGGCGCCGGCGTCGGACTCATCGCGGCTCTCGCCATCGGGGCCCTCGTCGGTGGAGTATCGGGCGCCGGTGTGACGGCGATCGCGATGAACTCAGGTCAGACCCGATCCGCATTCAGCTCGGCCACTGGGCCGGCCAACATCACCGTCAACGATCCGTCCAACGCGACGACGATCACGGCGGTCGCTGCGGCGGCCGGTCCCTCCGTGGTCACGATCTCGGTGGCCGACGGCGCCGGCGGCGGGGGGACCGGATCCGGTGTCATCCTGAGCGACGACGGCTACGCGCTCACCAACGCCCATGTCGTGACGCTCGACGGGGCGACCGCGACCCCCACCGTCTCGGTTCAGGACAGCGACGGTCGGCTCTACCGCGCCGAGGTTGTCGGCACAGACACCGTCTACGACCTCGCCGTGATCAAGATCGCCGAAGGCCAGGGATTCGAGGCGGTCACCTTCGCCGATTCCAGCGAACTCAATGTCGGCGATCCGGCCATCGCCATCGGAGCGCCGCTCGGCCTCACCAACACCGTGACGAGCGGCATCGTGTCCTCGCTCAACCGCAGCATCACCGTCGCCTCCTCCGCAGCCCCTGAGGTGCCGACGGAAGAGGCGCCCGACGGCACCGACCCGAACCAGGGACCGTTCGACTTCTGGCAGTTCGATACCCCTGACTCCGACGCCCCGGCGCCGTCCGGTTCGTCGACGATCGCGCTCTCGGTGATCCAGACGGACGCCGCCATCAATCCGGGCAACTCCGGCGGCGCACTCCTCGACGCGGACGGCGACGTGATCGGCATCAACGTCGCGATCGCGAGCGCGGGCGGAGGCGGACAGTCGACGGCCGGCAGCATCGGCGTCGGGTTCGCCATTCCATCCAACGTCGCCAAGCGCATCGCAGAGGAGATCATCGAAACCGGTGCCAGCACCCACGGGCTCCTCGGGGCGACCGTCTCCGATGTCACCAGCGAGACGGCCGAGATCGTGGGCGCACTCATCCAGTCGATCTCCCCGGATGGCGCCGCCGCCGACGGCGGGCTTCGCAACGGCGACGTGATCACCTCGATCGATGGCCTTCCCGTCACAGGAAAGACCGACCTGACCGCCCAGGTGCGGGCGCTCCCGGCGGGGGCGGAGGCCGAAATCACCTACGTGCGCGACGGTCGGGAGGCCACCGCCACGGTCACCCTCGGATCTCTCGGCTAGCGCGAGAGCAGGCTGTTAGGCTCGTGCAAGCCTCCCGGATCGGCCGACGGAGGCGCAGCCCGGATACCGGCCCGACGACTGGACAGCATGGCGAGCACGAGCGGGGCGTCCCCAGGGGTGTCGTACGTGATGCCGGTTCTCAACGAGGTCGCTCACATCGAGTCGGCGGTGCTCAGCCTCACCGGCCAGGACTACGAAGGGCCCTTCGAGATCGTGCTCGCCCTCGGGCCGAGCGTCGACGGGACCAACGACATCATCGACGAGCTCGCGAGGGCCGATCCGCGGATCCGCCGCATCGAGAACGAACTCGGGTCGACACCGGGGGGCCTCAATGCGGCGATCCGCGCGTCGACGCATCCGATCGTGATCCGGGTGGATGCTCATTCGATTCTTCCGGCCGACTACACCCGGATCGCCGTCGCGACGCTGCTGCGCACCGGTGCCGACAACGTCGGGGGCATTATGCAGGCGGAGGGGGAGACCCCGTTCGAGAAGGCCGTGGCGCGGGCGTACGGTGCCAGGTCGGGTCTCGGCGGAACTCCCCATCACGTCGGAGGCAAGGAGGGTCCGTCCGAGACGGCCTACCTCGGGGTATTCCAGCGACACCGGCTCGTCGAGGTCGGCCTGTTCGACGAGGGTATCAAGCGCGGGCAGGACTGGGAGCTGAACCGGCGCCTCCGCGCGACCGGGGGCACCGTCTGGTTCACCCCGGAGCTCAAGGTCGTCTACCGACCCCGTTCGAGCCTGCGCAAACTCGTTCGCCAGTTCGTCGCCACCGGACTCTGGCGGGGTGAGCTCGCCCGTCGCTTTCCGCGCGCGAACTCGGTGCGCTACTTCGTGCCACCGGCGATGGTTGTCGGCGTGGGGGCGGGGCTCGTGCTGGGTGTGGCCGGTCTCTTCGCGCTGGGAACCCCGGCCGGATGGCTCACCGCGGCATTCGTCGTGCCCGCCGTCTACGCGGGATTCCTGGTCGTCGCCGCGGTGCCGGTCGTCGGCACCGATGGAGTGCGTAGCGCCCTCTGGTATCTCGTAGTCTTGCCGTGCATCCACTTCGGCTGGGGCACCGGCTTCGTGCTCGGCTTTCTCAAGCTGACGAAGAACATCACGGCACACACGGGAAGGTGACACGAATGTCGCTTCATGATCCCGACAGCCGTCCGTCGAGCATCGTCGAGCTCCGCCGGGTGACGCAGCCCCCCGAGGTGCGTCTGCGCGCCAATGCCGAGCACTGGACCGCGTCGCTCTACCTGCGAGACCTTTCGCCGTACCTGACCTGGCTGCTGCTCAAGACGTCGATCTCGGCGAACGGCGTCACCGGCCTGATGATCCTCACGGGCTGGTCGACCGCCGCGGCGCTGCTCATCCCAGGGCTCGGCGGTGCGGCCCTCGCGCTGGTGCTCGGCCAGCTCCAGATGCTCGTTGACTGCTCCGACGGCGAGGTGGCCAGGTGGCGGGACACGCGCTCCCCGGCCGGGGTGTTCCTCGACAAGGTGGGCCACTACACGACCGAGGCCCTGATCCCGATCGCCATCGGGATCAGGGCGGCCGGGTATCCGTTCGATGTCCCCGACGACTTCCTCTGGACGACCCTGGGGTTCGCCCTCGCCCTCGTGGTCGTGCTCAACAAGGCCCTCAACGACATGGTGCACGTCGCGCGGGCGAACGCCGGCCTCGCCAGGCTTGCGGATCGCAAGGCCGAGGCGGAGCCGAGCCACCACCTGATCGCGCGGCTGCGCCGGCTGGCCCGCTTCGTGCCCTTCCACCGCCTCTACCACTCGGTCGAGCTCACGATCATCGCCTTCGCTGCGGCGCTCATCGGTCTCGTCATTGGCGTCCCCCTCGCCGACCGCATCCTCATAGTCGCCCTCCTCGCCTTCGCGGTCCTGGCCATCGTCGGCCATTTCGTGGCGATCATGACGTCGAAGCGGGTGCGCTCCTGAGCCCGTCGGAGGGTGCAGTGCAAGGGATTCCCCGTGTCGGCGTGGTCGCGCTCACCCAGGGCACCCGTCCCGACGATCTTGCTCGGGGTCTGGGCAGCATCCTGGCTCAGCGTGGCGTGCGACTGGACGTCGTCGTGGTGGGAAACGGATGGACCCCGGTTGACCTGCCCGATGGGGTGCGCGGTGTCGCGCTCCCGAACAACCTCGGCATCCCCGCCGGGCGAAATCGCGGGGTGGATCACGTCTCGGGCGAGTTCCTGTTCTTCCTCGACGACGACGCACGCATTCCGAGCGAGAATTTCCTCGCCGAGGCGATCGCGAAGTTCCGGAGCGACCCGTCCATCGGGCTCATCCAGCCGCGCGTCGTCGACCCGACCGGGGCCACCAACCCGCGACGGTGGGTGCCCCGCATCCGCAAGGGCCTGGCCACCGACTCCGGCAACGTCTTCTCGGTCTGGGAGGGCGCGGTGCTCCTGCCGCGACTGGTGTTCGAGAAAACAGGGGGGTGGGCTGAGCCGTTCTTCTACGCCCACGAGGGCATCGAACTCGCCTGGCGCGTCTGGGACCAGGGCCTGCGGGTCTGGTACGCGGGTGACCTCGTGGCCCACCACCCCGCCATCGAACCGACGAGGCACTCGTACTACTACCGGCTGAACGCCCGCAACCGGGTCTGGCTCGCCCGGCGCAACCTGCCGGCCCCGTTCGTCCCCCTCTACGTGGGATCGTGGACGGCCGTGCAGGTCATCCGGTGGGCCAGGCGGCCCAAGGCGCTCCGTGCGTGGTTTGGCGGCTGGCTGGCCGGCTGGCGCGAACCGGCGGGCGAGCGTCGTCGTCTCAGCTGGGTAACGGTGTGGAGGATGACACGATCCGGCCGCCCGCCGCTGATCTAATTGGGGTTCGACGAAAATCCAGGAGCCATGCCATGCCGCTGTTGAAGGACCTGGCCACGGCGCGGCGGCTCGGCGCGTCGCTGTGGCGCTCCCGTGTCACACGACGGAAGCTCGCGAACCGCGGGGCGGAGCTCGTCGAGCCGGAGCCGGGCAGCATCAGGATCGCCGTGTACTTCGCCGACTCCGCCGTCAACATGTACCAGATCCGCCAGTGGTATGCACCGCTCGCCGACCTCGCGAAGACCTGGCCGGTCGCGATCATCTCCCGCTCGCCCGGCGCCGCCCTGCAGCTCATCGACGAGGCGCCGGTGCCGACGCTGTACCTGCGGCAGGTCGTCGACCTCGAACGCTTCATTTCCGAGCAGGCGCCCCGCATCGTCTTCTACGTGAACCAGAACTCGCGCAATTTCCAGATGATGCGCTACGGGCACATGTGGCACGTGTTCATCAATCACGGTGAGAGCGACAAGATGTACATGACCACCAACCAGTTCAAGGCATACGACTTCTCCCTCGTCGCCGGCAAAGCGGCCCTCGACCGGTTGCGGCGCAAGCTGTGGGACTTCGACCTCGACCGGAGGGCGATCCCGATCGGCCGCCCCCAGGCCGACCACTTCGCCGGCGAGCTGCCCTACACGCCCGACGACCGCACGGTCGTGCTCTACGCGCCGACCTGGGAGGGAGATCGGGCAGCGGCGGCGTACGGATCGATCTCCAGCCACGGCGTCGCCGCCGTCACGGCGTTACTCGACAGCGGAGCGCACCGCGTCATCTACCGCCCGCACCCGCGCAGCGGCGTCGTCGACCGCCAGTATCGCGCGGCGAACGAGGCGATCATCGCCGCGATCGCCGCAGCAAACCGCCGTGACCCGAGCGCCCAGCACGTCTTCGACGACGGCCCGACCCTCGGATGGCAGCTCGTCGCCGCCGACGTCGCGATCTGCGACATCTCGGCGATGGTCTACGACCGCCTTGCCACTGGCAAGCCCCTCGTCGTCACCCGCCCGGTCGGGTCGGAGGCCGAGGTCGACCTGACCGGGTATCTCGGCGACGCGGAGTGGCTGACGGCCGACACGGCAGGCAACGTCGTCGGCGTCATTGAGCGGGCACTCGGAAGTGACGAGTCACGCGGAAAGCTCGAGCACTGGGTGACCCACCACTTCGGCGATACCTCTCCCGGCGTCGCCACGGCACGGTTTCACACGGCCGTTTCCGGATTGATGGCCGAGTGGGATCGCCACGCGGCCCCGGACTTCGCCGATTCCGGTCCCGCCGACGTGGGCATCGACGACGGGATCGACCAGGAGGGGCCGTCACTGACGACCGACTGATCCTAGAGAGGGAGGGTCCGCACCCCGTAGAATGAACCAGCCGCACTTTTCGGGGGGAATGACGCTGGTAATGACAACACACACGCGCGGATGGGGGCTGCTCTTCGGCATGCCGGCTCCGGTGCTGAAGCAACTGCCGACCGCCATCGCATTCGGGGTAGCGCTGCTGATCACCCTGCCGAACCCGACGCTGTTCGTGAGCAATATGGCGCTCGTGGGCCTGAGCTCGTTGCTGATGGCGGTAACTGTCGTGATCTCGATCGCGTTCGCGACCGTGCCGCGCGCGACCAGATGGACGCTCATCGTGCCCGGCCTGTCGCTCGTGGCCATTGGCGTGTTCCGCGCGGGCACGCCGGGAGGCACCGATGCGCTGTTCGCGAGCCTGATTATCCTGCCGATCGTCTGGATCGCGGCCGAGCCGGGCCGGCGCTGGATCCTCGTCGCCGGAGTCGGGTCGGCGCTGTCGCTCATGCTGCCCTACCTGATCGCGTGGGAACTTCCGGACGCCGAACTCGGCTGGGTGCGCGGCGTCTTCGGCCCGATGGCCCTCGCCCTCGCCGCGACCGTCATCAACGAGCTCTCCCGCGAGGGACGAGTACAGCTGGAGGCGATCCGCTCGCTCGCCTCCGAGCGGGCGGACCTGCTGGCCACGGCCGCCGAGACCACCGCGCGGCTGCACGCGAACGAGGCCCACCTTCTCGCGGCCGACCAGCTCACGCGCAGCGTGCTCGACGCCGTCACCGAGCAGTCGGTCATCGGAACCGACCTCACAGGCCGTATCGACGTGTGGAACCCCGGTGCCGCCGTCATGCTGGGGATCGGGGCCGCCGAGACCCAGGGGAAGCGGTCCGTGTTCGAGTTCCACGTTGCCGCGGAACTCGACGCGAGGTCGCGGGAGCTCAACTACCCACCCGGCGAGACGGTGCTCAACCCGGGCTTCTCGGCCCTTGTCGAGTCCGCCCGTCTCGGGCAGGCTGAGGTGCGGGAATGGACCTACGTGCGTAACGACGGATCGCCTGTCTCGGTCGAGGTGGCGGTGACCCCGCGGGCGGACTCGGACGGCGCGACCATCGGCTACATCTTTGTCGCCACCGATGTCACTCACGCGCTCGAGGTCGCGAGGCTGAAGGACGAGTTCCTGGGACTCGTCTCGCACGAGCTCCGCACGCCGCTGACCTCGATCCTCGGCTACCTGGAGCTGCTTCGCGACGACGATGTCGCGTCGCTGAACGAGGAGCAACTGCGGTACCTCAGCGTCGCCGAACGCAACGCCAACCGCCTGCTCCGGCTGGTCGGCGACCTCTTGTTCACGGCCCAGGTCGGGTCGGGCAAGTTTCCCCTCGCCCTCGACGACGTGGTGCTTGCCGATGTCGTGGCCGCCGCGCTCGACTCGGCGCGCCCGATTGCCGCCGCGGCGGGAGTCGACCTCGTCGCCGGGCTGGCGGATGCGCCGCCGACGGTGCGTGGCGACACGATCCGTCTGGGCCAGGCCTGCGACAACCTCATCTCGAACGCTATCAAATTCACGCCAGCCGGCGGGACGGTCACCGTGCTCCTCAGTGCCACGGACGACAACGCCGTCGTCATCGTGAGGGACACCGGCATGGGGATCCCCGCCGCCGAGCTCGACCAGCTCTACGCCCGCTTCTTCCGCGCCTCCACGGCCACGCGCAACGCCGTCGCCGGGGTCGGCCTCGGGCTGACGATCACCAAGGCGATCGTCACGGCGCACGGCGGCGAACTCGACGTGCACAGCGAGGAGGGCATCGGCACGGAATTCAGCATGTCGCTGCCGCTTCCCGTGCCCGCCGCCCTGGCGGTTCGCGGCATCTAGGGCTGCGGCCCTACGGCTGCCGGGCTTCGGGTTGCGGGGCCTGGCTGTCGGAGCCACTGCGCGAATGGAACTGCATCCGGCGCCGCAGCACGACCAGTGGCAGCGACGGTCCGTCGGCGGTCGCCCTCGGCTCGAGCTCGAGGGGAAACCCGACGGGGGGAGGACCGAACGCCTGGCGGGAGCTCGAGACCACCCGTCGGCCGAGAATGTGGTTGCCGGTGCCACCGATGACGGCGCCGATGCCGAACGGGATGGCGCGACCGAGGATCGACGTGCCGTGTCCGGTCACGAACCGCCGCACGAAGACATGCTTGAGCCGGTCCGCGACCTGGCCGACAGCGGCCTTGGGCAGGTTCTTGGTGACGATGTCGCCCCAGAATCCCGTGCGGCTCGGGCCTGCGCCCGTCACCTGCGCGGCGAGCTGGCGCACGAGGTCCGACCCGCCCGTACCCAGCATCATGGCCATGACGAGCGTGCGAGCACGATCGGGATCGTTGACCGCGATGCCGTGCACCTCGGTGACCGACTGGGCGTAGAGGGCGCTGGTTTCGAGGAACCCCGCGGTTTCCGCGGTCGACAGCGCGAGCGAGATTCCGACCCCGACGCCAGGGATGACCGCGGATGCCCCGACCGCCGCGCCTCCGCTCGTTACGGCGGCGATGTACCGGCGCTCGAGGATCCTGATCACCTTCTCGGGCGATGCGTCCGGGTGGCGGCGGCGGATGCTGCGCACGTGGGCGAGCACGAGGGGCCGCTGCACCGACAGGAGCCGTTCGATGCCCTTCTCGAACTGCTCGGGAGGGTGACGTTCGCTCGCTTTAGCATTCATCGTTTCACTCCGTAATCTGCGTTGTAGCGGGACAGTACTTGCGCAATCGGCGCGTCGAGCACGAGCGCCCCCTTGTCGAGGTACAGGCCCCTCGTGCAGAACCTCTTGAGGTCCTTCTCATTGTGAGACACAAAGAACAGGGTGCGTCCGCCCGCGAGCAGCTCCTCGATGCGCCGGTAGCATTTCTCCCGGAATGCCTTGTCGCCGACCGCGAGCACCTCGTCGACGAGGATCACCGGTTCCTCGAGGCGGCTGATGACGGCGAACGCGATTCGCACCCGCATCCCGCTCGACAGGTGCTTGTAGGGGGTGTCGAGGAAGTCCCCGATCTCGGCGAAGGCGATGATCTCGTCGAAACGTTCCTCGATCTCGGACCGCTTCATCCCGTGGAGCCCGGCGGTCAGGAACACGTTGTCTCGCACCGACAGGTCGTCCACGAACCCGCCGGTGATCTCGATGAGCGGGGCGACCCCCGCGCCGACCCGCACGATGCCTTCGTCGGGCAGGATTACCTCGGCGACGAGCTTCAGGAGTGTCGACTTACCCTGCCCGTTGCGGCCGACGACACCGATCGCCTCGCCGGGGGAGACGCTGAAGGTGACCTGCCGCAGTGGCCAGAACTCGTCTGGCCTTACGCGGCGATTGCGGCCGGCGAAGAGGTCCTTGAAGCTGCGGCGAGACCGACGGTTGCGCCGGAACCGGATGCCGGCACCCTTCACCTCGATGACCGGGGCGACGATGCGGGTCGGGACGGGGGTGGTGAGGGTCATCAGATCTCCTTCAGCACGGCGCGCTCCACGCGGCCGAACACGAACAGGCCGATCGCGAGGAGGGCAAGCGAGACCGCGCTGCCGACGCCGACCGCGTACCAGTCGAGCCGATCGGGGAAGAACGAAGCACGGTAGAGCGAGAAGATGCCGGCGAGCGGGTTGAACGCGGCCCAGAAGTGCAGCCCTTCAGGCAGGTCATCGAGGCTGTAGATGATCGGCGAGGCATAGAACAGGAAGCGCAGCAGCAACTTCACGGCCCGCTCGAGGTCGCGGTAGAAGACGACAAGCGGAGCCACGATCAACCCGATGCCGACCAGCAGCACGGACTGCAGCGCGATCGCCAGCAGCACCCACAGGGCCTCCCAGTGCAGCGTGGCCCCGGTCGCGATCGCGAAGACCGCGATCACCGGGATGCTCGCGAGGAACTCGATCCCCTTCGAGAGAACAAGGCGGTTGACCCAGATGGTGCGCGGAATCTTCGTGGACCGGATCAGCTTCGCCTCGCGGAGGAAAGCGCGGGTGCAGTCGGAGACGGCCCCGTTGAACCACATCCAGGGCAGGAGTGCCGCGAGCAGGAACACGATGTACGGCTGTTCGCCGACGGCCCGGTCGAACACCTGGGTGAAGACGAACCAGTAGATCGCCGCCATGACGAGGGGATCGAGGATCGACCAGAAGTAGCCGAGCGCCGACGTGGAGTAGCGCACGCGGAGATCGCGCCGTGTCAGCAGCCACAGGGCGTGGCGGTACCGCCCGAACCTCGACCAGGCAGGTCGCGCGGAAAGGGCGGCAGTCACGAGTGCGGGTTCCTCTGCTCGGGACACTCCGAGCTCCTGCGTCAGACGAAGAGGTTCGCCCTCTCGAGATCCTCCGCGAAGTCGACCTCTACGGCGTAGAGGTCGGAGATGTCTATCGGCTCAAATCGTAGCTTGTCCTGTTCGATGGCCAGCTCGATGCCACGCTCGAAGTAATCCTGGTCGCCCACCCGTCCCAACTGGCGGATCAGCGCGGCCTTGTCTCCTCGCGCGACGTAGTTGATTCCCACGGCCTCGCCCAGTCCACCCTTGACGGTCTTGGAGAGTTCCCGGATGTACCCCTCGGCGTCGGTCGTGTACTTGACCTCCTCGTCGGAGACTTTCTCGCGGTTCACCGACACGAAAGACTGGTCGCGGGCGACCATCTTCGCCGCACGCTCAAGGGCCTGCGGGTCAAAGACCACGTCACCGTTCATCCAGAGCACCCCGCCGGCCGGCGATGCGCGCAGTGCGCGCAACAGGGACTTCGACGTGTTCGTCTGGTCGTACTGCTCGTTGTAGACGAACGATGCCTGCGGGAATGCTTCGATGATGTGCTCGAGCTTGTAGCCGACGACGATGGTGACGCGGGCGGACGTGCCGAACGCGTGGGCGATGTTGTCGAACTGCTGCTGCATGATCGAGCGGCCATCGCTCAACTCGGTCAGCGGTTTCGGCAGCGAGCGACCGAGACGGCTGCCCATTCCGGCGGCCAGAATTACGATCTGCGTGCTCACGATTTGTCTCCTTTTGATTGACTGCTCACGAGTCTGGAGGGCTGCGCACGGGGCGCGATTTACCGGCTGTTCATCTCGTGACTCGAATCCGGACACGTCGTTGTGCTGCGACCAGTGTACCCGGTGGGCCGTGATTTGGGCGGAGGTCACGAATTCTTGTGGTAAACCCGTGTTGTGCCCGCATTGGGCCCGCCCCCGAGTCTCGCATTGGTACGGTGGCAGAGTGGACCTCGATACCGATTCTGCCGCAGTGGGTGCCCGGCCACACCCGCGCCGCCCGGCGGACCCGAGCATCGCGACGACCCGCGAGACGGATCCTCCCGCGAGCGTGCTCGTCGTCGACGACCTGAGCAAGAGCTTCGGCGAGACCGCCGCGGTCACCGGCATCTCACTCTGGGTGCGGACAGGCTCTATTTTCGGGATCGTCGGCCCGAATGGTGCAGGCAAGACCACGACGCTATCGATGGTGACCGGGCTGCTGCGTCCCGACTCCGGCAGAGTTCTCGTTCATGGCGCCGACGTCTGGAGCGATCCGGTCGTCGCCGGGCGCAACATGGGGGTGTTGCCTGACCGGCTGCGCCTGTTCGACCGCCTCACCGGAGCCCAGCTGCTCTACTATTCCGGCGTGCTCCGCGGACTGGACCGGGAGACGGCGCGGGCCAGGTCTGCCGATCTTGCCGTTGCCTTCGGGCTCGACGACGCGCTCGACCGCCTTGTCACTGACTATTCGGCGGGCATGAGCAAGAAGATCGCGCTCGCTGCGGCGATGATCCACTCCCCGCGACTGCTGATTCTCGACGAGCCCTTCGAGGCAGTTGATCCCGTATCGGCAGCGAACGTGATCGAGATCCTGCAGAAGTACGCGGCGGCCGGTGGCACGGTCGTCATGTCGAGCCACAGCATGGACCTCATCCAACGCATCTGCGACTCGGTCGCAATCATCGTGCGCGGCGCAGTCCTCGCGAGCGGCACGATGGAGGAGGTGCGCGCCGGGGCCAGCCTCGAGGACCGCTTCGTCGCGCTCGCCGGCGGTCGGAAGGCAGCGGAGGGTATGGAGTGGTTGCACAGTTTCTCGGACTGAAGCTTCGCCTTCTCTCCAACACCGCCAAACGCAGCCCGTGGCAGGTCGTCGGAATCGTCGTCGCGCTGCTCTACGGATTCGCGGTGACCTTCGTCGCCGTGAGCGCGCTGCTCGGATTGCGTCTGGCGGATGCCGACCTGGCCCGCAGCGTCGTCGTGGTGGGCGGATCGCTGACCGTGCTGGGATTCCTCGTTGTGCCCCTTGCCTTCGGCGTGGACGATACCCTCGATCCGCGCGCGTTCGCGCTGTTCGCCATCCCGACCACCCGCCTCGCGGCCCTGCTCGCCCTCACCGCGCTGGTCGGGGTCCCCGCACTCGCCATCACGGCGGTGTCCCTAGCGCAGGTCGTGACCTGGAGCAGGGGGCCGCTCCCGTCGTTCCTCGCGCTCGTCGGAGCGGTCCTCATCGTGGTCACCTGCGTGCTCGGGGCCAGGGTAGCGACCTCCGTCGCAGCATTCCTGCTGGCCAGCCGGAGGGCGAGGGAGACAAGCGGGCTCATCGCGCTGCTCGCGCTCGTCGGCATCGCCCCGGCCGTCGCGGCGCTGGCGAACGTCGACTGGGAGGGCGAGGGCATCGCCGCCCTCGGACGCATCGCCGACATCGCGAGCTGGACTCCGTTCGGCGCCGTCTGGGCGGCACCGGCCGACGCAGCGACGGGCAATCCGGATACCGCCGTGCAGAAGCTGCTGATCGCGGTCGCGTTCGCCGTTGCTCTCGGGGTCGCCTGGCGGAGGCTCGTCGGCGCGATGCTGATATCGCAGCACAGCGAGGGGCGGGGTCGGCTGCACCCGGGGCTCGGGTTTCTCGACCGGCTGCCGGCCACGCCGCTCGGAGCAATCGCGGCTCGGAGCTTCACCTACTGGATCCGTGACCCGCGGTACCGCGTGCAGCTCGTCATCGTGCCGATCGTTCCGATGCTCATGGTCGTGGTATTCCTCCTGAGCGGCGTCTACTGGCAGAATCTCGCCCTGCTCCCGCTTCCGATGATGTGCCTGTTCCTCGGCTGGGTGGTGCACAACGATGTCGCCTACGACAACTCCGCGATCTGGCTGCACGTGGTTGCGAAAACCTCCGGGGTCGCGGACCGGCTCGGACGCATCATTCCCGTTCTCGCCCTTGGCATCCCGTTGATCGCGATCGGGGCGCCGCTGTCGGCCTCGCTCTACGGAGACATGGCGGTGCTGCTATCAATGATCGGCGTCTCCACTGGCATCCTCTTCGCCGGGCTCGGACTCTCGAGCCTGTTGTCGGCGCGGTTCCCGTATCCCGCGGTGCACCCGGGGGACAGCCCGTTCCGGCAGCCGCAGTCGACGGGCGCCGCCTCGTCGCTCATCCAGTCGATCGCATTCTTCGCGACGGTCGCACTCGCCTCGCCGGCCCTCGGACTCGGCCTTCTCGGGCTCGTGGACGGCGGCCAGCTGCCGCTCTACTCGCTGCTCGCCGGCGTCGGCGTCGGCGTCGTCTTGCTCGTGGTCGGCGTGTACTTCGGTGGCCGCCTGTTCGAGCGGCGTGGCCCGGAGCTGCTCGCGTTCACGATGCGCAACTGACCCGGCGCAACTACGATTGGCACATGGCCAACGACACTCAAGAAGGCGGCGGCGGCACGTCCACCCTCGACCGCGAACTCGAAGAACTCCTCAATAAGGAGCAGCTTGAAGACGGTGACCACGAGCGCTTCTCGCACTACGTGCAGAAGGACAAGATCCTGAAGTCCGCCCTGAGCGGAAGTCCGGTGATCGCGCTCTGCGGCAAGGTGTGGCTGCCGGGCCGCGACCCCGAGAAGTTCCCCGTGTGTCCTTCCTGCAAGGAAATCTACGAGAAGCTCACCTCTTAGGGGACTTCTCGGGGTTTCCGGTCGCGCGCGACCCGCGCCGGAGAGCGGCGCGAAACCAACCCGCCTCCGGCACCCTGGCCAGCAGCGGCCCACAGACGACGGTGATGAGCACGTAGGCCGTTGCGAGCGGGGCGAGCCGGGGCTCGATGCCGGCGCTCACGGCGATTCCCGCGATCACGATCGAGAACTCCCCGCGCGGGGTGAGGGTCAGACCCGTTCGCCACCTCCCGGGGATGCCGATGCCGGCGCGCGCCGCCGCGCGGTACCCGGTGTAGGTCTTCGTCGCCATCGTGATGGCCGCGAGCACTATGGCGGGGAACAGCACCTCGACGATGTCGGCCGGATTGGTGACGAGGCCGAAGAACACGAAGAAGACCGCGGCGAAGAGGTCGCGCAGCGGGGACAGCAGCGGCTGCGCGTTGTCGGCGACGCGGCCCGAGAGGGCGATCCCCACGAGGAACGCCCCGACGGCCGCCGAGACGTTGACCTGCTGCGCGAGGCCGGCGACGAGCATCGTCAGCCCGAGCACCCCGAGCAGGAGCGATTCGGGGTGGTTGGGGGCGAAGATCGCCGAGACGAGCCGGCCGTGCCACAGGGCGAGGTACAGGATGAGGAGGGCCACCCCGACCGCGACGACCAGGGCGGTCGCGCCCGCCACGATCCCCGCACCGATGACGAGGGCGGAGAGCACGGGCAGGTAGAAGGCCATCGCGAGGTCTTCGATCACGAGGATCGACAGGATCGTCGGGGTCTCCCGGTTGCCGAGGCGCTTGAGGTCACGCAGCACCTTGGCGATCACGCCGGAGGACGAGACCCAGGTGATGCCGGCGAGGGCGACGGCGGCGACGGGCCCCCACCCGAGCACGAGGGCGAACAGTGCCCCGGGCAGCGCGTTGAACAGGGCATCCATTACGCCGGCGGCGCGCGACTGCTTGAGACTCGCAACCAGCTCGCTCGCCGTGTACTCGAGCCCGAGCATCAGCAGGAGCAGCACCACCCCGATCTCGCTGCCGATCTCGAAGAACTCGGTGCCGCCGGACAGCGGCAGGAGCCCCCCGTCGCCAAGGGAGAGACCTGCGATCAGGTAGAACGGGATCGGTGAGACGCCGATCTTGTCGGCGAGCCGGGAGAGCAGGCCGATCCCGAGCAGTAGCGCTCCCACTTCGACGAGCAGGAGGGTCGACTCGGTCACGGAGCCTCTAGCCGGGGCCGGAGGCGAGCAGCCGGCCGAGGGCGTCGAGCCCCGAACGCGTGCCGACCGCGATGATGGTGTCGCCGGCGACGAGGCTGGTCGCCGGCGTCGGCGACGGGATGAGCTCGGTGCCGCGAACGATGGCGACGATCGACGTGCTCGTTCGTGTGCGGGCCTTGGTGTCGCCGAGCACCCCACCGACGTACATCGACGTTGGGGCGAGCACGATCTGCTCGGTGGCGAGGCCAGCGGCCTGTTCGCGGGTTCCGATGAGCTGGCTCAGCATTACCGAGGCGCCGAGCACGTCAGCGAGGGCAGAGGCCTCCCCGTCGCTCAACTCGATCGAGTCGGATGCGGCGTCCGGGTCCTCGAGGTCGAAGATGGCCAGTTCGCGCCACCCTGACCGGTGCGAGACGACGCCGATCCGCCGGCCGGCGCCGGTGATCACGTCGTGCCGGGTGCCGATGCCCGGCAGGTCGACCTTCTCGATGCGTACGCTCACGCCGCCACCCTAACAGGATGCCGGCTGGCCTCACTCTGGCCGGTAAACGGTCGGGATTGCCGGCTCGCCGCGGCTCAGCCGCAGCGCGTCGGCTGGCAACTCCGCGACGGCCGCGGCCCGGTGCTCGCGGGCGAGGCGGGTGCCGTCGGCGCCGAGGAATCGGCCGTCGGCAATCCCGGCGGTCATCAGGCGCACGTGCAGCGGCCGGGCTCCGGGTGCCGCGACGTCGTCGCCGATGTGGATCGTCTCCGAGGTCGCACGACCGCCCGACATCTCGCGCACCGGATTCTTGCGGCCGCCGACCGTCGCCTTCTCGGCGGACTTCTTCGCGACCGCAATCCAGGCGCCGGTGTCATCGCGACGGGCGACGAGCTTGTAGACCAGTCCCGCCGCGGGATGCCCGGAGCCGGTCACCACCGAGGTGCCGACCCCGTAGGAGTCGACGGGGGCCGAGCGGAGCGCGGCGATGGTGTACTCGTCGAGGTCGTTGGTCACGGTGATCCGGGTGTCGACGGCGCCGAGTCCGTCGAGCTGCTTGCGCACCGTGGAGACCTGCTCGGGGAGGTCGCCGCTGTCGATGCGCACGGCGCCGAGCGAGGGCCCGGCCACCGAGATGGCCAGGTCGACGGCGGCAGTCACGTCGTAGGTGTCGACGAGCAGGGTCGTCGACGCGCCGAGGGCGTCGACCTGCGCCCGGAACGCCTGCTCCTCGGTGTCGTGCAACAGGGTGAAGGCGTGGGCCGCGGTACCCATCGTCGGGATTCCCCAGCTGCGCCCGGCCTCAAGGTTGCTCGTCGCGCCGAAGCCGGCGATGAACGCGGCCCTCGCCGCCGCGACGGCGCCCCGCTCGGTAGCCCGGCGCGAGCCCATCTCGGCGATCGGGCGCCCGTTCGCCGCGCCGACCATGCGCGCGGCGGCGCTCGCGACGGCCGAATCGTAGTTGAGCACGCTCAGCGCCAACGTCTCGAGCACGACCGCCTCGGCGAAGGTGCCCTCGATGACGAGGAGTGGCGAGCCGGGGAAATAAACCTCCCCCTCCCGATAGCCCGCGATGTCGCCGCCGAAGCGGTAGTCCGCGAGCCAGGCGATCGTCGCCGCGGTGACTACCCGGTTGTCGCGCAGCCATTCGAGCTCGGCGTCACCGAACCGGAAATCGGCGATGAGCTCGAGCAGGCGACCGGTCCCGGCGACGATTCCGTACCGCCGCCCCTCCGGCAGCCGCCTGGCGAAGACCTCGAACACGCACTCCCTGTCGTGCGTGCCGGCACGCAGGGCGGCGTCGATCATGGTGAGCTCGTAGCGGTCGGTGAGCAGCGCGGTCGTCATGCCCCGAGCCTAATCACCGGGGCCCCCGAGGCCGGTGGGCGCATGGCGGCGAGCCATCCACCGCCGGTACGATTGCGCAGACGAGAGGACCGGCATGGACAGGGTTCGCTGGATTTTCGCGGGGCAGCTCGGACCACAGTTCGACGACGGCGGACGGATGCTGCTGATCGAGGCGAGGTCGGTGCTGCGGCATGCCCCGATCCACCGTGCCAAGGCCCACCTCATCCTCTCCTCCCTCCGGCATCGGGCCGCGGAGCTGGGGGACAGGGTCGAGTTCCACCAGGTGGACCGCTACCGCGACGTGGTCGCGGGCCGGGACGACCTGCAGGTGATCGACCCCACCTCGCATGCGGCCCGCGCCCTCGTGCGCCGCGTCGGCGCCGAGATCCTCCCGAGCCGCGGCTTCGTCACGAGTGAAAGCGAGTTCGCAGCCTGGGCCGGCGGTCGCGGGCAGAAGCGCCTGCTGATGGAGGACTTCTATCGCGAGGTGCGCCGGCGCACCGGACTGCTGATGGAGGGCGATGCGCCAGCCGGGGGGCAGTGGAACTACGACCAGGACAACCGAAAGCCCCCGCCGCGCGGCGCGGTGTCCCTGGGACTCCCGGAGCCGTGGTGGCCGAAGGAGGACGACATCGACGCCGAGGTGCGCGCCGACCTCGACCGGTGGCAGGCCAGCGGCGAGGTGCGCCTCGTCGGCGACGACGGCCCACGCCTGTTCGCGGCGACGGGCGCGGAAGCCGAGGCGGCCCTCGCCGACTTCATCGAGAGCCGGCTGAATGACTTCGGCCCCTTCGAGGATGCGACGCTCACCGGCGACTGGACGATGGCGCACTCACTGCTGAGCGCCCCGATGAACCTCGGGCTGATCGATCCGCGGCACGTGATCGACACGGTCGCGGGGGAGTACTCGGCCGGCCGCGCGCCCCTGGCCAGTGTCGAGGCCGTCGTGCGCCAGATCGCCGGCTGGCGTGACTGGGTCTGGCACCTGTACTGGCATCTGGGCGAGCAGTACACGACGAGCCACAACGCACTGAACGCGCGGACCCCGCTTCCCCGCGAGTTCCTCGAGCTCGACGCCGGCGCGATCGAGGCGAACTGCCTGAGCCAGGCCATCGGGTCGGTCCGCGAGAGGGGATGGGCCCACCACATCCAGCGCCTGATGATCATCGGCAACCATGCCCTCCAGCGCGGCTACGAACCGCAGCAGCTCAACGACTGGTTCGTCGGCATGTTCGTCGACGGCACGCCGTGGGTCATGCCGGCGAACGTCATCGGGATGTCCCAGCACGCCGACGGGGGCATCGTCGCGACGAAGCCCTACGCCGCCGGCGGTGCGTACATCTCGAAGATGACCGACCACTGCGGAGGATGCCGCTTCAACCCGAAGGTCAGGCTCGGGCCCGATGCCTGCCCGTTCACGGCGGGCTACTGGGCCTTCCTCGATCGCACCGAACCGGTACTGCGGGGCAACCACCGCATGGCGCAGCCGCTCGCCGGGCTGCGGCGGTTGGCGGACAGGGAGGCCGTCGTCGAGCAGGAGGCGCGGCGCGATGCCGACCAACGGGCAACTAAACTCGACTCTCGTGACTGACGCGCCGATAGGGATCTTCGACTCCGGGGTCGGCGGCCTCACCGTCGCCCGGGCGATCATCGACCAGCTCCCGAACGAGTCCGTTCTCTACGTCGGCGACACCGCGCACTCCCCCTACGGGCCCAAACCGATCGCGCAGGTGCGCGAGTACAGCCTCGCAGTGCTCGACGACCTCGTCGCGCAGGGCGTCAAGATGCTCGTGATCGCCTGCAACACGGCGTCGGCGGCGACCCTCCGCGACGCGCGCGAACGCTACACGGTCGGGCAGGGCATCCCCGTCGTGGAGGTCATCCAACCCGCGGTGCGCTCGGCGGTGCGCCAGACCCGCAACAACCGGATCGGGGTGATCGGCACCGCCGGCACGATCGCGTCGAAGGCATACGAAGACGCCTTCGCCGCCGCACCGCACCTCGAGCTCTTCCCCCGCGCCTGCCCGCGGTTCGTCGAATTCGTCGAGGCGGGAGTGACCAGCGGCGGGGAGCTGTTCGCGGTCGCCGAGGGCTACCTCGCCCCGCTCAAGGCCGCCGGCGTGGACACGCTCGTGCTCGGCTGCACCCACTACCCGCTCATGTCGGCCGCGATCCAGTACGTGATGGGCACCGAAGTCACCCTCGTCTCGAGCGCGGAGGAGACGGCATTCGACGTCTACCGCACGCTCGTGAAGCATGGGCTCGAGCACGCGGCGGGCACCCGGCCCAGCTACGTGTTCGAGGCGACCGGCGGCAGCCAGAGCGCGTTCACCACACTCGCGAGACGATTTCTCGGACCAGAGGTGTCGACCGTCGATCTGGTCGAGACCGGTGCAATCCAGCTACCTGAAAGGCAATCATGACCGAGCACACTCCGGCGGCCCAGGCCGTCGACCGCAGCCCAGCCAACCTCCGCGGCGACGGGCGGGTGGCCGACGAGCTGCGCGCCGTCACCATCGAGCGCGGATGGAGCGACCAGGCCGAGGGCTCGGCCCTCATCTCGTTCGGGCGCACGAGAGTGCTCTGCACCGCATCCTTCACCAACGGGGTGCCCCGCTGGATGTCGGGCAAGGGCAAGGGCTGGGTCACCGCCGAGTACGCCATGCTGCCGCGGTCGACCAACGACCGCATGGACCGCGAGTCGGTTAAGGGTCGCATCGGCGGGCGCACCCATGAGATCTCGCGCCTGGTGGGCCGCTCACTGCGAGCGGTCGTCGACATGAAGTCCCTCGGCGAGAACACGATCGTGATCGATTGCGACGTTCTGCAGGCCGACGGCGGAACGCGCACGGCGGCGATCACCGGCGCCTACGTCGCGCTCGCCGACGCCCTCGAGTGGGGCCGAAGCAAGCGATTCATCGGCCAGAACGCGAAGCCGCTCATCGACAGTGTGGCCGCCGTCTCGGTCGGGATCGTCGGGGGGATCCCGCTTCTCGACCTCGCGTACACGGAGGATGTGCGGGCCGACACCGACATGAATGTCGTCGTCACCGGTCGCGGACTGTTCGTCGAGGTGCAGGGCACCGCGGAGGCGGCCCCGTTCGACAGGAGGGAGCTCGACCAGCTGCTCGACCTCGCCGTCGGCGGCACCGCGGAACTGACCCGTCTCCAGCTCGCAAGCCTGAGGGGATGACCGTGAAGCTCGTTCTGGCGACCCACAATTCGCACAAGGTCGAGGAGCTGCGTCGGATCCTCGGAGCGCAACTCGAGGGCATCGAACTGATCGGGTATGACGGCCCCGAGCCGGTCGAGGACGGTGCGACGTTCGCGGAGAACGCGCTCATCAAGGCCCGCGCGGCCGCGCTGCACACTGGGCTGCCCGCAATCGCCGACGACTCGGGCATCTGCGTCGACGCGCTCGACGGGGCGCCCGGCATCCACTCGGCACGCTACGCCGGGTCGCGTGACGACGCCGACAACCGCCGCCTGCTGCTCGAGAACCTGACCGGGGTGCCGGCGAGGGCCGCGCATTTCGAGTGCGCGGCCGCGCTCGTGGTGCCCCCGCGCATCGGATCGGTCGGACCCGACGGCCCGCCGGAACTCGCCGACAGCGTCGAGCACGTCGAGACGGG
>Ga0105047_10005873_pt1 | contig 20951 bp, 24 predicted proteins | sample MAT04_FD_78384 | JGI IMG/M metagenome (GOLD analysis project Ga0105047, IMG submission 78384) | Freshwater microbial communities from Lake Fryxell liftoff mats and glacier meltwater in Antarctica - MAT-04 (megahit assembly) | ecosystem: Environmental > Aquatic > Freshwater > Ice > Liftoff... | reverse complement strand
CGACCTATGTGGAGCTGAAGCTGGCGGATCTGGAAAAACTGTTCGGCCGGCGTTAGGGCGTGAGCGCCTCGACCACGCCTCCCGCGCGGCCGCCGGAAACGACCTCGCCGCCGGCGATCGCATAGACGACCCCGTCGACGACCGCTGCCGCCAGCCCGTGACGCGGCGTCCGCATCGTCGGGCCCGCCTCCCAGACGTCGGTCGACGGGTCATAGATCCAGGTCTCGGCAAAGACGCCGCCACCACCACCCGGCGCGAACCATTCGCCGCCGAAGGCGACCAGCCGGTCCCTGACCACCACCATGGCCAGTCCCCCGCCGACCTGCTGGCCCGTCGCGAGTGAGGCGGGAAGCGGTGCCAGCGTATCCCAGCGGTCGGCGGCCGGGTCATAGCGGTCCAGCCGGCCGGTTCCACCGCCCGAGACCGTCCGTCCTCCGGCAACCCACAGGGCCCCGTCCAGCACCGCCGCGGCGGCGCTGTTTCGTGCCATCGGACAGGGCCGCGCCGTCTCCCAGCGCCCCTCGCCCGGCAGGAAGACCCGGTGGATGTCGACATCGACCTGATCGTTCCACTGGCCGTTGGCACCCCCCGGGGATCGCCCCGTGACGAGATGCAGCCGGCCTCCCAGCTCGACCCCGACCGTCTCGCTAAGCGGCGCCGGCATCTGCCCCGCCTCGCGCCAGCCGTCGGCCTCCATCGCCCAGACCTCGGTCATCCCGGTCCAGTCGCCTGCCTCCGACCGGCCATAGCCGCCCAGCGCGAACACAGTCCCGTCGGCGGCGGCGATCAGCATCGGATGGTGCCGGGGCTGCGGCAGCCGCGGACCCTCACTCCAGGCATCGGTCGCCGGATCATAGATTCCGGTGCGATCCTCGATCTCCGTCACCCGCTCCGGTCGGCGCAGGCCCCCGGCCGTGACAATGCGGCCGCCCGAGACGGCGCAATAGATCTCCTGCACCGCCCACGGCAGCGAGCCCCGTGCGCTCCAGCAAGGCCCTGACGACCGGGCACTGGCGGCGAAGGAAAGCGCCGACGAGGCAGCGGCGACGGCGAGCAGGGCGCGACGATGGAGGACGGTCATGGATCCATCCTAACGCCGGACGGCCGGCCCGCGCTATCCGGCGGACCGCCCTATCCCTGCGACCGTTTCTGACGCACCCGTCCTCTAGACTCCCGCTCATGACCGAACCGTATCGCATCCGATCCGCACAGACCTGGGTCCTGGCCCGCGACGACTATCTGGCCGGGATGGGCGCAGAGGCCGTGTGCCGTCGCCATGACCTGGGCCTGTCGGCCTTCCGCCGCCGGGCCCGCAAACACGGCTGGCGGCGTGTGGATCAGGACGATCCGCCGCCCGGCGACCTGGACCTGTCCATCTACGACGACATCAACGCCGATGATCAGGCCGACATGGCCCGTCTGCGCTTCATCCAGGCCCTGAACCAGGGCAAGTCGACGGAGGCCGCGCGCTGGCGCCGGCTCTGGCTTGAGCTGCGCGACACGATCGACGCCTTCGACGCCGAACTGTTTCCCGGCCAGACCCGCGCCCAGATCAGCGCCCTGGTGGCCGCCGAACTGCCCGGGGATCAGAGCGGGGACGAGGATGAAGTTCTCGCGCTCGCCCCGCCTGCGTCGAGGCTGGCCGCGCCGGTCCCGACCGCGACCTTGGAAAATGTGCACGATGTGCACGCGATTTTTTCCGGTGACACACCCGCAGTCGCCGCGACGACCGGGGTCAGCCCGCCGTCGGCAGGACCCTGAGGAACAGCACCCGCGCCGCGCCATAGTCGCGCGCATCCAGCCGCTCATAGCCGGGTGTGTCGATCTCCGGCTCTTCCGAGCCGCGCTCGAACACGACGATCGCGCCCGGCTTCAGCCAGTTCCCCTCAATCAGCTTGTCGAGGGTCTGTTCCCCAAGGCCCTGCCGGTAGGGCGGATCCAGAAAGACCAGATCGAACGCTTCCCCGTCCGATCCCGGCCGGATACCCAGATCGATCGCGCTGCGCCGGTGCACCCGGGTCGCGCCCATGACCCCACAGGCGTCGGCGTTCTCGCGGATGGCCCCGCGCGCCGCCTCGTCGGTCTCGACGAACAGGGCAAAAACCGCGCCCCGGCTGATGGCCTCGAACCCCAGCGCGCCCGAGCCGGCGAACAGGTCCATCACCCGCGCCCTCTCAAGGCCCGGGGCCCATGCGGCGTGTTCCAGCACATTGAACACGGCCTGCCGCGCCCGATCCGACGTGGGCCGCGTGCCCTGTCCCTCCGGTGCCACGATGGCCCGGCCCTTCAGCCTTCCGGCGACGATCCGCAACGGTTCAGCCGCCCGAGCGGGGTCCGCGCGGCCCGGCGGGGCCCCGGGGTTTGGCGGGTCCCGAGCGAGACGCAGGGCGATCCGATCCACCGGCGCGCGGCTTGAAGTCCCGCTTCGGCCCATCCTTGCCCTGCCGGTCCCCGTCGCGCGCCCAGGTCGCCGACTTCGGCCCGATCATCTTGTCCTCGCGCGGCTTGAACACCCGCGCCGGGCGGTCGGGGGCGGTGCCTTCCTCGCGCGGCTTCCACGGCGTCTTGGCGGACGGCCCACGCGGGTTCGGCGGCGCGGCCTTGGCCCAGCCGGCCTTCTTGGGCGGACGGTTGGCGCGCTCGGCCCCCTCGACCTGGGCCGTTGCCGCAGCCCGCACGCGGCTGGGTTTGCGCGACGGGTCCGACATGGCCGAGCCGGAGGCTCCGGTGACTTTCGGCATCCCGGTCCGGCGGCCCGGCACCGGCGCAGGCGTGGCGACGGTGTTGCCCTCGGGCAGATTGTCCGGGCGGATATGCGCGCCCAGCAGTTCGCGGATCACGCGCGGGCCGACCTCCTCGACCGATCCGGTCGCCAGCGTGCCCAGCTGGAACGGGCCATAGGCCAGGCGGATGAGCCGGTTGACGGTCAGGCCGACCGATTCAAGCACCTTGCGCACCTCGCGGTTCTTGCCCTCGGCGATCTGGACGCTGATCCAGAGGTTGGCGGCCTGCGAGCCATCTTCCTTGGTCGTGGCCTTGTCGATGGTCGCCTCGACCGGGCCGTAGCGGATACCGTCGACGGTCACACCGTCCTTGAGCCGGTCCAGATCGGCCTGGGTGACCCGCCCGCGCGCCCGCGCCCGGTACTGACGCACGAGCGCCGTCTCGGGCAGCTCCAGCGCCCGGCTCAACTCGCCGTCGTTGGTCAGGAGCAAGAGGCCTTCGGTGTTGATGTCCAGACGCCCGACCGAGATCACGCGCGGCAGGCCGCTGGGCAGGGCGTCGAACACAGTCGGCCGCCCCGCCGGATCATTGTGCGAGGTCAAGAGCCCGACCGGCTTGTTGTAGCGCCAGACGCGCGTGGCCTGGGCCGCCGCGATCGGCTTGCCGTCCACGGTGATGACGTCGTCGCGCGTCACCAGCGTCGCGGGCGTCTCCAGGATGCGGCCGTTCACCGCCACCTTGCCCAGTCCGATCAGCCGCTCGACCTCGCGCCGGGACGCGATGCCCGCCCGCGCCATGGCCTTGGCGATCCGTTCGCTGCGTTTCGGTTCGGCGGGGGTCGCATCCTTGCCACCGGGTTTGCCCCCCGGCTTGCCGCCGGCGCGGGGGCCCTTGGGCTTCGGCTCCGGACGCGCGCCCTTGTCGGCGGGATAGGCCCGGCCGCTGCCAGAACCCCGGCCGCCTTCTGGGGCCCTGGCGCTGGACTGGAACAGGGCGGCGGAGGCCGAGCCGGGGCGCGCGGAGCCGCTTTTCGGGCGGTCTCCGGGCTTGTGCGCCCTCGGGGCTTGACTGGGCCGGGGCTTCTTGTCGTTGTCGTCTGTATGGCGGGCCATGATGAGCGGTTCATGCGCATGGCGCTGGACCTTGCGCAAGCGGCGGCAGACGCCGGAGAGGTGCCCGTAGGGGCCGTCGTGGTCGACGAGGCCTCGGGAAGGGTCGTTGCCGTCGGTGCCAACGGGCCTGTCGCAGCCTGCGATCCGACCGCCCATGCCGAGATCGTGGCCCTGCGCGCGGCGGGGCGCGCGACCGGCAACTATCGCCTCACCGGCCTGACCCTGTATGTGACGCTGGAGCCCTGCGCCATGTGCGCCGGGGCCATCAGCCACGCCCGGATCGGCCGTGTCGTCTGGGCCGCCGACGATCCCAAGGGCGGGGCCGTGATCCACGGCCCCCGCCTGTTCGAACAGCCGACGCTGCATTCGCGCCCGGAGGTCGAGGGCGGCCTGCTGGCCGACGAATCGGCCGCCCTGCTGCGCGCCTTCTTCCGCCGGCGCCGCGGCGGAACGCCGGTCGCCCCCGCCCGTTAGGCAAGCCGGGCAGGAGTGGGTAAGAAGCCGGATGCGTCATCTATCCCTGCTTGCGCCGGCCATCGCCGCCCTCGTTTCAGCCTTGGTTCTGTCAGCGTGCGGACCTGAGCCCCAGGCCGCCTCCACCGACGGCGACGCCGTCCGCCAGCGGGCGGTAGAGGCCCAGACCGCGCAGCGCCGGACGGGTGCGGAGCTTCAGGACCGGGCCCTGAACCGCGTCATCCGCGCCGTCTATCTGTGCGACAACGGCGAGAGGCTGTCGGTCGATTTCGACAATCCGCGCCGCATGGCCACGGTGCGGAACTCCAGCGGCGAGGCGGTGGACCTGTTCCAGGAAGCGGCCGCCGACGGCATCTGGTACCGGGCCAGCGGCCATGAGCTGCGCGGCAAGGGCATACTCGCCACCTGGTCCAGCGACGGCCGCGAGCCGACCGAGTGCCGCGCGATCGACTAGGCGTACTTCTCCAGCCGCGCGTCCAGCGTCTCGCGCACCCCGGGCCAGTCACGGTCCAGCACGGCATACAGCGCCGTATCGCGCACCCGCCCCGTCCAGGTGGTCTTGTGATTGCCCAGAACGCCCTCGAACCGCGTGCCCAGCCGTTCGATGGCGGCGCGGCTGCGGGCGTTGATGGCATCGGTCAGGATTTCAACCCGAACCGCGCCCGAGGCAAACGCGTGGTCCAGCATCAGCCGCTTGCACGACGGATTGACCACGCCGCCCCGCGCCTCGGGCCGATAGAAGGTCGCGCCGATCTCGCAACGACGGTGCCGGGCATTGATCTCGTAGAGGCTCGAGGTTCCGACAACTCTGCCGTCAGCGATCCGTCGGATGGCATAGGCGACCTTCGTCCCCGCCTCCATGTCGCGCAGCGCCGAGGCCCAAAACCGGTCGAAATGCTCGCCATAGGCCGTCCCGACCATCATCGCCCAGCTGTGAGGATCGACGTTCAGCGCGGCGCGGACCTCGACCTCCAGCGCAGGCGTATAGGGCTCCAGCCTGACCCAGGCGTTCTCCAGCACCACCGGCGCGATCTTCACGCGGCGCCTTCCTCATGCAGGAAGGCCAGGATCGGCGCAGCATCGTCGAAGGCCTGGGTGAACGCCTCGCCAATGCCGGTCGCCAGGATCAGCGACACCCGGCCGCCCTCAGCCTTCTTGTCCCCGGCCATCCGCGCCAGCAGCGCGACGGCCGAAAACGCACCCGCCTGCGCCAGCCGCGTCGGCAGACCGGCCGCCGCGATCACCGCCTCAACCCGTTCGGCCTCCGCCGGCGTGCACAGCCCCTGCGAAACCGAAAACCGGAATGCCATGCAGCAGCCCAGAGCCACGGCCTCGCCGTGCGCCATGGCGGCCTCCTCAAAGCCCAGCTCGGCCTCGATGGCGTGACCAAAGGTATGGCCCAGGTTCAGCAGGGCGCGCCGGCCCGCCTCCTTCTCGTCTTCGCCGACGATGGCCGACTTGATCTCGACCGAGCGGATCACCGCCCGTTCCAGCGCCGCCGGATCGCCCGTCGCCCCGGCCGCGCCGTCTCCCGCCAGCCAGTCGAAGAAGGCCGGGTCACAGATCAGCCCGTGCTTCAGCACCTCGGCCCAGCCGGACCTCAGCTGCACCGCCGGCAGGGTCGCCAGCACATCGATATCGGCCAGCACCAGACGCGGCTGGTGGAAGGCCCCGACCAGATTCTTGCCACGCGGCGTGTCGATCGCGGTCTTGCCGCCGACCGACGAATCGACCTGGGCCAGCAGGGTCGTTGGCACCTGAACGAAGTCGATCCCGCGCATGTAGAGGGCCGCCGCCAGACCGGCCAGGTCGCCGACCACGCCGCCCCCCAGGGCGACGATCACATCCTTGCGGTCCAGCCCGGCTGCCAGCAGCCGGTCCATCAGCCGCTCAAGCTCGGCAAAGGATTTCGATCCTTCCCCCGGTGGCACGGCGATGATCTCCGATGCGAGCCCGGCCCCGGCCAGCGAGGCCTGCAGTGCCGGCCCGTGCAGGGCGGCCACCGTCGCATCGCTGACGATCACCGTGCGGCCCCGTGCCAGCGGTGCGATCCGCCGGCCCGCCTCGGCCAGCAGGCCCCGACCCACGACCACCTCATAGGGCCGGAACCCGCCGCCATGCACCTCAACGACGGTCATGTGTCCATCTCCCGGGTCCAGTAGTCGGTCAGGGCGGCGAGAATCGCCTCCACCGCCTGCCCGTGAGCTCCGGCACCGACGTCGACGATGACGTCCGCCGTTTCGTAGAGCGGATAACGCACCTCGGCCATGGCGGTCAGGGCCTGAAGCGGATCCTTGCCCCGCAGCAGGGGGCGGGTGTCGCGACGCTGTACCCGGGCCGCGACGATCTTCAGATCGGCCCGCAGCCACACGGTCGTCGCCCGCGTCTTCATCAGGGCGCGCGTATCAGCGTTCAGAACCGCCCCGCCGCCCGTCGCCAGAACAACGGGGGGAGCTTCCAGCAGGCGGCGCATGACCCGGGCCTCGCCCGCCCGGAACTCGGCCTCGCCCAGTCGGGCGAAAATCTCTGAGACCGTCATCCGGGCCGCTGTCTCGATGGCTTCGTCGCCGTCCACGAACGGCAGATCCACCCGGTGCGCCAGCCGCCGTCCGACCGTGGATTTACCCACGCCCATCAGCCCGACCAGGGCTATGGTGCGCCCGGGTCGGGGAATCGCGGGTCTCGCCGTCCGCGAGGACTTCGGGTCAGCCCCGGCGGCGGTCACCGGCGGCCCCGGCGGCAGGAAGAAGAACGGCAGGCCATGGTCGCTCCAGTCTCTACACCAAGCGTCGCCGCTCGCCAGCGCCCGCATCGGAAGATCCGCTCATGACGCCCCAGATCGAAGCCTTTCTGGAGATGATGGCGGTCGAGCGGGATGCCTCGCCCCACACCCTGTCCGCTTATGCGCGCGATCTCGCCGATGCAGAGGCAGGCCTCGACGCATACGGCCTGATGGGGGCCGACCAGACCGCGATCGAGACCTGGTTCGCCGGTCTGTCCACGCGCGGCCTGTCCGCCGCCACCGCAGCGCGCCGCCGGTCGGCCGTGCGTCAGTTCTACCGGTTCGCGCTCGGCGAGGGCTGGCGCAGCGACGACCCCTCACGCCGGCTCGACGCGCCGAAACAGGGCCGTTCCCTGCCCCGGACCCTGACCCGGGACGAGGTCTTGGCCCTGCTGACCGCCTCGGCCGCCCGCGACGGAGCCTCGGGCGTGCGAATGATCGCACTGGTCGAGCTGGCCTATGCCTCGGGCCTGCGCGTGTCAGAACTGCTTGCCCTGCGCGTCGAGGCCGTCCGCCGCGACCCGGCCTGGCTGATCGTACGCGGCAAGGGCGGCAAGGAGCGGCTCGCCCCGCTCAATGTCTCGGCACGCGAGGCGGTGAAGACCTGGCTTACGGTCCGCGACGCCGCCAAACCCGAGAAGGCACCCGACAGCCCCTGGCTGTTTCCGTCCGGCTCCGCCTCGGGGCACCTGACCCCGCGCCGCTTTGCTCAGATGCTGGACCAGGCCGCGACCGATGCCGGCATCGATCCCGCCCGCGTCAGCCCGCATGTCCTGCGCCACGCCTTCGCCACCCACCTGCTGGAAGGCGGGGCCGACCTGCGCGTGGTCCAGACCCTGCTCGGCCACGCCGACATCGCCACGACCCAGATCTACACCCATGTCGCCACCGACCGCCTGACACAGGTGGTCAACCGGCATCATCCCTTGGCGAGGGATGAATAGCGGCGCATATTGAGGCCATGAGCGAGCCCTTTTATGTAAAGGCGATCTGGGACCCCGAAGCCGAGGCCTGGTGCAGCGAGTCCAACATCCAGGGACTGGTTCTGGAGACCGCGACCTTGAGCGAGTTCGAAGCCCTCGCCAAGCATTTCGCTCCGGAACTTCTGGCAGAGAACCTCGGGATCAGCGGTACGGTACCGGTCAGATTCGAGGCCGAAGGCGGATTCAACGTTCTGGCGGCCTAGCCCCGCGCCTAGAACGCCGCCCAAGAAGTCGGTTATCTACTGGCGGAAGGCCGGGTGCGTTTGCCAGCTTCCCGTCCCTGTCTAAATCGCCTGCACGATCGTTGGGAAACGGAGTGAGCGATGGCCAAGGACTTCTACGCGGAACTGACTGCCCTGCTTTTTGATGCCGGATGGCGTCGGGCCAAAAATGCCAAGGGAAGCCATGAAAAGTGGCGCCATCCGCAAAAGACCCATGCCGTCCTCGTCCCTCATTCCAAAAGCCGTCATACCGCCAGTGAAATCCTGAAACAGGCGGGCCTGCCCAAAGCCTTCTGAACCCCCGCTTGCCCCGCCGCCTTGACCTCTCTAGGTTCCGCGGCCTTGCGACAGGGCCCTTTTGCCCGCCCCTTCCGGACGCCTCATGGCCACCCACTACCTCGAATTCGAAAAGCCGATCGCCGATCTGGAGGCCAAGATCGAGGAACTCGGCCTTCTGTCGGCCACCTCCGGCTCGTTCGAAACCGAGATCGACGGCCTGAAGAAGAAGGCCGAACAGCTTCGCCGGAAAACCTATTCCGCGCTCGACCCCTGGCAGAAGACCCAGGTGGCCCGCCACCCCCAGCGTCCCCACTTCATTGACTATCTGGACGCCCTGTTCACCGACTATGTCGAGCTGCGCGGCGACCGCCAGTTCGGGGACGATCAGGCTATCCTCGGCGGCCTCGCCCGTTTCCGCGGCCAGGCCGTCGTCGTCATGGGCCATGAAAAGGGCCACGATACCGCCACCCGGCTGACCCACAATTTCGGCATGGCGCGGCCCGAGGGCTATCGCAAGGCGGTGCGCCTGATGGATCTGGCCGACCGGTTCGGCCTGCCGGTCCTGACGTTCGTGGACACGGCGGGTGCCTATCCGGGCCTTGGGGCCGAGGAGCGGGGTCAGGCCGAGGCCATCGCCCGATCGACCGAACGCGGTCTGGTCCTCAACACGCCGATGATCGCCACGGTCACCGGCGAGGGCGGCTCGGGCGGTGCCATCGCCCTGGCCGCCGCCAACCGCGTGCTGATGCTGGAGCATTCGATCTATTCGGTAATCTCGCCCGAGGGTGCCGCAGGCATCCTGTGGCGCGACGGGGGCCGCGCCCGGGACGCGGCCATGGCCATGAAGATCACCGGCCCCGACCTGCTGGCAATGAAGATCGTTGACCGGGTGATCCCCGAGCCCGTCGGCGGGGCCCACGCCCATCCGGAGGCGGCCATGCAGGCCGTCGGCGACGCGGTCTGGGAAGAGCTGCAGGCCCTGATGCCGCTCACGCCGGCCAAGCTGCGCAAGCAACGCTCCGACCGCTTCTATGCCATCGGCCGTAGCTAGACTTCGGCCGAGGCTCGCGCACCGCGCGTCTGCTTCCGCCAAAGCGCCGCGTATTCGCCGCCCACTCGCGCCACCAGCTCATGGTGCGCGCCACGCTCGACGATGCGACCGGCCTTCAGCACCAGGATCTGTTCTGCGTCGGCAATGGTCGACAGCCGGTGGGCGACGACCAGCGTGGTCCGCCCCGCCTTGGCCTTGCGCAGGGTCTTCTGGATCGCCGCCTCGGTGCGGCTGTCGAGGGCGCTGGTAGCCTCGTCCAGGATCAGGATGCAGGGGTCGGCCAGCAGGGCGCGGGCGATCCCGACCCGCTGGCGCTCGCCGCCCGACAGTTTCAGTCCCCGTTCGCCGACACGCGTCTGCATCCCGTCCGGCAGGCCGCGGATGAAAGCAGCCAGCTCGGCCGACTCGGCCGCCGCCCAGACATCTTCCTCGGTCGCCTCAGGCCGGGCGAAGGCGATGTTCGTGGCCAGGGTGTCATTGAACAGAGCCACGTCCTGCGGCACCAGCGCCACTGAACGGCGCAGCGAGGCCTGGGTCACGTCGCGCAGGTCCGACCCGTCAATCACGACCCGTCCGTTCTGGGGGTCGAGCAGCCGCAGGGCCAGTTTAACGATCGTCGACTTTCCCGCCCCCGACGGCCCGACGAGGGCCGTCGTCGTGCCCGGTGCGGCGAAGAAGGTCACGTCCTCCAGCCCGCCGGCCCGGGCGTCATGGCGGAAGGACACATCCTCGAACGCCAGCGAGCCGCCCTTGCCGTCCCGGGGCCGCGACAGGTCCGTCGCGCCCGGCCGGTCGGCGACCTGCGGCGTCTGCCGCGTTACCTTCAGCATCTCCTCCATGTCGATGAAGGACTGGCGGATTTCACGATAGGCGAAGCCCAGGATGTTGAGGGGGCCGTAGAGGGAGATCAGGATCAGCACCGCCGCCGTCACGTCGCCGGGCCCCATCCGCCCGGCCGCCGCCTCGAAACCCGCCATCACCGCCATGACGCCCAGTCCGACGTTCATGATCAGCGCCTGCACGGTATTGAGCAGGGCCAGCGAACTGTTAGCCTTCAGGGCGGCGGCGTTATAGGTCCCCAACGCCCGGTCGTAGCCCGCTGCCGCACGCGTCTCGGCCCCGAACGACTTGACCGTCTCATAGTTGATCAGGGCATCGACGACCTGTCCGGCGGCCTCGGTGTCGGCCGTGTTCATTGTGCGCCGATGCTCGATCCGCCAGTTCGAGATGGCGAAGGTCAGGCCAGTGTAGATGACCACCACCACCACAGCGACGGCCGCGAACCGCCAGTCATAGGCTGCGCCCAGCACCGCCGCCGCAAGGATCAGTTCCAGCCCCGTGGGCACCAGGTTGAAGGCGAGGATCCGCAGCAGAAAATCGACCGAGCGCGAGCCCCGGTCCACGGTGCGCGACAGGGCGCCGGAGCGTTTGGTCTGGTGGAAGTCCAGCGACAGGTGCAGGGCGTGGGCGAACGTCTCGGTGGCTGCTGTACGCTGCGCCGCCTGACGCACCGGCGCGAACACCACGTCCGACAGCTGCGGGGCCGCTGACGACAGGAACCGCACGACGGCCCAGCCGACCGCGAAGCCCGCGAACCCGAGCCCGACCGACACGCCTGCGGGCTGGTCCTTGGCCAGATGATTGACCGCAGCGCCCAGCACCAGCGGTGCCAGCACGCCCAGCGCCTTGCCCGCAATGGTCAGCAGGATCGAGAAGACCAGTCGCAGCCTGAGCTGTGGCGCACCCGAACGCCCCACCAGTCGCATCAGGTCCATCAGGGCGGGCAGGGTCGCGGGATCGGGCGGAGCCTCGGCAGTCACGCCCGCATTGTGCGCCTTGGCCTCAATGCCGCCGCCGCCTCGTCGTCCCGATCGTTCACCACGCGCCATGGGACCGATATGGACTGCGCCGGGGTCGGGCGAAAGGCGTCAGAGTGGACGTTCTCGCATCCGACCGGCTTCAAGGATCAGCACCCGACCGACCGCTCTCGAAACCTCGGTCCTGATGCGCACGGCAAGCGCCACGGCGGCATCGCCCTCAATCTCCAGATCGGGAGCCAGCATGATCAGGCCGACGAACGCCTCAACGCCACGGACGGCCAGTTCGGCAAAATCGCAATCCGCCGTGACTACGATCCTCTGATCGTTAAACGCCCGTTGAGCCTGAACCCGATCATCCAGCCCCGGTCCATCCTCGATCGCCCATCGCACGTCCAGACCCAGTCGCCGCAGTTCGAGAACGAGGCTGCGTGGGCGGCATTCGTCGGCGAAGAGGCGATGATCGTTCAAGCGGCGATCAGGCCTTCATGTCTCATATAGTCGGCGGCATAGGCGACGGCGGCGAGGACATCCTCCCGGGTCAGGTGAGGATACTCGTCAAGAACAACCTCGACCGTGACGCCGTCGGACAGGGCGCGCAGCACATGTTCCAGAGTGATGCGGGTGCCCTTTATGCAGGGCTTTCCGACCATGATCGCGGGATCGCGAGAGATGCGGGGATGTTCCATGTTCGGATCTTATCACGAAAGCCCTGAAATCGCCTCCAGCACCTCGTCCACGACCGACTCCTCCGTTGCCCAGGAACAGACGAACCGCACCGAGCCGTCGTCGAAGCGGTAGCAGGTCCAGCCCAACTCGTTCAGCCGGGTATGCGCCCAGGCCGGCATGCGCACGAACACGGCATTGGCCTCAACCGGGTGGGCCAGGGCCCAGGGCGAGCGGGTCGCGATCCCAGCCGCCAGCCGCTGTGCCATCAGATTGGCGTGCGCCGCCCCATCCTCCCAGGCGTTCGTTTCCAGCATCCCGAGGAAGGGCGCGGCCAGGAACCGGGCCTTGGACGCCTGCTGTCCCGCCTGCTTCAGCCGGTTGTCCAGCCGCCGGGCCAGCGACTTGTCGAACAGCACGATGGCCTCGGTGCACAGCCCGCCGGCCTTGGCCCCGCCGAACACCAGGGCATCGACACCCAGCCGTGCGATCTGCGTCAGATCGAACCCGGCCGCCGCGGCATTGGCCAGCCGGGCGCCATCCAGATGCACGCCATACCCCTTGGCCTTCACCGGCTCGATCAGGTGGCGCAGTTCCTCCCCGGTATAGACTGTGCCGTATTCCGTCGACTGGGTCAGCGACAGCGCGGCCGGCGGCTGACGGTGGCCGACTTCGGGCTCCTGCAGTGCGGCCTCCAGCGCGCGCGGGTCAATCTTGCCCGACAGTCCCGGCAGGCCGATCAGGCCGACACCCTGGCCAAAGAAACCCGGCGCGCCGGTCTCGTCGGTACAGACGTGGGCGGCATGATGGGCCAGCACCCCCTCATGCGGAAAGGCCAGCATCGACAGGGCGATGGCGTTGGCCGCCGTGCCGGAGAAGACGAAGCGGATGTCGGCATCCGCATCCAGACGCCGGCGGATCTCGTCGGCAGCGCGCGCCGTTATGTCATCGGTCCCGTAGGCGCGGGCGAAGCCGGCGTTGGCATCGATCAGCCCCTGCAGGGCGGCCGGCGCCATGCCGGCGGTATTGTCCGAGCCGAAGTCGTAACGCATGGCCTCAACCCTCCTCTTCCTGGTCGATATCGCGGGTTTCGAAACCCGCACTGTGGGGATTGACCCGTCCGCGCCGTCCCGCCACCCCCTCGGCGGCCATCGGCAGCACCGCATCGTCGGGGCCGTAGGGCACCGCGACCTGGTGCGGGAACGGGATCTCGATCCCGGCGGTGTCCAGCGCCTCCTTGGCAGCTTGGAACACGTCGGCGCGCGTCTGCCAGTAGTCGTCCGATGCCACCCAGGCGGTCAGGGTGACCTCCATGGCGCTGTCCAGCATGTCGGTCACCCCGGCCCAGGGCCAAGGATCTTGCAGCACCTTGTCATGAGCCGCGGCTGCGGCGACCAGCACCTCGCGTGTGCGGGTCAGGTCCTCGCCATAGCCCACGCCGATTTTGAGCTCCATGCGCCGGGTCTTCTGGCCCGACAGGTTCAGGATCACGTCACCGAACACCTTTGCATTGGGAGCCATGATCTTGACGTTGTTGGCATCTGCGATCTGGGTGAAGAACAGGTCCAGCCGCTGCACCTTGCCGATATTGCCGTTGAGGTTGACCAGATCGCCCACGCGGTAGGGCCGCAGGATCAGCAGCATGACGCCCGCCGCGACGTTCGACAGCGTCCCCTGCAGCGCCAGCCCGACCGCGAGGGACGCCGCCCCCAGCACCGCGATGATCGAGGCCGTCTGCACCCCCAGGCGCTGCAGCACGGCGATAAAGCCGATCAGGAAGACCAGCACCCGCACCACCTGAACGGCGAAACTCAGGACCGTGGGATCCTGACGGAACCCCCGGACCCGGCCGAGGCCCTTGCGCGTCGCCGACGACGCCCAGCGCGCGGCGAACACCGTGACCACCAGAATCACCATGGCAATGGTCAGGTTGACGGCGAGGTCGCCCACAATCTGGGTCAGCCTGGCCAGCATCACCGCATCAACGGAGACGGCCTCCTGACCGGTGGCGAGAAGGGTGGCGATCGGATCGGCGGACGAGGACATGCGGGCGGTCTAGCGCCTTGATCCGGATTTGGAACCCCTCGCGCCGCTATCCGACCCGGGCGATCCGTCCCCCGCCGGCCTCGATGGCGGCCAGCAGGTCCAAGACCTCGGCGATCGTGGCCGCCTCGCGCGCCGGCTTGTCCCAGCGGATTCGGCTGATTCTCGGAAACCGCATCGCCACCCCCGACTTGTGCCGGGGCGATCGGTTCAACCCCTCAAAGGCGATCTCCAGAACCAGGCCGAAATCCCGTTCGGCCCGAACCGACCGCACCGGCCCGAACCGGTCGATGGTGTGATCACGCACGAACTTGTCCAGCGACTTCAGTTCCTCGTCGGTGAAGCCGAAATAAGCCTTGCCGACAGGGGTCAGCGCGCCCTCGGGTGTCCAGACCCCGAAGGTGAAGTCGGAATAGAAGCTGGATCGTTTCCCATGCCCGCGCTGGGCATACATCATCACACAATCCACCGTGTGCGGATCGCGTTTCCACTTGAACCACGGCCCCTTGGGCCGCCCGGCGACATAGGCGCTGTCCCAGCGTTTCAGCATCAGCCCCTCGGCCGCCGCCCCGACCGGCGGATCGGCCCGCAGCACGCCGAGGCCCTCCCAGCTGTCGCTTTCCACCACTGGCGACAGATGCAGCCGATCACCCGTATGCGCCGCCACCATGGTCTCCAGCCGGGCCCGCCGCTGGCGCAAGGACAAGGCCCTCAAATCCTCCCCGCCCAGCGCCAAGGCATCGTAGGCCACGATCGCCGCCGGATAAGCCGCCATCATCTTCGCGTCGACAGTCTTGCGGTTCAGGCGCTGCTGCAGATCCCCGAACGGGGCCACCGCCCCGTCACGCCAGACCAGCAGCTCCCCGTCAATCGCGCCCTCGAAATCAAGCGCCTTCATGACATCGGGAAAGGTCGCCGAAATCTCGTCCCCGGTCCGCGAATAGAGCCGGGTCACACCCTGCTCACACACCGCTTGGGCCCGGATGCCGTCCCATTTCCATTCGGCGGCAAAGTCGACCGGATCCAGCCTTGCGAAATCCACCGCCTCGTCGAGGGCGACGGCCAGCATCACCGGCCGGAATCGCCCGGGAGCCTGGGTGTCCGGTCTCGGAGCCCGCCCATCGACCCAGGCGAGCAGTTCGGCATAGGGCGGCTTGACTGCGTGCCAGACCTCGACGATGTCGGCCGCCGTCAGACCTTCGAGGGCGTGGGCCTCCTCGCCTCCCTCCGGCCCGGGGGGCGCACTCAGCGTCTCGGCGCGCACCATCGCCACGGCCGTACGCGCCAGTTGCCCCGACAGACCGACCCGCAACCCGCCCGTCACCAGCTTCAACAGGGCCCATCGGCCCTTGGGTGCCAGGGCGTCCAGCCAGCCCTCCACCAGCCCCTGGACCTCACCCCGTTTCGCGGCGGCCAGGGCGTCGACCACCTCACCCAGTCCGGGCTCGCGGTTGGCCCGGTGGTCCGGGTCACCCGGCCAGATCAGCGCCACTGTCTCCGCGAGGTCGCCGACATAGTCGTAGGACCAGCCGAACAAGACCGGATCGACGCGGGTCTCGACGGCCCGCCGGATCATCGCCGGCTTTGCCGTGTCGAAGCTGAGCTCTCCGGTCAGGGCGGCCAGCGCCCAGCCCCGGTCGGGATCGGGCGTGGCGCGCAGATAGTCGCGCAGGAGCACGAGCTTGGCGTTCCTCGAGCCTGTCAGCGACAGGCGATCCAGCAGTTCGGCAAAGGCGCGCATGGGACCTCATCTAGACATGGACCCGTCGAAACGCGAAAACGCCCCGGAGGTCTCCCTCCGGGGCGAGCTCGTGCGCGTTCCACCAGGCCCTAGTAGAACAGACCCCCGATGACGGCGGTGATCAGACCGCCGGCGACGGCGGCGAGAACCACGTCATTGCCGTTGCGAACATAGTGGTATCCGCGCGGCGGCGCACGCAGGCCGTAGCGGTAGTAATCATTGATGACATAGCCTCGGGAGTAGTGGCTGGGCAGCCGCTGGCCATAGCTCCACTGCTGGTAGCGATAGCCGCGCGGGGCCTGATAGCGGCTGGCATAGTAGCGACGCTCGGCGCGCTGCCACCGGTCATAGGCACGGGCCTGCTGACGGTATTCCTGACGGTCTTCGCGGCGATCCTGGCGCCATTCGCGGCGGTCGTCCTGACGGGCATACTGACGGTCGTCTCGGCGATCCTCGCGCCTGTCCTGACGATGCTCCTGACGATCGCTGCGCTCATAGCGGGATTGGGCGTCGGCGGCCGAGGCCGTGGCCAGGGAGCCGGCAGCAATCAGGGCGGCTAAGGCGGCCAAGGCGGCAGTGGTAACCTTTTTCACGGCGGTGTCTCCCAAGGCGTCGGGGGCTCCCGACCTGAGGGCACACTGGACGTCCCGGCTTGAGCCCGGCCTGAACGGCCGTGGTCATGTCCGGTTCAGGCCGCCGCCGATCTTTCGCCGCTTTCTGCCTCGTCGTGGACCAGGGTCCTGCCGCCGCGCACGGTCTGCATCAGCCGGGCCAGGGCGGCGAAGTCGATCGGCTTGTTCAGATAGGCGTCCGCCCCCGCCTCAAGGCCGGCCTCGTGGTCCTCCTGCCGGGCAGAGGCGGACAGCACTGCGATCGGCGTGTCCTTGTTGGCCCCGCCCGTACGGATCAGGCGCGTGGCACTCAGCCCGTCCATCACGGGCATGTTCACGTCCATGATGATCAGGTCATACGTCTGCTGAGCGGACATGTTGACGGCGATCTGGCCGTTTTCCGCCGTGGCGGTGGCGTGTCCGGCGGAGCCCAGCCAGGCCTCGAGGATCATGCGGTTGACCGGGTGATCCTCGACCACCAGAACCTTGAGGCTGTCGCCTTCCCCGGCCTCGGCCTTGATCGCTTCGACTGCAGCCACCGCCTCCCATTCCACCACATCGGCTTCTACCGCGAAGGTGAACGTCGAGCCCCTGCCAAGCTCCGAGGTCACGGAGATGTCGCCGCCCATGATGTTGGCCATGCGTCGCGCGATCGTCAGGCCCAGGCCCGTGCCCCCGAACCGCCGGGTGGACGAGGCATCAGCCTGGGTAAAGGGCTGAAACAGCCGCTCAAGGTCCTCCGGGGCAATACCGGTGCCGCTGTCGGTGACGGAAAAGGCGAAGGCGACGCGTTGCTCGCTGAGCCTCGTCGCCTCGACCCGGTAGTCGATCACGCCGCCCTCGGTGAACTTGACCGCATTCGACAGCAGGTTCTGGATGACCTGGCAGACGCGCAGCGGATCACCACGCACCGTGGCGGGAATTTCGCCGACGAAGGTCGAGCGGAACTCCAGGCCCTTGGCCTCGGCCTGGGCCAGAAACGGACCGGTGACCCGGCGGTGCAGGTCGTCGAACGCAACGTCGATGACCTCGAACGCCATCTTGCCCGCCTCGATCTTGGTCATGTCGAGAATGTCGTTCAACAAACTCAGCAGATTGTCGCCCGAGTTGCGGATGATCGAGAGATATTCGCGCTGGGTCGTTTCCAGCCGTGTCGCGCCCAGCAGCTGGGCCGCACCCAGAACGCCGTTCATGGGCGTCCGCAGCTCGTGCGAGATGACACCGAGGAAGTTCGATTTGGCGTGGTTGGCGGCGTCGGCCTTGTCTCTTGCCGATTCCAGCTCCTCGATCAGATGGGCCTGATGCTCCTGGAAGGCCTTGATTCGCTCTTCGCGCAGCATGGTCATCATGACCAGCACGAACAGACCGGCTGCGGTGAACGGCAGGATGGCCAGCAAGGGCCAGAACAACGGCCCGCCCCACAGGCTGCCGAGGACAATCAGGACGACCAGCGAATAGGGGGAGGAGATCACGATCGCCTGTTTCGGCGAGCTGCGCAGCTGCGAGAACACCAGCACATAGCCGCTGATCAGTAGCGCCACGGCCAGGGGGTGGCCGAAGTCATGCCCCGAAAACCAGGCGAGGAGCGGGGCCGAGGCCCAGGCCGCCGTGGTCACTGTGGCAACAGCCGGGAACAGCAGCCCCCAGCCGGCATCGACCCGGCCGGCCATGCGGCGTTCGAAAGACCCCCGCACTGCCCCTGCGGCAACCGTGCCGCAGAACCAGACTGCGGCCTCGACCCAGCCCACGGTTCCGAGCAGCCCGATCGCCCAGCTGGCGATGATCAGATAACGCAGATACTGGGTCTGCAAGATCGCCGTCAGCGCCTGGGCGGCCTCGCCGGCCCCTGTCGCCGCGCTCGCGCCGCCAAGGCTCCTGCCGATGTCCTCGGACCCAACCATGCGTTCCCCGGTCTACCTGAATTACCCACCCCCAACGCTAGGGCGAACCTTCTAAGACGAGGTGAACGCTGGTCTTTCCTCAACTCCCGGCTTCATCGGGGGTCAGCGCGCGGATGGAAAGGGCGTGAACCGGGCCGGCCAGCTCCTCGGCCAGGGCCTGATTCACCGCGCGCTGGCGCTGCACGCGTCCCAGACCCTCGAATGCCGCCGACACCAGGGTCAGGTTGAAATGGCTTTCTCCGCCCGGGAGGCCGTCCATGCCCCCCTCGTGATGGTGTCCGGCATGCCGGGCGCTGTCATCCTCGAGCTCCAGCCGTGTCGGCTGGAGCGCGGATTGAAGTTTTCCGCGCATAATCGTCGCAATCGGGCCGTCGGGCATGCAGCTTTCCTTGATGGTGACCAAATCGACCCTACACTGCGGTCGATGCCTGCGTCATTCGAGTACAAACCCCGCTTCAAGGATATGCGGATCAAACCGCCCAAGGCCGGAGAGGCCGAGGCGGAGGCCGATGTCCTGCACCTGAAGCTCGGCGAGAAGCCGTGCAACTGGCCCGACTGCACCAGGGCCGCGACGGCACGCGCCCCGAAATCACGCGAGCGGCTGAACGATTTCTATGACTTCTGCCAACCCCACGCGGGCGAGTACAACAAGGGCTGGAACTTCTACGCCGGGATGAACGAGGCCCAGGTTCGCGCCGCCAAGGAAAACGAGGCCATGACCGGCGGCCGGCCGACGTGGGAAATGAAAGCCGGCAAGAACACCCGCGAGGCCGCCGCCTTCGCCTCAAAGATGGGAACCGCCAACAACACCGGGGCCGGCAGTTGGCGCGACAGCTTCGGCCTGTTCGGGCGCAAGGGCGACCAGGCCCAGCAGACCCCGACGGAGGACCGCCGCGTCGGCAAGATCGAACGCGGGGCTTTCGCCGACCTCGATCTGGCCCCCGGCTCGTCAAAGGAAAAAATCAAGGCCGCCTATCACGACCTGCTGAAACGCTGCCACCCCGATCACAACCAGGGCGACCGCGGAGCCGAGGCCAAGCTGGTCCGCGTCATCAAGGCCTACAAGATCCTCAAGAAGGCTGGCATCGCCTGATCGGGCCCCAAGGACGGGGCATGGTGACGCGGAACAGCCGGATCGCCGCCATGGCCGGGATGGACGGGGTTTAAAGGTCCGGCGGCGTGCGCTAATCGCACCCTCATGGCCTTTTCCCTCGATGCGACCCCCGATCCCCTTCTGACGTTCGAACCCCACCGCAAGGTCACCGTGCGCGAGGTCTTCGGCATCGACTCCGACATGACCGTGCCGATGTTCGACACCGTTGACAGCCATGTGCCCGAGGTCGACCCGGCCTACAGGTTCGACCCCCAGACGACGCTGGCCATCTGCGCCGGCTTCGCCCACGACCGCCGCGTCATGATCCAGGGCTATCACGGCACAGGCAAGTCGACCCATATCGAGCAGGTCGCCGCCAAGCTGAACTGGCCCACCATTCGGGTGAACCTGGACAGCCACGTCAGCCGCATCGACCTGGTCGGCAAGGACGCCATCGTCCTCAAGGACGGCAAACAGATCACCGAGTTTCGCGAGGGCATGCTGCCCTGGGCCATCCAGCGCCCGATCGCCCTGGTGTTCGACGAATACGACGCCGGCCGTCCCGACGTGATGTTCGTGATCCAGCGCGTGCTGGAGGCGCAGGGCCGCCTGACCTTGCTCGACCAGAACCGCGTCATCCGCCCCAACAAGTGGTTCCGCCTGTTCGCCACGACCAACACCATCGGCCTGGGCGACACCTCGGGCCTGTATCACGGCACCCAGCAGATCAATCAGGGCCAGATGGACCGCTGGAACATCGTCACCACCCTGAACTACCTCGACCACGACGTGGAGGCCGAGATCGTCGCCGCCAAGGCGCCGGAGTGGAACACCGCCGACGGCAAGCGCGCCATCGCCGCCATGGTCCGCGTCGCCGACATGACGCGGAACGCCTTCATGAACGGCGACATCTCCACCGTCATGTCGCCCCGCACCGTCATCACCTGGGCCCAGAACGCCACCATCTTCGGCGGCGACCTCGGCCTGTCGTTCCGCCTGACCTTCCTGAACAAATGCGACGAGCTGGAACGGCCGACGATCGCGGAGTTCTACCAGCGGGCGTTCGGGGAAGACCTGCCCGAGGCAGCGACGCGGGTGAAGGTGGGTTAGAGTTCCACGGCCGGGATCTCGGCCTCTACGATCACATACTTCTTCGGGGTGCCATCCAACGCAAGCAGACGGGTGTATCGCGCACTGATCGTCTTGCCAGTTCCCTTGGCGTATTCGTTCAGTCCCCACGACATTACGGCTCTATTTGTTCTCAAAGAGCTTTGGGTCATTTTGATCGGAACGGTTCGCCCAAGATCGAAATCAAAAACGCTTCCATGTCCGGAGTTTGCGTTGAAAGACGCAACAGAGAAGTCTGTTTGGCGAAGCTGCGTATCCTCCACCGACTTTGTGACGTAGTCTTTCGTCTGCTGGTTATATTTGTTCATGACGTGCGAGCCGCCGT
>Ga0105047_10005868_pt1 | contig 20964 bp, 19 predicted proteins | sample MAT04_FD_78384 | JGI IMG/M metagenome (GOLD analysis project Ga0105047, IMG submission 78384) | Freshwater microbial communities from Lake Fryxell liftoff mats and glacier meltwater in Antarctica - MAT-04 (megahit assembly) | ecosystem: Environmental > Aquatic > Freshwater > Ice > Liftoff... | reverse complement strand
TCGATGACCTCGAGGCCCTTGTTCATCAGCGTGCTCGAGTCGATGGTGATCTTCGGCCCCATCTTCCAGGTTGGGTGCGCCAGCGCTTGCTCCACGCCCACGTCGGCCAGTTCGCCGGCGGTGCGCCCGCGGAACGGGCCGCCGCTCGCGGTCAGCACGATGCGGCTCACCTCCCGGTCGGCGAACGCCGAGGAGCGCAGGCACTGATGCACGGCGCAGTGTTCGCTGTCGACCGGCACCAGCTCCGCACCCGGCGTGACGCGCAGCGGCTGCACCACCGGCGCGCCGGCGATGAGACTCTCCTTGTTGGCCAGCGCCAGGCGCTTTCCGGCGCGCAACGTGCCGACTGTGACCGCGAGCCCGGCGAAGCCAACGACCGCGTTCACCACCACGTCGGCGGGTTCGACGAGGTCGGCGAAGTCGGCCACCACTTCGGCGAACGGCAACGCCTCAGCGACCTCGGCCCGGCGCGCAGGGTCGGCAACAGCCACCACCCGCGGGCGGAACTCGCGCGCCTGCGCAATGAGCAGGTCGACCGATGAACTGACGCCGAGCGCGACCACTTCGTAGCGGTCGGCTTCGGCACGAACCACGTCGAGCGTCTGCGTACCGATGGAGCCGGAAGAACCGGCGATGGCTACTCGAACTGTGGACATGAGCTGGCGAAGCGCCGCAGCACCTCAGAAGTGCAGGTACACGGCGAGGTAGTACACGGCCGGCATCACGAACAGGAACCCGTCGAAGCGGTCGAGGACGCCACCATGACCCTTGATGATGCTGCCGAAGTCCTTCACGTCGAGGTTGCGCTTGAACATGCTCTCGGTGAAGTCGCCGACGGGGGCCGTCAGCGAGATGACCAGGCCGAGCAGCAGCAGGTCGCCGGTGGATGTCCAGGTATCGCTCCTGTCGGCGACACCGACGAGGAACATCGCGCCGAGGGTGAGCACGGTGCCGCCCATGAACCCCTCGAGGCTCTTGTTGGGGCTGATCCAATGCCGCAGCGGAGTTTTGCCGACGGCGCTGCCGACGAACAGGGCGCCGACATCATTGGCGACCACGCCGATGGCCAGCAGCGTGAGTGTGTCGGTGCCGAACGAGTTGCCGCCGCCGAGGTTCGACAGCCCAACGATGGCTGCACCGAACGAGCCGAGGATGCCGATCCAGGTGATGCCCAACCCCGTGATGGCCATGTTGGGCATCGGGTTCGACTCGAGGCTGGTGGCGCCGATGAACGTGATGGCGCAGGCGGTGAACGACAGGAACACCACCAGCGGCAACGAACCCACGCCATAGTGGTAGACGGCCAACGGCGCCGCAATGCAGGCCACAAGACCGGGGATGAACGCGGGCTGGTAGCCCTTCTCACGGACACGATCGAAGTACTCCACCGCTGCCAGACCGAGCACCAGCAAGACGACGACCGCCACCGCCGCGGGACGCCAGCGGATTGCCCCGATGAACACCAACGCGATTCCGAGGCCGACTGCAACCGCGGTGGGCATGTCGCGCCCACCGGTGCCGCCCGAGGCCTTGCCGGGTTTCCCAGGGGCGCCAGGCTTCCCACGATTGGGCGCCGAAGAGGGGCGGCCGCCCTTGCCGCCGCGGGCAGTGGCATCGCCTGGGCGGGCACGCCGACCCTGGGAGGTGGGGCGCGACGCCGCGCCGTCGGTGGGGTCGGTGCCGATGGTGATGCGCCCCGGCTCGCGCCGAACCGGCACCGACTCGTCGCGGGTAACGGGTGCAGGCTCGACGAACGGGCTGGGGTCGGGGTCTTCGAACACCGGTGACAGACCGGTGATGTCGTCGAGGCCGCCGCCGGGAATTGGTGCAGAGTGGTCGTCGCTCCAGGTCGGCGATTGCCCGGAGAACGTGGACCACACGTCGAGGTCGTCGGTGGGGTCGGTGCCCCCGTCGGGGGTGAGCACTCGCGGTATCTCGCCAGTTGGGGGCTGCGTCCAGTGCGGCAACGGGCCGGTGTCGGATGCACCGAACGACAGCCCTCCCGAGCCGTCGGCATCGGTGGCCTCGTCGAACAGCGGTGCGCCGAAGTCGTCGTCTTCGGCGCCCTGTCGGCGCCACTGATCGTCAGTCATTGAGTTCCTCCATGGATCGGGCCCGATCAGACTTCCAGCAGTTCGTGCTCTTTGCGCCCCAGCGCCTTGTCGATCAGCTCGACGTGGTCGTGCGTGATCTTGTCCATTTCCTTCTCGGCACGCTCGAGCTCGTCGGCGGAGATCTCGCTGGCCTTCTCGGCGGCTTCGAGGTGCTTGCGCGCATCGCGACGAATGTTGCGCACGGCGATACGGCCATCTTCGGCCATGTGCTTGACGACCTTCACGTACTCCTTGCGGCGCTGCTCGGTGAGTGCCGGGAAGTTGACGCGAATCACCACGCCGTCGTTGCCCGGGTTCACACCTAGGTCGCTGTCGCGAATGGCCCGCTCGATGGCGCCGAGCGTAGTGCGGTCGTGCGGCTTGACGATGAGTTGGCGAGCTTCTGGCACCTGAAACCCGGCCAACTGCTGCAACGGCACCGTTGAGCCGTAGTACTCGACGAGCAGCTTCTCGACCAGTGCCGGGGTGGCCCTGCCAGTGCGGATGGTCGTGAACTGGCTCTGCACGTGCTCAACCGCTTTTTCCATCTTTTCGAGCGCGTCGAGAATCGTCTGTTCAGTCACGGTCGCCATCGTACTGACCCGGGAGCACCCACCGAGTGCATTGGCGGCCGCAGCCGGCCAGTCACTAGCGATCGCGAACGATGGTACCCACCGAGTCACCGCGCAGGATCGCCTGCAGCGCACCCGGCGACGACATGTCGAACACGACGATGGGGATCTTGTTGTCGCGGCAAAAGGCGATGGCCGTGGCGTCCATCACCTTCAGATCCTTTGTCATCACTTCGATGTAGCTGACCTCTTCGTACTTGGTGGCCGTGGGCACCAGGCGCGGGTCGGCGTCGTACACCCCGTCGACGCCGCTGTGCGTGCCCTTCAGCAGCGCATCGGCGTCGATCTCGGCGGCGCGCAGAGCGGCCGCCGTGTCGGTGGTGAAGTACGGGTTGCCGGTGCCCGCCGCGAAGATGACGACCCGCCCCTTCTCCAGGTGGCGCATGGCCCGGCGACGGATGTACGGCTCGGCGATGCGCGGCATCTCGATGGCGCTCTGCACACGTGTGGGTTGGCCGGCGCGCTCGAGCGAATCTTGTAAGGCCAGCGCGTTCATGACGGTGCCGAGCATGCCGATGTGGTCGCTCTGGGTGGCGTCCATGCCGGTCATGGCACCCTGGCGACCACGCCAGAAGTTGCCACCGCCGACGACGACGACCACGTCGACACCCATCTCGCGCACTGCGATGATCTCGCGCGCGGTGAGGTCGAGCGTGTCGCCGTCGAGGCCTTGGCCCGAAGGGCCGGCCAACGCCTCTCCCGACGGCTTGAAGACGACGCGCTTCCAGCGGGGAGAGGTCATGATCGGCCCTTCATGGTTGGGGTTCAGCCGATCTCGACCTGTGCGAAGCGCACGATCCTGGCCGAGCCGATGTACTGCGTGATCGACTTGCTGTCGTCCTTGGCGTAGGGCTGCTCGAGCAGAGCGACTTCCTTGAAGAAGCCCTGCACGCGACCTTCGACGATCTTGGGGAGTGCCGCCTCGGGCTTGCCCTCGTTGCGGCTGAGGGTTTCGAGCGTGGCTCGTTCCTTCTCGACGACATCGGCCGGGACATCGGTCTTGCTGAGGTACTTCGGCCGAGCGAAACCGATGTGCACCGCCACATCGTGAGCGAGCTCGGGGGTCGCGCCCGACATCTCCACGAGGACGGCGTTGATGCCACGACCACCCTGCATGTGCAGGTAGCTGTCGATGACGTTGCCGGGCGCAGCTTCGATGCGCTCGACCTCGCCCAGCTCGATCTTCTCCTTGAGCGTGATCCTGAGATCGTCGAGGATTGCAGCGCGCTCGGCCACTGCGCCCTTGCCCTTTTCCACGACAAGCTTCACCAGTTCGGCGGCCTCGGCCTTGAACAGCTCGCTGCTGGCGACGAAGTCGGTCTCGGACTTGAGCTTGACGATGGCACCGACGTTGCCCTCGATGAGCAACGCCACCAAGCCCTGGGTGTTCTCGCGGTCGTCGCGCTTGGCGCTGGCTGCGAGGCCCTTTTCGCGCAGCCACTGCTTGGCTGCCTCGAAGTCGCCGTCGTTGGCCTCGAGGGCCTTCTTGGCGTCCATCATGCCGGCGCCAGTGGATTGGCGCAGCGCCTGTACGTCCTTAGCGGTGAATGCCATTCGTGATCAGCCTTCTGCGGGGGTCTCGGCCACGGCGTCGGTGGCGGGGGTTTCGGCGGGAGCAGCGACTTCGGCGGGCTCGGCGACTTCGACGTCGGCGGGCTCGGCGACTTCGACGTCGGCGGGCTCGGCGACTTCGGCGGGCTCGGCGACTTCGGCGGGCTCGGCGACTTCGGCGGCGTCGGCGCTGGCGGTAGCAGCCGCGCCCACCCGCGCGTCGCGCTCTGCCTGAGCTGCCGCGGCCTGACGGCGGGCGTCGGCCTGCGCGGCGGCGAACATGGCTTCGTCCTCGGCGGTGCGCTGGGCGACGGGGGCGGCCTGCGGGTTGCGCTTGTTGGCGATGTAGCGGCCTTCGAGCACGGCCTCGGCGATGACGTGGCACATGAGCGCGTTGGCACGGATGGCGTCGTCGTTGCCGGGGATGGGGAACTGGATGACGTCGGGGTCGACGTTGGTGTCGACCACGGCGACCACCGGGATCTTCAGCTTGTTGGCTTCGGTGACCGCGATGTGCTCCTTCTTCGTGTCGAGCACGAAGATGCAGTCGGGGCGCTTGCTCATGTTGCGGATGCCGCCGAGGTTCTTCTGCAGCTTTTCGAGTTCGCGAGACAGCAGCAGGGCTTCCTTCTTCGGCATGGCCTCGAACTCGCCGGCGGCACGCATGCGTTCGTACTCGCGCATCTTGTCGACGCGCTTCGACATGGTTTCGAAATTGGTGAGCATGCCACCGAGCCAGCGCTCGTTGATGTAGTGCATGTTGCTCTTCTCGGCGTAGCTACGCACGGGGTCTTGCGCCTGCTTCTTGGTGCCGATGAAGAGGACCGTGCCGCCCTTGGCGGACAGGTCGCGAACGAAGTTGTAGGCGGCCTCGACGCGCTGCATCGTCTGATCGAGGTCGATGATGTAGATGCCGTTGCGCTCACCGAAGATGAAGCGCTTCATCTTTGGGTTCCAGCGACGGGTCTGGTGCCCGAAGTGGACACCTGCTTCCAGCATTTGGCGCATCGTGACGACAGCCATGATGATGTCTCCTCTCCTGCGGTTGGCGGCCGCACGTGCCCTGCGCCGAAGCGACCGCAGGAGGGCACGAGCGTGTGATGAGGGATCACCGGGATGGTGAACCGGTCGGGAATGCTATCGGCGGGTCATGGCGGTCGCGCCCACTGCTCGGCGGAAACAGCACACACCAACCAAGGTGCCGGCCCGGGGCGCGGCGCGCTGCCGTCGGCGGGCACCAGCCGGGCGCGCCGCAGTAGGCGCCCGAGCAGAGGCGTGGGGTCCACCGGCGCCCCTTCAGCGGTGCGCAACCCGAAGTACAACTGCTCGCCGCTGTACCCCACTACGGCACCCTGCGCCACCACCTGCCCGGTGCCCAAGGAGTGGCTGACCAGCGAGCCGTAGGTGGCGCGCAGCCCGTCGGTGTGCAGCACGACCAAGTAACGGGTGCCGGCTACCGACCCGGCGAAGGTGACTAGGCCCGATGCAGCCGCAACCACCGGTGTGCCGACCGGCAGGCTGTATCGCACACCGCGCTGCCCCGGACAGAACGGGCACGACGGCTGCTGGTAGGGCACGGCGATGGAGGCCGACACCGGCGGCAGGTAGCAGGGCGCGGCCAGCGCTACTACCAGCAGCACCGCGATCATGACCGGCCCCCGGAGCCGGGGGCGGCCAGACCCCGGACGAGCGCTATGCCACGCCAGTGGCCGACAGGCGGGCACGCAGGTGCAGCACCGCTTTGGTGTGAATCTGCGACACCCGGCTCTCGGTGACACCGAGCACCGAACCGATCTCGGCCAAGGTGAGCCCCTCGTCGTAGTACAGCGACAGCACCAGCTTCTCTCGCTCCGGCAGGCGGCGCAGCTCGACGCGCACGAGCCGGCGCACTTCGTTGTCCTCCACCTGCGCCTGCGGGGAATCGGGTACGTCGCCGGTGAGCGCCCGTGGCTCGGCTCCGGCCACCAGCGCACGATCGAGCGGGCCGACCGTGGTGGAGGCAATCGACGCCAGCCACTTCTGGAACTCGGCAGCGGTGATCTTCAGGTGCGTCGACAGTTCGTCGTCGTGCGGAGCGCGGCCGAGCTTGCCTTCGAGCTCTTGGAACGCGCTCTCGACCTCGCGAGCGCGACTGCGCACCGAGCGCGGCACCCAATCGAGCGAGCGCAAGCCGTCGAACACGGCACCACGGATGCGCGGTACGGCGAAGGTCTCGAACTTCACGCCACGAGCCGGGTCGAAGCGCTCGACCGCGTCGATGAGCCCGAACACACCGGCACTGACCAGGTCGCCAGGGTCGACGCTGTTGGGCAGACCGGCGCCGACGCGGCCGGCCACGAACTTCACCAACGGCGAGTAATGCACGATGATGCGGTCGCGCGCGATTGGGTCGCGACGGTCGAACCAGCGCTGCCAGCAGTCTTCGAGATCGAGTTCGCGCCTCATGCTCGCGGGTGCGATGCTGTGTAGGCCTCGCGCAGGCGATGGTTGCTGATGTGCGTGTAGCGCTGAGTGGTGGCCACGTCGGCGTGCCCCAACAGTTCCTGCACCGCGCGCAGGTCGGCCCCACCGTCGAGCAGGTGTGTCGCGAAGCTGTGCCGCAAGGCGTGCGGGTGGGTGGGCCGTGGCGATCGACGATCGACGATGCGCCGCACGTCGCGAGTGGTGAGCCGCACGCCTCGCTCGTTCCCGAACAGCGCTGGCCCAGCGGCCTGGTCGACCACCTCGTGACGAGCTTCCAGCCACGCCCGAAGGGCCACCACCGCCGGCTGGCTGAGCGGCACCCGGCGCTGCTTCGACCCCTTGCCCCACACCGACACCGCCGCTGCGGCAAGATCCAGCGAGTCGAGATCGAGGCCGCACAGCTCGCCGACGCGCACGCCGCTGCCGTAGAGCACTTCCAACACCGCGTTGTCGCGCAGTCGCCGCCACCGTGGTTCGTCGTCGGGTGCTGCGCCGTCGAGCAGCGTGGCCACGTCGCCGTGATCCAGCACGCGTGGCAGCCGGCTGTCACCCGCCGGAGAACGCAACGCCACGCTGGGGTCGGCCACCAGCATGCCTTCGCGACGCAGGTAACCGAAGTATCGACGCAGCGAAGAAACCTTGCGGGCGATCGTTCGCTTCGCTGCCTGGTCGGCCGCCAGCGAGGCAACGAAGCGGCGCAGTACCAAGCGAGTGACCTGATCAGGACCCACGACACCCTGCTCGGCAGCCCAGCGGACGAACGCCACCAGGTCGCTGCGGTAGGCCAGCACCGTGTTGTGGGCACTGTTGGTGAGCGACGCGACGAAGCCGTCGAGGCGCCATTGCTCTCCCACGGAAGGGGCAGCAGAAGAGAGCGTGCGGAGCGGCATCGCTGCACAGAGTATTCGGTTCGAGTCATCGCAGCGGGGAACCCACGCACTCGAACCACCCATCGGCCTGCGCGACCCACCCAGCCGACTCCAATCGAGCAAGGCTCATGGCAGCTTCGACCAGGCCATTGCCCAACGCCAACGCAACCCCGTCGATGGTGCGCGGGTCGGCCTGCAGTACCCGATAGGCGCCGATGTCGGCGCTGCGCGGCCGAGCCCTGAGGTCGGCGGGAAGCACGGCGGAGCGGCCATGCTGGAACGACAGCGCGGTGAGCACGTCGTCGGCTCCGGTGACAGGTGTCGCCCCATCGCACAGCAACCCGTTGGTGCCCGACGCCGACCGCCGGCCCACTGGGCCGGGCACCGCCATCACCGGCACATCGCGCTCGACGGCCTGCGCGGCGGTGATGAGGGAGCCGCCACGCTCGCGTGACTCGACCACCACCACGACTTCCGACAGTGCCGCCACGATTCGATTGCGCAGAGGGAAGCGGTGTGGCTCGGGCGGCACACCCGGCGGAGCTTCACTGAGCAGCAGGCCGCAGTTGGCGGCGGCCTCCCACAGGTCGCGGTGCTCGCGCGGGTAGACCACGTCGAGGCCCGATGCCACGATGCCGATGGGGCGGCCGGCACCTTCGGCCGCGAGCACACCACGATGTGCGTAGCCGTCGACCCCGCGAGCGAGCCCCGACACGACATGCACTCCGGCGGAGGCGAGCCCATAGCCCAGCGCACGCGCGGTTTCACGGCCCTGCGCAGTGGCATTGCGCGTGCCCACGATGGCCACCCTGCGCCCGGCCAACAGCGACAGATCGCCGCGGGCGAACAGGACGGGCGGCGGGTGAAGATCGTCGAGCAGGCCGCCCGGGTAGTCGGGGTGGCCATACGGCAGCACTCGCACGCCAAGTGCGGCGCACCGCTCGAGCACCTCCATCGGGCCACGCTCGCGCGCGCACTCGCGCCACGCGGGGCGCACGCCTTTCGCGGCCAGCGCCTGCGCCACCAAGCCGCTGGACGGCCGCTCGCCCAGGACCACCTGCCACGCCTCGTGCGGCGGGTGGAGGCGCAACAGCGCACCCAACCGCCACACGCTCATGTGCCGAAAGCCGGCCAGAGCGGCCACGTACGCCTCCGCCGGGATGGCGCTCATGCCGCACGCTCGCGCGAACTGACGCTGAGGCGTACCCGCAGCTGCAGCGCCATGACCACGTGCTCGTCGAGCACCAACTCGTCGGCGCCGGCAAGGTCGGCGATGGTGCGGGCCACCCGGCGCACTCGGTGGTAGCCGCGCCCGGTGAGCAGATCGCGTTCCAACTGGTCGCGCAAGCGGGCGCGAGCAGCGGGGTGCAGTGGCGCCAGCGCGTCGAGCTGCGCCGGCGGAATGTGTGCCGTGGCCATGCCGATGCGCTCGAGGGAGCGCTCGCGCGCCGCCGCCACCCGCTGCGCGACCGACGCGGTGGGCTCACCGCCACCGGCAGCCAACAGATCGTCGACACCCGGTCGGGCCACCCCCACCCGCAGGTCGAATCGATCGAGCAGTGGCCCCGATAGGCGGCGTAGGTAGCGCAGGCGTGCCCCGTCGTCGCACTCGCACACGCCGGGCGCCCCGCCGCCGCACGGGCACGGGTTGGTGGCGGCGACCAGCAGGAACTTCGCCGGCATCGCCGCCGATGCGCGGGCACGAGCAAGACGGATGACGCCCTCTTCGAGAGGCTGACGCAACCCGTCGAGCACCGAGGGGGCGAACTCGCCCAACTCGTCGAGGAACAGCACCCCGCCGTGCGCCAGGCTGATCTCACCGGGCCGCAGGCTGGTGGTGCCGCCACCCACCAGCGACACCATGGAACTGCTGTGGTGCGGGGCTCGGAACGGTGCACGGCGAATGAGCCCGCCGGCTGGCAACCGCACCCCGGCCGCCGAGTGCACCATGGTGGCCTCGAGCGACACGTCGTGCTGCAGTGCCGGCAGCAGGCCGGGAATGCGCTGGGCGAGCATGGTCTTGCCCGAGCCGGGTGGCCCCACCAGCAACATGTGATGCGAACCCGCCGCCGCCACCTCCAGCCCCTGCCGCGCAAGGGCCTGGCCGCGCACGTCGGCCAGGTCGGGTGGCGCTGGCTCCTCGTCGTGGAAGTCCGTGTCGGGTGGCTGCGGCCAAGGCTCGTCGGCGTTGAGCGCGTCGACCACCTCGCGCAACGTGGCCGCCACGCGCACCCCGTCGCCCACCACACCCTGTGCTTCCCGGAAGCTGGCCAATGGCACCACTGGCCGGACCGCGCCCATGGCCATCACCATCGGTGCCACGCCCGACACGGCCCGCATGCTGCCGTCGAGGCCCAGTTCGCCGACGAACCCGAGGCCCTCCAGCTGCTCGACCGGCAACTGCTTGTTGGCGGCGAGGAACCCGATGGCGATGGCTAGGTCGAGCCCCGAGCCACCCTTGCGCTGGCTCGACGGCGCAAGGTTCACCGTGACCCGGCACGACGGCCACACCAGGCCGCTGGACAGCACGGCGGCTCGCACGCGATCGCGTGACTCGCGACATGCCTCGTCGGGCAAGCCCACGATGAGGAACGCCGGCAACCCAGTGGATACATGCACTTCGACGGTGACGGGGCGCCCTTCGACGCCGAACACCGTGGCAGAACGGACAGCGGCAAGCATGCGGCTTCCTCCGACGAGCAGGTGGCGCGAGTGACGCCAAACGAACGAGGGAGGGAACGGCAACCGGTTCCCCGACGGCTGAAGGCGCAACATATCGCCTCGCACTCGAAACACAACCCGGTTCCTCGGCGGGGTTCGAGCACCCTGCCGGGGCTGGCAGCGGGTGACCACTCTGCCGCCGTGCGCGCCTGAGATACTCGCTGCCATGAACTTTCCGGCGGCACCTAGACGAGCAGCGGCGGCGGCCGCCACGCTGGCTGTAGGTCTTGCCGTCAGCCTGTCCGCCTGCGGTGGCGACCCCCAGCAACGCAGCGAGTCGAACTACTGCGTGCAGGTGAACGCCAACCTCGCCGATCTCAACTCACCGGTGCTGGCGCTGCCCGCCGACATCGATCGCGTGATCGATGCGTGGCGAGCGGTGGCCCGCTCGGCGCCGCTGGCCATCGAGGCCGAATGGGACACCATGGTGAACAATCTCGAGACCGCGTCCACCGTCGACCCCGCCGACGCGGCGTCGATGCAGCGCGTCGCCGACACGGCGCGCCGCAGCGAGCCCGCCGCCAACCTGGTCATCACCTACACGCAGCAGAAGTGCGGCGCCGTCATCGCCAGCGGCGCGTCAGCCGCAACCACCCCGGCCACCACTGTCGGTGCGACGACAGATACGACGACAGGTACGACGACTGCTGCGACGACTGGTACGGCGGCGGAGACGGCCCAGCCCTGAGGCGTCAGGCGATTTCGCCGCGACGCACGATGACCGCGTCGACCAAACCGTAAGCCTTGGCCTCGTCGGCCGTGAACCAACGGTCGCGTTCGCTGTCGGCCTGCACCTTCTCGAGCGTCTGGCCCGAGTGGTGCGCGATGAGCTCGGCCATGCGTCGCTTGGTGTAGGCCAACTGCTCGGCCTGGATGGCGATGTCGGTGGCCTGACCACGAAGCCCGGCGAGCGGCTGGTGCATCATGATGCGGGCGTTGGGAAGCGTGAACCGCTTGCCCTGGGCGCCGGCGGTGAGCAGGAACTGGCCCATGCTGGCCGCCATGCCCATGCACACGGTGGCCACTTCGCAGCTGACGAACTGCATGGTGTCGTAGATGGCCATACCGGCAGTGACCGAACCACCGGGGCTGTTGATGTACAGCCAGATGTCGGCGTGGGAGTCTTCGCCTTCGAGGTACAGCAGCTGCGCACAGATCTGGTTGGCGATGTCATCGTTGACATCGGTTCCGAGCATGACCACTCGGTTCTTGAGCAGTCGGTTGAACACGTCGAGGCGCGGATCCATGCCGCCGTCGAGACCCATGGGACGAGTGATGTCGGTCATGGCCGCCACGCTACCGTCGCAGCTGGCCGACGACCCCGTAGGGTCTTGGCTCATGAGCGAAGAGTTCCAATCGAACGCCGAAGAGTTGTTGGAGCACAACGCCCGCTACGCCGAACGGTTCAATGACCGCGACCTCACGCTCCGCCCGAGGCGCCAGCTGGCCATCGTTGCGTGCATGGACAGCCGGATGGACATCTTCGAGATGCTCGGTCTGGCCCAGGGCGACGCCCACGTCATTCGCAATGCCGGTGGTGTGGTGACCGACGACGTCATCCGCTCGCTCGTGCTCAGCCAGCGTCGCCTCGGCACGAAGGAAATCATCCTCATCCACCACACCAACTGCGGCCTCGAAGGGGTCAGCGTCGACGAGTTCAAGCAAGAGATCGAGCAAGAGTGCGGTATCCGCCCGTGGTGGGCGCTCGAGGCGTTCCTCGACCCGTACGACGACGTGCGTCAGAGCATGAAGCGGCTGCAGTTGAGCCCGTTCGTCGTCCACAAGGACCACATCCGCGGGTTCGTCTACGACGTCGCCGACGGTCGGCTGCACGAAATCTGAGCGCACACGCGTCAGGAGGCCGCACCCTGGGGTGCGGCCTCCTGTCGGCGAAGGAAAGTGGTGCTGGGCGGGTCAGGCGTTGAAGAACTCCTTGGCCTCGTCGTGGACCAGGCAGCGCACGATGACCAGGTTGATGACGGCGCCGATGATGCCGAAGCCCCCGACCGTCCAGCCCAGAACCGCACTGATGCCGCAGATCACGAGCACGGCGATACGAACTCGCCGAGCGCCACGACGCAGGCTGATCGCCAGGCCCAGGCGAACCCCACCCTCCACGACCGAGGCGATACCGAGCACCGTGAGGCCGCCGATCACCATGAGGACTCCGGCAACGAGCAGGATGCCCGCCTGGACGATGGCGACGACCTTGGCGCCGGTGACGACGTTGGGCGTGATGTACCCCATGCTGGTGATGTCGCTGGTGTTGCGGCGAGCGTTGAACTGGGCGGGAGCGGTGATCTGTGACATGGCGTCGGTTCCTTTGGGTAAGTGGTGAATACCCAACTGATGCAGGCGCCGTCATCGGAGTTCCGCTGTTCCGAAACTCTTCTTGTGGCTGTTTCAGAACGTACCGAGGTGCTCCATCTGCAGCGTGGGGGCACCTTCGATCTCGGCCAACTCCAAGTTCACCGTGGCGACGAATCGCCATTCACCGTCGCCTTCCGGATCGGTGAGCCGCTGGGTGACCACCCACCTCCCAGGTTCCTCCGTCAGGTCGAACTGCGCGGCGCTGCGGGCGTCGCCGTCGGTGACGAGGTGCGAGTACTCGGCCCAGAAAGGAGCCATCGCCTCGGCGAGCTGTGCAACCGTCCACCCGCAGCGGTCGGCCAGCGCCGGGTAGGCGCGCGCTGCCAGCAGATCGACCCAGCCGAACGCGGCAGTGCGCAGTGCTGTTCGCCAGGCGGGCGGCGGCCACACGCGCGCGGCGGCCGGCGAATCGGGGGCGAGATGGTCGTGTACCGGCTTGCCGGCAAGCAACGCCCACTCGTCGAGCAGGGTCGCGTCGGTGGCGCGGATGATGGCACCCAGCCACTCGATGACGTCTTCCAGCGATTCGGTGTAGGCAACGTCGGGAAGTGATCGATCGAGCGTTCGCCAGGCATCGGTGAGGTAGCGCAGCACGAGCCCTTCGCTACGCTCGAGCCGATAGCGGCGCACGAACGTGCTGAAGCTGTCGCCGCCCTCCAGCATCTCGCGCAGGATCGACTTCGGTGACGGGCCGTCCGCCACCCACGGGTGGTGCTCGCGGTAGGTGGCCATGCAATTGTCGAGCAGCTCGGCCAGCGGCTTGGGCCAGGTGACGCCTTCCAGCCGCTCCATGCGCTCCTCGTACGGCACGTACTCGGCCTTCATGCGCGCCACCTCGGCGCCCTTCGCCGCGTTCTCCTGCGCGTACAGGATCTGGCGCGGGTCGTCGAGGACGGCTTCGATCACGCTGACCACGTCGAGCAGGTATCCAGGGTCGGAGGGGTCGAGCGTGGCGACCACCTCGATGGCGAACGGCATCAGCGGCGCCGAGAAGCGCAGTGCCGAACGCTCGTCCTGGCCCTCCACCAGCGAGCCGACGCGCACGCCGCGACAGCGGCCCTGAGGGTCGCGCAGACGCTCGGCGACGCCCGCGGCTTCCAGGCTGCGATACACCGCGATGGCCCGCTTCTTGTGTAGGCGCCGACGTGCGGGTGCGTCGTGGTTGGTGGCCAGCAGGTGCTTGAGCGCGGCAGGGCCGTCGGGCCGCGAGAGCACGCTGGCCACTAGGTCGGCGGTCACGCGGAAGCGCGACACCAGCGGCTCCGGACTGGCGGCGATGATGCGCTGCATGGTGGCCTCGTCGTAGTGCACGAAGCCTTCCGGCGCCTTCGCCTTCGTGGCCTTCTTGCGCGCCTTCGGGTCGTCGCCGGCCCGGCTGAGCGCACGAGCGTTCTCGATGACGTGGTCGGGCGCCTGCACCCACACGTGCCCGTCGGGGTCGAACCCGGGCCGCCCAGCACGACCTGCCAACTGGTGGAACTCGCGCACCGTGAACAGACGCACGCGCTTGCCGTCGAACTTGGTGAGCGCGGTCATCAGCACCGTACGGATGGGGATGTTGACCCCCACGCCGAGGGTGTCGGTGCCGCAGATGACGGGCAGCAAACCCTCCCCCGCCAGCCGTTCGACGAGCCGGCGGTACCGGGGCAGCATGCCAGCATGGTGGACTCCGACCCCGTTGCGCAGCAGACGATCGAGGGTGTCGCCGAAGCCGCGCCCCATGCGCACGCCAGCCAGTGCGGCAGCTATTGCTTCTCGCTGTGCGCGGGTCGTGACCTTCAGGTTGACGAGAGCCTGCGCCCTTTCGATGGCATTCGCCTGGGTGCCGTGCACCACGTACACCGGCGTGAGGCCGTCGTTCGTGGCATCGAGCACGCTGTCGGCCACCGAAGTCAACCGCCACTGGTGGTAGAGCGGCGTGGGCCGGTTCACGGAGACGACCTCGGTGACGGGCCGACCCGAGCGCTGCTGCAGGTCGGCGGCGATGGTGCTCATGTCCCCGAGGGTGGCGCTGGCCAACAGCATCTGACAGCCGGTCATCTCCAGCAGCGGCACCTGCCACGCCCACCCGCGGTCGGCCTCGCCGTAATAGTGGAACTCGTCGAGGCAGGCGAACCCGAACGTGCTCGCCGCGCCGTTGGCGAGGGCATGGTTGGCCAGGATCTCGGCGGTGCACACCAAGACTGGCGCGTCGACGTTGATAGCTGCATCGCCAGTGGCCAGGCCCACCTGCTGCGCACCGAGCAGGTCGACCAGGTCGAAGAACTTCTCCGCGACCAGTGCCTTGATGGGCGCTGTCCACACTGCACGCTGACCGGCGTTGAGCGCGAGCAGCACCCCGGCTACCGCAACGAGGCTCTTCCCCGACCCAGTGGGTGTTGCCAGCACGACGTGCTCGCCCGCAGCCAGCGACAGCGAGGCTTCCTCCTGGTGTGGGTAGAGCGGTCGGCCACCCTGCCCGGCCCAGTCGGCAAACGCAGCGAGCACCTCCGACGGGTCGGAGCCCGGAGGCGGCAGGAGATCGACGAGTGCAGACATGTACCCGCCAGTGTGCCTCACCCCGCTCCCCCAACCCCGCGCGCGCTAGCGGCGGCGGCCGCTGAAGATGACGGCGACTCGTTCGTCGGGTTGCACGGACCCGCGCAGGGCGAGCAGGCCGGCAAGGCCGGCGGTGCCGGTGAAGCTGGCGTTGATGCCGGTGAGCCGGCAGCCGATCTCGTTGGCCTCCAGCAGATGCGCTTCGGTGACCACCACCGGTGACCCGTGGCTGTCGGCCATGGCTCCCAGCACCGGCAGCCAGTCGTAGGTCTCGTCGTCGAGGATGCCGTCGGCCACCGACTCGCCAACGTGCTCCCACGGCCACATGCACTGGCCCCAGTGCTCGCCCGCGCGGCGTGGCCCGTCGAACTCCGCCGACCGGTGCCACGCACGGGCCAGCGGCGCACACGCCTCGGTCTGCACTGCGTGCAAAGCCGGCGAGATGCCGCTCATCCGGAAGCCCGCCGCAACAGACGCGGCGAACGCGCCACCGCCAACCTGCACGAACAGCCGGTCGAGCGGCGGGCCTTCCAGGGCTTCCTCGAGGTGGCGCGCCATCTCCCACCCGATGGTGCGGCCGCCGTCGAGGCACCAGGCGTTCTCGGTGCCTTGCACGCTGAATGGCACGGCGCCGGCGGCAACGGCCTCACGGAACCGGTGCACGCACGGGTCGCCCGGCGCGTCGGTGGCGAGGCGCGGGCACTCAACCACGTGAGCACCCAGTTGGTGCAGCAGCGCACGCACGACAGGGTCGGCCGCGGTGGGCACGAACACCCGGATGGGCCACTGCACTGCCGCGGCGAGCGTGCTGGCGGCGATGGCCGCGTTGCCGCACGAGGCGATGGCCAGTGGCGGACGATCGGCTGCGGACGCCCACCCAGCTATGCCCACCTGCTCGGCAGCGCGCAGGTGCAGCAGAATGGTGAACAGATGGCGGGCCTTGTGGCTACCACCGACGTTGCCGGTTTCGTCCTTCACCCACACCCCGCCGTCGGCGCCGAAGCCGAGCGCCGCGCTCAGCGCGTCGGCGCGCTCGAACGGGGTGGTGGTGAAGCCGCGGCCGTCGACCGCCGCTATCGCCGCGTCGAGCTCGCCGATCATCGCGACGCGGGCGCCATCGGTGAGCCCGTGCGCGCCCATGAATGCGTCGACGGCGAGGTACGGGCGGAATGCCATGAACGGGTTGGCGTCGCCACCCGACCGCAGCGGAGAGATGCTCTGCAGCAGCTGCGGCGCGTGGTGCCGGTCGCTGCCGAGTGCGTTGGGGCAACGCCAGCTGAACGGTTGGGCGATGTCGACCGACGCGCCGCACACCGCGCACTGCCACCCGGCGATCAGCGGCCGTTCCAGATGCAACGACGACATGGCGTCAGCCGGCCGCCACGCGGGCGTTGAACTCGGTGATCATGTCGTCCCACACCGGCAGCAGGCGCCGCAGCCCGTGCCAGAACGACTGGTGGCGGCGGGCCTCGAACAGCTCGAAGGGCGTGCCCTGCTGCTCGACCCAGGTGTAGTAGCCGAGGTTGAAGATGCGGTTGCGCTCGCGCTCGGTGAGCTCCAATGTGTTCGCCGTGGGCACGTTGGCCAGGTGCTCGCCCCACACCTGCGCTGCGTCGAGGTTGGTGAATCCGCCCCCGAAATCGCGGGCGGTGATCTTGGCGTACTCGCTGGGGTACAGCGCGGCGCCGTCGGTGGCCACTGTGAGGATTGCGTCGTCGGCACCCAACCCGAGCACCTTTGCGGTGCTGATGGCGGCGAGTACGTTGCAGATGGCCGACAGCCCGAAGTGCTCGAGGGTGGCGAGTAGCTGCTGCGGCACCTGCCGTCGGTCGGCCAGGTAGCCGAGGCCGTCTTCGCTGTTGAACATCGCGTACAGTTGGTCGGTGGCCTGGTCGCTGACGGCGACCACCACGTCGGTGTTCATCACGTTGTGGATGAGCGGGATGTGCTTGTCGCCGATGCCCTGGATGTTGTGCTCGCCGAAGCCGTTCTCGAGCATCGTGGGGCACTCGAGCGCCTCGATGGCCACGATGCGCGTGCCGTACTCGTGCTTGAGGCGATCGCCGGCCGCGATGGTGCCGGCCGAACCGGTGGCGCTGGTGAACGCCGCCAGTCGCAGATCGCGCCCCGACTGTGCGCGCACGGTTTCGAACACGTGGCCGAACGCGCGGCCAGTGACTTCGTAATGCCCGAGGTGGTTGCCGAACTCGCAGAACTGGTTGAGCACGAAGTTGCCCGGATCCTTGGCCAACTCGTTGCAGGCGTCGTAGATCTCCTTGACGTTGCTCTCGGTGCCGACCGTGCGGATGACGTCTTCCCTGGGGTTCTCGCACCACTCGTCGAGCCAGTCGAAGCGCTCCTGGCTCATGCCGGCGGGCAGGATGGCCACCCCGCGCGAGGCCATGATGCGGCTGATGGCGATACCGCCACGGGCGTAGTTGCCGGTGCTCGGCCAGATGGCGCGATGGCGGGTGGGGTCGAACTGACCGGTGACCACCCGTGGCGCCAGGCAGGCGTAAGCGGCCAGCACCTTGTGCGCCGTGATCATCGGGAAGCGATCGCCGAACACCACGATGATCGGGCTCTCGACCCCGGTGAGCGACGAGGGCAGCACCACGTGGTCGGGCACGTCGACGCGGTTGCCGGCCAGGTCGTTGTACCAGTGCACCCGCCACAGGTTGCGGGCATCGGGTGCGTTCTTGTGCGCATCGCCGACCAGGTCGGCGGGGAACGACGAGGGCTGTGCCAGCTGGGCGAACGTGGGAAGCGTGATGCCACGCTCACGGAAGCGAGTGACGCTGTTGGCCATGGCGGTCGCATCGACCACCCGGTCGGCCAACCCGAACTGGTTCTCGAGCGCATGGGCGATGGGATCGGTGGTGGCGGTGGACCCGCCGAGCGTCGTCATGTTTGACATTTTGTCAAACACACAGCCCGTTCGCGCCGATCAGGGCGCGAACTCCGTGTGACGAATTTCCAAAGGGTGACTTTCGATATTGCTAAGGTGGCACGCGTGTCCAACCTGACCGCCGATCTGTCCGGTGCCAAGCGCCGCATCATCGAACGACTCAAGCGCGCCGATACTGCCACTGCTCCGGAGTTGGCCGCAGAGTTCGGGCTCACCGACACCGCCATCCGCCAACACATGGAAGCGCTCGAGCACGCTCAGCTCGTCGAGCGCGTCGCCGCCCCCAGCTCGGGCCGCGGCCGCCCACCCACTCATTGGCGGCTGGCCGCTGCGGCCAGCTCGCTGTTCGCCGATCGGCACAGCGACCTCACCGTCGAACTGATCGAGTCCATCCGTATCGCCCTGGGCGAGGAAGCGCTCGACCGTGTCGTTCGCACTCGCGCCGAACGCCAGTTGGCCGTCTACCGCAGCGAGCTCGACAGCGCCGCCAGCGTCCACGACCGAGTGCACCGCCTCGCCGAACTGCGCAGCGCCGAGGGGTACCTGGCCGAGGCCGTCGACGGCCCCGGCCACGTCACGCTCGTCGAACACCACTGCCCCATCCAGGGCGCCGCCAGTTCGTGCGGCGGGCTGTGCAGCGCCGAGCTCAACCTGTTCCAGCAGGCGCTCGGCCCCGAGGTGCACGTCGCTCGCGAGCAGCACCTGCTCGAGGGTGGCCAACGCTGCGCCTACAAGGTCACGTTGCGCTAGGCCCCATCCGTTGCGGGCGGCGCACCAACCACAGCACGAGGCCACCGAGGCTCAACAGCAACGCACCGGCCATCGCAGCAGACGCACCGGAACGACCTGTGGTGGGCAGAGCCCGCACGACCGAAGAGGTCGCTGAACCGGCGCCGCTGTTGCCGCCGGGCATGGTCTCCGCTGGAGCACTGTCGACCGGCTTGGTGCCCGACGGGTCCGTCGCAGACGGGTCCGTCGCAGGCGGGTCGCCGTCGGTGCAGTCCAGGGTGAACGTGTAGGGGTTCTCGGAGCCCGGCACGTTGTTGCCCACGCTCACGGCGAACGTGCCCGACACCGGCACGCCGGCACTGCTGAGGGCGGTCGCGCACCGCACATTGAAGTAGGTCGACGCGCCGTTGACGCTCACCACATCGTCCGGGATGTAGTTGCCCAGGGTCGGACCGGCGGGTGCCACCGTCGGCGGCAACAGGTTGAGCGGCCCGGTGGACCCCTCGTCGTTGTACACGCGCAGCAGCACACCCGTGCCCGGAGCCAGCGTCAGCGAGCCACCATCGGCGACGGCCACGCCGGTACTGGTGACCATGCGGATGGTCGGCGTGCCCGCGGCCGCGACCGAGCAGCTGACGTTGATCTCGTACAGGCTCTCGTCGGGGTCGTCGCTGTGAATGACCAACTGTCCCGAGTGCTCGCCGAGCGCTGCGGCGTTGCATTGCAGATGTAGACCGTGCGACGCACCGCCTTCGATCGTTGACGGTGGGGCGACCGGCATCGAGAAGCCCGCGGGCACGTCGATGGCCGCGATGGTGAGGAGGCCGGTCGCGTTCCCCACCGAGATGTACTGGGTAAAGGGCTCGCCCACCGTCGTTGCGCCCATGGCGAACGAGCCGCCGTCGGGGATGTCTGCCGAGACGTCGGTGCGGCTCACCTGGATGTCGGGATCGCCGGATGCCATCACGGCAGTGTGCGCACCCAACACGAGCAGTCCGACAGCGGCACAGGAAGCAACGATTCGAGAACGCATAGTGGCAGCGTGCACCGGTGCGCCACCGGCCGCCTGAGTAGTGATTGCCTAGGCGGCGCCAGCTGCTACCTAGCGCCGACGCCACATCCGGACGTGCCGCCACTGCCACCCGACCATCGGGGCGGGCTAGTTTCGACCCATGGCTGAACTGTTCCTTGGCGGGTTGATCGATCCTGCTCAGCATTCCCGCACCGACAAGAACGTGCTGCTGCCCAGCGGCGACTTCACCACGCACGGGGTGATCGTGGGCATGACCGGGTCGGGCAAGACCGGGCTGGGTGTGGTGCTCATCGAAGAGGCGCTGACGGCGGGCGTGCCCACGCTGGTCATCGACCCCAAGGGCGATCTCACCAACCTGTGCCTCACGTTCCCCGCGCTCGCCTCCGCCGACTTCCAGCCGTGGGTCAACGAGGGCGACGCCTCCAAGGCCGGCGTCACGGTGCCCGAGTTCGCCGCTGGCCAAGCCAAAGCGTGGACCGACGGGCTGGCGGGTTGGGGCATCGGCCCCGACCGCATCGCTGCGCTACGCGCCGCCACCACCTTCACCATCTACACCCCCGGCAGCAACGCCGGGGTGGGGCTGAACATCATCGGCTCGCTACAGGCTCCGGGCGTCGACGCCGACCCGGAGATCGTGGGCGACGAGATCGAAGGTTTCGTCAGCGGCCTCCTCAGCCTGGTCGACATCGACGCCGACCCACTGAGCAGCCGCGAGCACATCCTGCTCAGCAACCTGATCCTCAACGAGTGGATGGCCAACCGCGGCCTCGACCTGCCCACTCTGGTGGGCATGGTGCTCAACCCACCGCTGCGCAAACTTGGTGTGTTCGAGCTCGATCAGTTCTTCCCGCCGAAGGATCGCACCGCGTTTGCGATGCGCCTCAATGGCTTGCTCGCGTCGCCATCGTTCGGCGCCTGGATGGCAGGGCCGCCGCTCGACATCGACACCCTGCTGCGCACCTCCGACGGGCGCCCGCGCTGCGCCATCATCACCACCGCGCACCTCAGCGACCAGGAGCGCCAGTTCGTCACCACGCTCGTGCTCAGCAAGCTGGTC
>Ga0105047_10005866_pt1 | contig 20966 bp, 17 predicted proteins | sample MAT04_FD_78384 | JGI IMG/M metagenome (GOLD analysis project Ga0105047, IMG submission 78384) | Freshwater microbial communities from Lake Fryxell liftoff mats and glacier meltwater in Antarctica - MAT-04 (megahit assembly) | ecosystem: Environmental > Aquatic > Freshwater > Ice > Liftoff... | reverse complement strand
TGCTGCCGGCGGCCGGCGAAGCCGCCATGGGTGAGATCGGCCCACGCCCCGGCGACCCGATTGGCCTGGTGCTAAATGCCGTGGCACTCGGCTTGACCCTTGGCTACCTCGTGGTCGACCTGGCGGCCAACGAACCGCGCCGCACGCGTTGGAAAGCCTGGCTGCTAAGCGGCATCTTGCTGGCGGCTGTGTTTCTGCCTATGTCCAAGCTCATCCTGCTGCGTCAAGCCAACGGCCCGGCCAGCTACACGCATGACGGTGGCGTGATCCAGACCGAAGCCACCGTACGCTATCTACTGGCGGGACAGAATCCGTATAGCAAAGACTACGTCGACACCCCCATGGCCGAATGGGGCTTCAGTCGTTTTCGCACGGCACTCTATCACTACCCCTATCTGCCGTGGACCTTTCTCTTTAGTGCACCGTTCTTCGTCCTTGGCCAACTGGCGGGATTCTACGATCAACGGCTTCTGTATGCGCTGCTGCTGGTGGTTGCACTTGCCCTGGCGCCGCGCCTCGTCGCGGGCGGGCGGCGCAAGCTGGCACTCGTGGCAATTCTGGGCCTGAACCCGATCATGGCGCTCGACGTGATCTTCGGGCAGAACGACTCGTTTGTGCTGTGCTGGTTGATTTTCAGCCTGGTCGGTTGGAAAGTGTGGCAGGCGGGCATAGAACGCGGGCACGCCAGCCAGTTGCCATTGTGGATCTCAGTCGTCTGCTTTGGTCTCGCCTGCGCCAGCAAACCGACGGCCTGGTTCATGGCGCCTTTCTTTGGGCTGCTGCTCGTCAGCGACACGCTGCCCGCCGGCAAGCTGTGGGGATCCGCACGGCTGATGCTCCGGCGCGCCCTGCCCGGCATGCTGGTCTTCGCCTTGATTCTACTGCCGTATGTGCTGTGGGATTCGGCGGCGCTCTACGACGACGTGTGGCGCTGGAGCAATGGACAGGGCGACACCGGCTACCAAATCTGGGGGTGGGGCGCCAGCAACTTTGTCCTGGCGCTTGGTCTCGTGCCCGACCGCTTCGCCCTTTGGCCCTTTTGGACGCTCGAGTTGATCGTGGGCGTGCCGTTGTTGATCTGGTTTCTGTACCGGCAAGTGCGCGCCAATACGCTCGCCAATAGCTGCTGGCACTACGGGCTACTGTTGCTGGGCTTTTTCTATGCCAGCCGCTTTCTTAACGAGAATTACCTGGGCTATATCCTGGCATTCCTGGCGATTGGTCTCTTGAGCACCCCGCGCCAGGACGTTCAGACGCTAGCCTGAGCAGCGCCAGGCATGATGCGGGCGCATGGTAGCCGCCCGCATTATGCCCTTTACCTGACCCTGGTCGGATGCGCCTCAGACTTCTTCGGGAACACGCCCCGACTCAAGCGTGCTGATCACCTCTTCCTGGGTCAGGAACTGATAGGCGCGCTCGAACGCATCCAAATGGCGCTCGGCCGTGTTGGGGCTGTCTTTTGCAGCCACTTGCACCAACCCAGTCAACGCCGCCACCAGGGCGACAATGCTCGGCAGCGGCCCTGACACATCGGTCGGTGCAAATACCACTCGATCCGACATGCGGTTGGCCGGGCTAGCCATCGACCCAATAATGCCAAGCGTGCTTGCGCCCCGCAACCGCGCGTATTCCATGCAGCGTGCGACATCGCGTCCATAGTCGGTGGCGCTCACCCCAATCACAAGCACGCCACTGTCGACCATTGTCAGCGACGCAGCTTTTTTGACGGGATCGTTGGGCAGGTATTCCGCATCCAACCCGCGGTGACGAAACTGTTGCGCGATCATTTCGGCTACGGCGTCCGCATAGCCGTCACCCACGAGGATAATCCGCCTGGCGCGATCCAGCATCGCGGCGACAGCCTCGATGTGTTCGGGCGGATTGTGGATGAGCATTTGTTGCAGGTTTTGCTGTTCCTGCACAACCCGATCCTTGAATACACTGGCAGGATCGTCAGGCGACAGCGGTTGTGGTTCGTACGCTGCGTAAATCTCTGTCTTCACTTGCTCCCGAATGTCCTGGAGCAGTTCCGGATAGCCGTTGTACCCGAGTCGTTGTGAAAAGCGAACTACTGTGGTCGTGTCGACGCCCACGGCATATGCAAGCTGTGCCGCCGTCATGAACGCGACTTCATAGTAGTTGCTCATGATATGGTCCGCGACTTTTCGGTAGCTACGGCTCAAGTGATCGTAGTACTCGCGGATTTTTTCCCTATACATCTGGCCCCCCTAAATGTATGGAATGTATAAGTGTTGTACGTCTCAACCCTTATGTGAACATTGAGCAGCTTCCTTGTAGAATCAAAACAGAATGCCAACCAAATTGATCAAACCTTCCTCCACACAGTATAGGTCGTACAATCCATTTTGTCAATCACCAAGTGAAAAATTGGACTGAAATGAAAAATAGATTGACGACAAACTTTGCAAATAATCATGCTAAAATCGCGGTGGATAAATTGTCGCGGCGTACGCCACCGTGATAGGATAGCACAATGAATAGAGAACTACGCACGCCCGGGCGACTAAAAGCCTGTGGGGTGATTGTCTTGTTCCTGGCGGCGATCGGGCTGGTGGCCTATAGCGCATCAGGCTGCGCGGTGACCGCTATGCCGGCGGCGCCAGCATCCACGGTGCAACAAACAGCAACTGCGGCGACACCACTGCACCGAACGTTGACGGCCACACCACGCGTGTCAAAACCCGCAACACCAGCCGGCATCCCCGCTCTAGCCACGGCTGCGGCGATGCCGGGCTTGCTGGCAACCGCAACACCGCCGGCAGCCAGCGGTGCGTTGCCGACCCCCACGCCCATGTCCATCGCCCTGGGGCTGCCGACCCCAACACCATTGCCAATCGTGCCAATCGTGCCAATCGTGTCAATCGTGCCAATCGAGCCGACGCCGGACGGTGTAGAGCGTTCCATCGGCGTGCCGATTCTGATGTATCACTATGTCAGTACACCCCCACCTGATGCCGACATCTATCGGACGGACCTCTCGGTGCCCCCAGCGTTGTTTGCTGAGCACCTTGACCGCCTGCAGGCCGAAGGCTACACCACAATCAGCCTCTATGACCTGACGGCCTTTCTGACCCAAGGGACGCCGTTGCCGGACAAGCCTGTTATCATCTCGTTTGACGATGGGTACCGGGACAACTATGCCAACGCCTTTCGTCTGCTCAAGGAGCGCGGCATGACTGCCACCTTTTTTGTCGTCACCGACTTCATCGATGAGCAGCGGCCGGACTACCTGAGTTGGGACATGGCACGGGAAATGCTCGCCGGGGGAATGTCAATCGAGTCGCATGGGCGCAATCATGTGAGTTTGGCCGGCAAAGACTCGGACTATCTGGTGTGGCAGACGCTTGGCAGCCTCGAGACCATTCAATACGAACTGGGCGTGCGGCCGCGCTTCATCTCCTACCCCGCCGGCGAATATGACCAGCGCACCCTGGATGTCGTCCAGAGCGCCGGCTACTGGGCCGGCGTCACCACGCAACAAGGCGCCACCCACACCACTGACGACCCGTTCGAGCTTGCTCGCGTGCGCGTGCGCAACACCACGACACCGGACAAACTGGCCGAATTGTTGCAAGCCGGCTGGTGATGCGCGCGACCCCTCCGGCCCAAACGACCGCTTAATCGTTGCTGATCACCGGCAACAACGCGCGGAACGAACTCTGGTACTCCAAATGGGTATCCAAATCCGCACCACTCCAGCCACCTACCAGATGGAGCCGGCCATCGGCCGCCGTAGCCGCCAGGTTGCGCCATTCCCCTTGCACAGGGGACGGAAAGTTGCTCCACGCATTGGTGGCCGGATCATACCGTTCGTGGGTGGTGATTGGGTGCGTCCACCCCCCGCCCAGCGCGTACACAGCAAGACCGTCATACACCACGGCTAGCCCACCGCGTGGCGTCCCCAGCGGCGGGAGTTGGCGACGCTCACCGTTAGCCGGCGTAAACACCTCGGCGATGTCCAGTTCACGTTGGCCATCATAGCCCCCCACAATATAGATCTCACCGCCAACCGGCACGGCACCCAAAAAAGCACGCGCTTTTGACAAATGCCCCGCCAGTTGCCATTGCGCCGGCGCCGTGGCATGCAATGGATAACGCCAAATCTCATCGCGCATGCCCTTGCCATCCCACCCGCCGATCAGGTAGAGCGCTTCGGCATCGGCGACAAGCGCCGCACCCGCCACGGGATAAGGCAGTACGGTCGCCGTGGTCCAAAGATCCTGCGTCGGGCTATAGACGTAGAGCGTGTCCACGACCGTAGGTGTCGTGCCGGCTCCTCCCCCGTTCGCACTGCCGCCGGCAACGAAGATCTTGCCACCGGCGCTCGTCGCCGCGGCATTGGCCAACGGCGTTGGCAAGGCCGCAATCCGGCCCCACCCATTCGTCTGCAAATCGTAGGCCAGCGCATCCGCAATCGCCCCGCCCGATTTGCCTTCACCACCCACGACATACAGCCTGCTGTCAAGGGCGGCCATCGCCATCCGGCTGCGCGGCGATTGTAGCGGTGTGCGCATCTCCCAGCGCGGTTCCAGACGCACCGCCGCCGGCACACTCGGTGGGCGCCCCGCATCGGTAAGCAGATTGGCAGACGATTGGGCGAGGACAAGCCAATTGGGCAACGCAACGAGCACGAGACTGAGCAAGAGTGCGCCCAGCAAGTACGCGCCTTGCCACGCCAGAACCGGCGCCGGCATATCGGCCAACGGCGCCGGTTCCGGTGGCGGCGGTGGGCCGGGCGGCGCCACCTCAGACGGCGCAAACTCGATGCCCGGCACAATCACCCATCCGCGCTGAGCCAGCAGCATGGAGGCTTCGGTGCGGCTGCTCACCTGCAGTTTCTCAAAAATATTGCGCAGATGCACCTTGACCGTGTGCGGGCTGATGACCAAGTCCCGCGCAATTTCGGCGTTGCTGGCGCCGGTCACCAGCAAGTGCGCCACCTCCATTTCGCGTTCGCTAAGCGGATTGTCGGTCAGCGGCCCGCTGTTTTCTGCCATTGTCGCTACACCTATCTCGTTTGCCGCACTCGCGCGAGCGCGTGCGCTAAGCCCTTTCTAGAGTCCCGCAGAGTTCGCCCCATTCGGCCAAGGTCAACGTCTCCGCCCGGCGCGCCGGATCGATGTGCGCCGCTTCCAAGGCGGCAAGGACGGCGGTCTTGGGCCGCTGCAGACCGGCGGGCAGACTGTTGCGCAATTGTTTGCGTTTCTGGCTGAATCCAGCACGCGCCACCGCGAAAAAAGTCTCCGCCGGCACAGCGACAGCCGGTGCGGCGCGCACGTCGAGGCGCAACACCGCGCTGTCCACGTTGGGCACGGGTCGAAAGGCTTGCGCCGGCACGCGATGAAGCAAGTGCGCTTGGGCATAATACTGCACGCTCAGCGCCAGCAACGACAGATCGCCCGGCTCCGCACAAATTCTCTGCGCAACCTCAAGTTGAACCAACACCACGATCCGGGTTGGACGCCAGCTCGCCTCCAACAAGTGGCGCAGCACGGCGCTGGTGATGTAGTAGGGCAGGTTGGCGACAACTTTGTACGGAACCTGCCCACCGCCGGTTGCCAGTTGCAGAGGAGCCAACAGCGTTGGCAATGCAGCATTTAGATCCTTGATGAGCACGAGGGGGTCCAATGCGAGGATGTCGCCATGCACGATCTGAACGTGTGGCTGTGCGGCAAATTGGCTGCGTAACGGCACAATCAGCCGATCGTCCAACTCCACGGCAACCACGCCCGCCGCACGCGCGGCCAGTTCCTCCGTGAGAACACCGCGACCGGGGCCAATCTCGAGCACCAGGTCAGCCGGCGTCAACTCCGCCGCAGACACAACTTGGGCCAGGTGAGAACTATCAACGAGAAAGTGCTGGCCCAGCGATTTTTTGGCTGGGATACGGATGTCGGCTGCGCCTTCTCTTGTCATAGCTATACGGGTGTCACTGGCAACGCGGCTGGGATGGACTGTGCGATCGACTACTGCCCATTGTTCACCCAATGTGCGTATGCGTCAAACGGCGGGCGGTCAATTTGCGCGCCGAAACAATTGCCAAGACCACCGCAAAGATCGATGACTGCAACAAAACAATGGTAGCGCCGCTGGCTACGTCCACGTAATAGCTCAGATACATGCCAAACACACCGCTGGCGGCGCCGATCGTGGCGGAGTACAGCATCATGCGGTCGAAACTATCGGTGAGCAGGCGCGCCGTAATCGCTGGAATCACCAGCGCCGCCGCAATCAGCGTCACACCAAGCACCTGCATGGACGCAATAATGGCGGCGGCCAACATCAGGGCGAACAGGGTGTCCATCCATTCGGTGTGCACACCATAGATACGCGCGACCTCACTGTCGAAGGTCGTAAAAAGCAACTGCTTGTAGGCAAGAAAGATCCCAAGCCCTACCAGCAAGGTCACGGCGGCGATGACGGCCACGTCGGTCCAGGTCACGCCGAGAATATTGCCAAACAACGCCGCATCAAACGATTGAGTAAACCGCCGGTAGCGGCTGATGAGCGCCACCCCAATCGCAAAACTGGCAGTCGTGATCACGCCGATAGCGGCATCGGCGCCAATGCGTGTGCGCCGGGCCGTCTGATTGATCAGCACGGCCGCCAGAAACCCCCAGAGGCCCGCGCCCAGGTAGAAGTTCCATTGCATCACAAACGACACGACGGCGCCGCCGAAAATCGCATGGGACAACCCATGCCCGATATAGCTCATGCCACGCAGGACAATATAGACCCCGAGCAGACCGCACAACACACCCGCCAACAGCGCGGCCATGGTGCCGGTGCGGAAAAACTCATACTGAAAAGGCTCAAGCAGCCAATTCATACGCTACCTCAACATTCTGTGCTCCGTGCACACTACTTTCGCCAGGTACGAAAGGCAACACCATGACGGGGGTGGTTGGCGCGCTATGACCTAGCACTGGGTTTGGCAAGAGATCCTGATGAGTGTGGTGATGGGGGCGCTGATGGATCAGAATCATGCCATCATGGTGGATCACCATCATCTCCCCGTGGTAGGTGCGGTTAAGGATCGCTTCGGTAAAGACATCTTCGGGCGCACCCTCGGCGATTACGCGGCAATTCAAACAGATTACCCAGGGCAGATGCGCAGCCGCCGCGTTCAGGTCATGCGTGGTCATCAGAATCGTGATGCCCTGGCGGTTGAGATCGGCGAGCAGATGCAGCACATTCTCGGCGGTACGCATGTCCACACCGCTCGTCGGCTCATCCAATACCAACAGGGTGGGCTCCGCAATCAGCGCACGCGCCAGAAAGACACGCTGCTGCTGCCCGCCCGAAAGATCGCGGATGTGGCGTTTGGCCATGGGCGCGATCTCCAGCCGCTCCAGCACGTCCGCCACCCGCCGCCGGTCTTCGGCGGACGGCCACGGCCAGATACCGGATTTGCGCACGCGGCCCATCAGCACCACCTGCTCAACCGTGACGGGGAAATTCCAGTCGACGGTTTCGACTTGCGGCACATAGGCCACCTGGGACGCCGGGCTGCCATCTACCGCGCGACCGCCAATCACAAGGCTGCCGTGGGTGGGGCGCAGCGTGCCCAGAATGAGCTTGAGCAGGCTGGTCTTGCCGGCACCGCTGGGTCCCACCAAGGCGGCAAACTGGCCCGCATGCAGATGAAGCGACACGTCTTCGAGCACCGGCGTGGCGCCGTAACCAAAACTGACGTGGTTGAGATCGACGAGTGGTTGCATGGGTGTCCTTACTGGCTCTGTTGCACAGACTGATCGGCGCCCGGCACATTGCTCGGATCGATTGCGGTGATCAAAGATGAATCGCCGCCCAACGCGTCGGCCATTACGCGCAGATTTTCCACCATCAGGCCGACGTACGAATGCTCGGCATCGCCGGGGGCGCCCGGCAGATCGTCGTCGCGCAGGTCGTCCACATAGTCGGCGCCGGTTTCCCGCGCAATTTGCTCCAAGATCGGCGAGGGGAACACTTCGGAGCCAAAGATGGCGGGCACAGATTCGGTGCGGATCTGCTCAATAATCCCGACGAGTTCCTTGGCCGAAGGCTCAGCAAAATCTGAAGGCTGGATGGCGCCGATGACCGTCATCCCATAGACCGGGGCAAAATAAGCCCATGAGTCGTGGTAGGTAAGCAGCTTGCGGTTCTGTGCGGGAATGCTCGCTACCGTCGCCTTGATTCCCGTGTCAAGCGCCTCAATCCGCTTTTGAAAGACGGCGTAGTTGGCACTGTAGTAGTCGGTATTGCCGGGGTCGCGCTTGACGAGAGTATCCCGCATAATCTCCGCATAGCGTAGCGCAAAGAACGGGTTGGGCCAGAGATGCGGGTTTGGGCTGCCCGCCTCTTTGGGAAACGAGAAATCGTACACGTATTGGGCGGGCGTAATGGTCTGCTCCCCCAACAGCACGATTTCGGCGCCAGCTTTGGCGTTGGCTTCGGCCAATTTCAGCGTAGGCTCTTCCAGCTTCAACCCATTGGCAAAAATAAGGTCTGCCTGTGCCAGTTCCTTGGCGTCAGAGGGCGCCGGCTCAAATGTGTGTGAGTTGACTCCCTCCGGCACGATCCCGACGATCTCCGCCTTGTCGCCGGCGATGTTATAAGCAATATTGGTGATGGGCGAGACCGTGGTCACGATCCGCAACTTGGCGGGCACAGGCGTCGACGCCGCTGGGGCTGTCCCCGCTGAGCAACCGCCCATCCATAACCCAGCCAGCACAACCGTTATCAGCCAAAAACGCATAGCACAAGTCCTCTTCTGAATAAGCCTGGTGAAAGACACCGGGAGGGCCATTGTCGCGTATCTGCAAACGATTGCAAGTGCAAAAGATTACATTGCTGGCATGATCACAGAAGTATAGGCGCGGTCTCTGCTACGCTGTCAACGGGGTCGCTATTCGAGGGATGGCAGGCGGTCAGGTCGATGCAAACAAGTGGCACACCAACCAAAAATCACGACATGTTGAGCGTCGGCCACAAAACCGAACTGGTTGCCCAGCTGGTCGATCAATGGCGACAGCAAATGATGGGGAAACTCAAACGATTGCCCACAAGTGCGACAAATGGCATGATGATGGGGGCCGTGCGTGCGTAAAGCATACTGCGTGGCGCCCGTGCCCATGTCGGATTCGGTGATCAAGTCCAATTCCCGGAGCAGATCCAGCGTACGATAGACTGTGGCCAGGTTGATGTAGCAGTTCACCTTCTGGACCGCCGCAAACACATCTTCCGCCGTAAGATGGCCAGACAATTGCTCAATCGCATCTAAGATGATCGCCCGTTGTGGCGTAACCCGAATCTCACGGGACTTTAGTTCTTGTAGCAGGCCGACACGCATTATCCACACATTCTTTCCGGTTTGCAGCGTATTTGCACATGCGAATCATTCGCACCCTTAGCGGGTCAGTATAACAAAAATGACACAGAATTCACAGCAGCAGCACGCTTCGGCAAAAGGCGACACGCTAATCGGCACCACACCCAGCGCAGGCGTGGAGCCCCGCGAGGAGTGGATCGACATTCGGCCCGCGGAAGGTGGCCAGTGCCTGCATATCCGGCGCTGGCTCGGCAGCAGCCAGCCCTTCGTGTTGCTGCACGGCCTCGCAAGCAACGCACGCACGTGGGAGGGCGTTGCCCGTCATCTAGCGGCGGCCGGCCATCCAGTCGTTACCGTCGACCAGCGTGGGCACGGTCGTAGCGACAAACCCACCGGCGGTTATGATTTCGACACCATCGCCGGCGACCTGGCGCGCCTGCTTGACGTGCTGGCCATCGAACAGCCCATCGTGGCGGGTCAGTCGTGGGGCGGCAACGTCGTGCTTGACTTCGGCGCCCGCCACCCGCAGCGGGCCGCCGGCCTTGTCTTTGTCGACGGCGGCTATATTGACTTGCAGACACGGCCAGACGCCACCTGGGAGCAAACTGCCGAACAGTTGCGGCCACCGGACCTGATCGGCACCCCCCAGGTGCACCTGAAGACACGCATCCAACAGGCCCACCCCGATTGGACTGAGGAAGGTATCGATGCAATGCTGAGCAACTTCGAAACCCTCCCAGACGGCACGATTCGCCCCTGGCTGACCCTGGAGCGCCACATGCGCATTGTGCGCGCCATGTGGGAACAGCGCCCGCGTGAATTGTATCCCTTCGTACAGGCGCCGGTGTTGATTGCCGTGGCCGAAGACCGCAGCAACCCAACCTGGATGGCCGTCAAACATCAACAAGTGGATGCCGCCGCCACCTTGCTGCCGCATAGTACCGTCCACTGGTTCGCCGACACAGCGCATGACATTCATGTGCACCGGCCGGCGGCGCTGGCCGCCTTGATGTTGCAATGGAGCACCTCGGTATGACAGAGCAACCAGGACCGATTGTGTTGCTGGGGTCAGGGGAAACCGCGCCCGGCGCACAGAAGATTTATCACCGGCTCTTTTCCCAAATCGATGACGAGGTACGCGTCGCTATCCTGGAAACGCCCGCGGGCTATGAACCGAACTCAGACTTTGTCGCCAAACAGGTAGGCCGCTATCTGGAGCAGCGGCTGCAGAACTTTCGCCCGTCGATCCAGATTGTGCCGGCGCGCAAACGTGGCACAGCCTTCAGCCCCGATGATGCGACCATCGCCAGCGCCCTGTACGACGCCAATGTCCTCTTCATGGGTCCGGGAAGCCCCACCTATACCGTGCGCCAGTTGCAGGACTCCGTTGTCTGGCACACGCTGCGCGCCTGCCATCGCCTGGGCGCCGCCGTCATCCTGGCCAGCGCCGCCACCTTGGCGATCAGCCGCCTGACCCTGCCCGTGTACGAAATCTACAAAGTCGGCGAGGACCTCCATTGGAAAGCGGGGCTCGATTTCTTTGGCGACTTCGGTTTGTCGACGATCTTTGTCTCCCATTGGAACAACAAAGACGGCGGCGAGTTGCTCGATACCAGCCGCTGCTACATGGGCCAGCCACGCTTCGAAGCACTGCTGGCGATCACGCCACACGGCCGCGACGACTACACCGTAGTCGGGATAGACGAAAAGACCGCGCTGGTCATCGAGCCGGCGACCGGCGTCTGCACGGTCATGGGCATCGGCGCGGTGACGATCATCCGCCACGGCGAAACGGCCGTCTATGGCGCCGGCCAGCGCTTTCCGGCAACGGTGCTTGGGCCATTCTGTCCGCCGGCGCCCGGGGAAGGCATTCCCGACACGATCTGGCAAGCCACCGCAACCGGCCGCGCCGCCGCTGCGCAAAAGCGTCTCAGCCAGCCAACGCCGGACCCCGCCGTGCTGGCCCTGCTCGACCAACGCCAGGCCGCCCGCGCCGGCAAAGACTGGGCTGGCGCCGACCACCTCCGTGCCCAGATCGCCGCACGCGGCTGGCGCGTCCTCGATACCCCCACCGGCCCGGCCCTGGAACCCGCCAACGCCTAGCGCATCGCCCCCTCACCCGCTCGCGCGTCGCCTACTCTTCCTCCAGATCGCTGGCCCGGCGAATCGCCTGGTCGCCGAAACGGCTGCGCAGCGCGTTCACAATCGCCAGCAGCCGATCCTCTTTTTCGTCGGGCTGGTTCCACAGGCTGATTTGCGCGGATCCAGCCTGAAAGCCGCTGACCCCCACCCCGATCAGGCGTACCGGCTGTCCCGCCCACTCGCGTTCAAAGAGCGCCAACGCACTGGCAGCGATCGCGCCGGCGTCGGCCGTGGCTTGGTCACTGGTCACCTGCCGCGTGATCGTCGTGAAGTCGGACCAGCGTAGTTTGATTTTCACAGTCACACCCCGCAACTGGCCGGCCCTGAGCACCCGGCTCACATCGCCAGCCTGCTCACGCAGCGTGCGGCGCAGAAGCTCGCCATCGCGTACATCGCGCTCGAAGGTCGTTTCCTGGCTGACGGACTTGCGTTCGTGCTGCGTGATGACCGCACGGTCGTCGAGCCCGCGCGCATGGCGCGACAGGTCCAGCCCGTTCTTGCCGAAGCGACGCGCCAGGTCATCTGGGGGCCAACGCGCAAGATCGCCGATCGTGTGGATGCCCAAGGCGAGCAGGCGCTCATGCGTCTTTGGCCCAACACCCCAGAGCGCGTCGCCGGGCAAAGGCGCCAGGAACTCGGCTTCTTGGCCGGGCGGCACCACTCTGATCGCGTTTGGCGGGTGGTCGCCGCGCGCGGCGGCCTTGCCCACATTGTTGGCAATCTTGGCGACCAGTTTGTTGGTCGCGACGCCCAGCGAGCACGGCAACTGCATCTCGGCGCGGATGACGGCCTGCAACTGGCGCGCCAATGGCTCGGCCGCTTCCGACCGGTCGCTCACATCCAAGAACGCCTCGTCGATCGAGATCTGTTCGACTAGCGGCGTGAGGCGGTAAAGCCGCGCCATCACTTCACCTGATGCCGCGGCGTAGGCCGAATGTCGCGCTGGCACGATGATCAAGGTGGGACACAGACGCACGGCCTGGCTCATGGGCATGGCAGAGTGGATGCCGAGCCGGCGCGCCGGATAAGAGCAGGAGGCGACGACACCGCGACTTTCTGGACGGCCGCCTACAGCAAAGGGCTTCCCGCGCAGCAGGGGATCGCGCAGTTCCTCAACCGCGCAGAAGAATGCATCCAGATCGAGGTGAATGATTTTTCGGACGATGGACATCGGCCCGCTCTAATAACCCAATTCCTTGTCGACCTTGTTCGGCATCGCCCGCCCTTCCGCGGCCGCCAGCAGCAATTCGGCGAGCGCACGCACGCGCAGCTTCTCGAAGCTCTTGAGCCAGCCGGCTCGATGCGGCGTCATCACGACGTTTTCCAACTCATGAAACGGATAACTGGACGGATAGGTATTGGCCCGTGCGCCATCGTCCTTGGGGTAGTGATACCAGACGTCGATGCCGGCCGCCCGGATCTGGCGGTCGCGCAGCGCAAAAAAGAAGGCGGCCTCGTCGATCACAGCGCCGCGCCCCACGTTGACGACAATCGCGTGGCGCGGCAACAAAGCCAATTCAGCGGCGCCGATCAGGCCCGCTGTCTCACGCGTGTGCGGCAGCAAACAAATCAGCACGTCGGCACGCGGCAACAGCCCCGTCAACTCGCGCACACTGCAGACAGTCACGCCGTTCTCCAGCGGCGCGGGGGGGTCGTGCCGGCGCACGCCGATGACCTGCATGCCGAGCGCCTGGCAGACCGGCGCCAGCCGCCGCCCGATCACGCCGTACCCCAGGATCACGGCCGTTTTGCCCGACAACGTGTCGGTGGGATTGCTCTCGTCGTCCCACTCCCAGTTGCCCTGGCGCAGACGGCGGTCGAGTTGCACAATGTGCTTGGACGCCGCCAACAGCAAGGCGACCGCCATCTCAGCCGTCGGAATGTCGTTAAAGTGAAGATTATGCAACGCCACATCTGGATGTTCGCGCAGCAACGCCTGTGTTTCGAACGATATGCCGGCATAGGGCACAATCACGGCGCGCAGATGTGGGCTCGCCGCCAGGTGCTCCGGCGTCACCACGCCAGTCACCAAAATGTCGCAGTCAGCCGGTTGCGCGACGGCTGGCCCGGCGCTGATCGCGATAGCCGCCGGCAACAGCGGGCGCAGTTCGTCCAGCGTGTTGGGCATCGGCAGCGTTGGGAAGTGAACTTTCAAAGTCATAGTAGGCACCTGGGCACGTTGCGTAGATACCCCCATTATACCAGGAAACGTGATGCATGGCGGCATCCTGCGCAACGGCGTGACCGGCATTGGCAACTTGCACAACAGGTGACGACAATAGTAGACTTGGCGTAGCCCATTTTTCATAACAGTACGATGCAGGAGGAAGATATGCAGGCGCTTGGCATTGACATTGGCGGCAGCGGCATCAAAGGTTCACTTGTGGACCTCGATAAGGGAGAACTGATCGGTGAACGCCATCGGATTGAAACGCCCCAACCTTCGACCCCCGACGCGGTCGCCGGCGTGGTGCGCGAACTCGTAGGGCGCCTTGCCTGGAGCGGGGCGATTGGTTGCACTTTTCCAGCCATCGTACGCAACGGCGTCACATTGAGCGCAGCCAATGTCGACAAGCAGTGGATCGGCGCACCGGCCGCCTCATTATTTGAGAAGGCGACCGGCTGTCACGTGCGTGTGCTCAACGACGCCGACGCCGCCGGAATTGCCGAAATGACCTATGGTGCCGGCCGTGGCCGCGAACAGGGCATCGTCATGATTCTCACCTTTGGCACCGGGATCGGCAGCGCCATCTTCCTCGACGGCAAGCTTCTGCCCAACTCCGAGTTTGGCCATGTGCCCATGCCCATGAAGGGGATCATTGCCGAGCACTATTGTTCAGAGCGTGTGCGCAAAGAAGAAGATCTCAAATGGGACGTCTGGGCCAAGCGCGCCAACAACTACTTGGAACTGCTGGAATTGCTGCTCTCACCCGACCTGTTTATCGTCGGCGGCGGCATCAGCAAGAAAGCCGAGAAATGGCTGCCCCTGATGACAACGCGCGTTCCCATCGTCCCGGCGCAGTTGCTCAACGACGCCGGCATCATTGGCGCCGCCATGGCTGTCCACGACCTTGCCGTCGCTTGATCGATCAAAGAAACAAAGCGTAAGGGAGTCTATTGTGCGCAAAATTCGATGGGGCATTCTGAGTACGGCCAAGATCGGCACGGGCAAAGTCATCCCGGCCATGCAGCGCGGCACCCACTGTGAAATCACCGCCATCGCCTCACGCGACCTGGAGCGCGCCAAGGCGACGGCAACCAACCTTGGCATCCCCAAGGCCTATGGGTCGTATGAAGAGTTACTCACCGACCCCGACATCGACGCCGTCTACAACCCCATGCCCAACCACTTGCACGTGCCGTGGTCGATCAAGGCGCTGCAAGCCGGCAAACACGTGCTCTGTGAGAAGCCCATTGCCCTCACGTCTGCCGAAGCCCAGACGTTGGTAGACGAAGCACAGCGCCATCCTCACCTCAAGGTGATGGAAGCGTTTATGTACCGCCACCACCCGCAATGGCGCCTGGCCAAACGCCTCGTCAGCGAGGGCAAGATCGGCCAGCTCCGCACCATCGACTCATTCTTTTCCTACTACCTGGATGACCCTGACAACGTGCGTAACCAGGCCGATATCGGCGGCGGCGGCCTGATGGATATCGGCTGCTACAACATCTCCCTGTCGCGCTTCATCTTTGCCGCCGAACCGCAGCGTGTGCTCGGCACCATCGAGTTTGACCCGGTATTCAAGACCGACAACCTGGCGTCGGGTGTGCTCGACTTTGGGGTAGGCACATCGACCTTCACATGCAGCACCAAGTTGACGCCCTACCAACGCGTGAACATCTTCGGCACGACAGGACGTATTGAGATCGAAATCCCCTTTAACGCGCCGCCGGATCGTCCCTGCCGTGTCTGGCACCAACAAGGGTCGACCCTCGAAGAGATCGTGCTCGACACCTGCGATCAGTACACCCTCCAGGGCGACCTCTTTGCGCGCGCCATCCTGGACGATACGCCCGTCCCCACCCCTATCGCCGATGGGGTCGCCAACATGAAAGTCATCGAAGCCATCTTCGCCAGCGCCCAGCGCAATGCCTGGGTCTAGCGCAAGCCGCCACACGTAACGTGCCAGGCACTTTTCGGAAGTGCCTGGCACGTGAGTTGCATCCATACTGTCCTGACGTTCCCCTACTCCTATTCCCCAACCTGGCTCAGCACATCCAAATACAACGCCTGTGTCATCTACCCACCTTCCCACTTCAATGCCTGACTTTGTAAAAGCCCTGGCCGCGCCACAGAATCTTGCGTGCAGGGCTGCCGCGACGGTCAAATTGGGGATTGACAGACACAGCAAAGCATGATAGTATGGCAACGTTACCATACGAACCAGTCGCCACCTCCCTAATTGAAAAGCCTACCAAGTTGGTTGCAATCGACCAGTCCAAGCGGTATGTTCGCTTGACGCGAGGTTTACGTAACCGTCGTGGCGGTTTGTGGGTTTCTACGCCAACAACAGTTCTATATGTAGAGTTACTTCAACCTGATTTGTCGACAGGGAATCCTGATGGCGAATATCAAGGATGTTGCTCAGCGCGCCGATGTCAGTGTCAGTACGGCATCTCGAGTCCTCCGTGGTGAGGGCTACACAAGCGCCGAAGTGCGCGCAAAGGTGGGGCGCGCGGCAGAGGAACTGGACTATGTTCCCAACGTTCTGGCGCAGTCCATGCGTGGCCGGCCTACCCGCGCGATCGGCTTCCTGGTGTACGACATCGTCAATCCCTTCTTCGCCAACTTGGCCGCGGGTGTAGAAGATGCCGCCCACGAGCAAGGCTTCAATGTCATAATCTGCAGCTCTCACCCATGGAAAAGCAGTGAACGCGAAAAAAGCTACATGCAGATGCTTCTGCAGCGGCAAATCGATGGCCTCGTCCTGCAACATGTATTTTCGTCGGAGGAGTTTGCCCCCATATTGGAGCGACGGGGCATTCCTGCCGCAAGAGTGGTCAATCCTCAAACAGGCTATCCCTACGACGTGGTGCGCTGTGACACAAAACAGGCAACCCACAACCTGATTCAACATCTGACTGCGCTTGGCCATCGCCGCATCGCCGCGTTGGGGCCTCCAATGCCATCATTTCAGGGCGGCGAACGACTGGCAGGCTATCAGGAATCGCTCGCTGAGGCCAGCTTGGAAGCAGACGAGGGGTTGGTGTTGCTGGAAGGATGGCGCACGCGTGATGGCTATACGATGACCCAGAAGCTCTTGGCACGCACGCGGCCCGATGCCATCTTCGCCTTTGGTCCTCGCCTCGCCGTGGGGGTAGCTTGCGCCCTACGCGAATCAGGCATGCGCATTCCAGAAGACATTGCTCTGGTGTGCATAGACGATTTTGGCATGGGTTCCGACTTGGATCCTTTCATGACGGTGGCGCGTCAGCCCGAGCATGAGATGGGTTGTCGTGTCGCCCAACTGTTGATTGAGCGCATCTTGGGTGTTTACACGGGCGCGCCGCGCGAGATCGTTTTACCAGCACGGTTGATCATTCGCCGTTCGTGTGGCGCAAGACTAGGTGAGCGTGAAGCTGCAAACCAGCGCGATGGCAAAGATCCGGCACATGCTGGCGCCAACCACGTTTGGGACGACGATTAGGGGCTGGCCCTCGCCCTCGATGATCGAACTTCAGCTACTGTGCCTGTCCTCCGCTCAGTTCCAGAGCACTTTGCTTTTTCGGTAGGCGAAAGGAGGTGATCAGACAGCCGCTAGTTTGCTCTATTTGCATTGGCAAGTCATGTCCGAGCTTTCACCCGTTTGACCGAATCGTAGAATTCAAAGAGGAGAAGGAACCATGAAGCAGAAAAATCTGCTTTTCGCCCTGATCGTGATTGCTAGCCTGTTGTTAAGTGCTTGTGCCGCGCCTGCGGCGCCTGCCGCGCAAAGTGGCGCCGACGCAGCGGCACCCGCCGGCGGCGAGACCTTTGTCGGCACGCCGAGGAATGAGACGCTGATCCTGGACAATCTGGGTGGCTCGCTCGAACGCCCCGATTTCTTCAACCCTTATGCCCCAGGAGTTGATATGGGTCGCGGCTATCATGAGGTTTGTTTGGACAATCTGTGGGAGATCGACACCACCACCGGTGAACAATTCCCCGCCTTGGCTGCCGAAATGCCCAAGGCGCTTAATGCCGACTATACCAGCTTCGAGATCAAGCTACGACCAGGCATCTACTGGGATGACGGCGTCGAATTCACCGCCGACGACGTGGTGTATACCCTGCAACTGGGTCTCACCAACGACAAGCTGCCCATCCACGGTTGGTCGATTGACTATCTCAAGGATGTGAAAGCAACCGACAAGTATACCGTCATTGTGGACACAACGCGTTCGCAACCTCGCTTCTCCAAAGACTTGGGCGCAACGATTTGGGACGCCACTCGTTTCTGGCCGGTGCCCAAACATGTTTGGGAGAAAGAAGATCCCACTACCTTTGCTGGCTTTCCGCCGGTTTGTCTCGGTCAGTACAAGTACAGCAAACACGACCCGAATGGTAACTGGACATTGTGGCAGTTGCGCGACGATTGGCAGCAGACCAGTGTCGGCATGATCAACAAGAAACCAGGCCCGAAATATCTCTTGTGGAACTTCGTCGGCACCGAAGAGAAGCGTATCCTGGCCATGATCAATAACGACGTCGACATTCTCCAGGACATCACGCCGGAGTCGATGCAGGTATTGACCAACAAGAGCAAGGTCGTGCGCGCCTGGCACGCCGGCTTCCCTTATGCCGACTTCGATGACCCATGTGAACGCGGCATCTCCTTCAATAACTCGCAATTCCCCTATGATCAATGGCAAACGCGTTGGGCACTGGCGTTGGCGACTGACATCAAGAAAGCCTCGTTGGGCACCTTCGCCGGTATGTTGCGCGTCTCGCCGCTGGCCGTCCCACCGGTTGCCGCCGTGCAGAACACCTATCACAAGCCGCTGGTCGAACGCTTGACGGCAATGCAGTTGTCGGATGGCTACAAGCCCTTCGACCCGAATTTTGCGAAGGACATGGCCGCAATCTTCAAAGAGCAGGGCATTGGCGCCGAATTGCCCACCACAGAAGCCGAGTTGGTCGATCTTTTTGGCGTCGGCTGGTGGAAGTATGATGTGGCAGAGGCGGCCAGCCTGCTGGAGAGCATAGGCTTTACGCGCGACGCTAACGGCAAGTGGCTGCTGCCGGACGGTACACCGTGGAAGATCGCCATCAACGCGCCGGTCGACTTCGAAGTCCAGTCTGGACGTTTGGCCTTTGCTGTCGCCGATTCATGGACCAAGTTCGGCATCGATGCAACGGTTAACACCATGACTGGTGGCTCGTTCTGGGACGCCGAATCAACCGGCGAGTTCCAGGCGGGCTCGTATTGGCCTGGCTGCGCCATCGGCCCGGATATCTACCCGAATGTGAGTAACTGGCATCAAAAATACATCGTGCCCACTGGGACGCCGGCTCCGGGCAACCGAAATCGGCACAAGAGCGATGAGATTGCTCGCATCATGGACGAGTTGGAGAAGGTGACATCGGATGATCCCAAGAATGTCGAGTTGAGCAAGGACCTGCTGATGCAGATGGCGCTCGAAATGACTTGGATCCCAATGTTCGGTACATCCAAGTTCGTGCCCGTCAATGAGACCTACTTCACCAACTATCCCACTGCGGACAACTACTACGAAGGTCCGTGGTGGTGGTGGTCCAATTTCAAGTTCATCGTCTCTCATATTGAGCCCAAGAAGTAGTTGGGTGCGTTGAAGTAAGCTGCTATTCCCCTCTCCCGCGCGGCGGGAGAGGGGAATTCGGAACGCAATGAGCAGTCAAGGAGCGAACGACGATGCATGTCATCAGGTTTCTGGCTACCCGTATCATGGTCTATCTGCTCGTGGTGTGGATCGGCGTCACCATTATCTTCTTCGTGCCACGGTTCGTTCCCGGCAACCCGGTCGACGCCATGTTGGGCAAGATGATGTCGCAAGGCACGGCCATGGACCCTAAGCTCGTTGAAACGATGCGGCAAACCTTGACAGAGTTGTTTGGCCTGGAAGGTACGCTCTGGGAGCAGTATTCGGCGTTTCTACAGCGTGTCTTGCTGACCCGGGACTTCGGCCCTTCGCTCTCCTACTATCCTACGCCGGTCAGCATGTTGATCGCCAAGGCGCTGCCCTGGTCTTTGGGGTTGATGTTGACCGCGCTGGCCATCAGTTGGACGCTGGGCAACTTCATCGGCTTGCTGGCCGGCTATCACAACAACAGCGGCATCTCCAAAGCGATCGAAACAACTGCCATGATTGTGTACCCGATCCCGTACTACATCCTCGCGCTGGTGCTGGTGATTCTTTTTGCCTATATATGGCCGATCTTTCCCTTCGTGTTCCAGGTGAGCGGCACACCGGGAACGTGGCAGTGGATGGTGAGCGTGGCCTACAATTCTTTCCTGCCGCTGATGTCCATCGTCATCGTCAGCCTTGGCTGGTGGATCATCAGTATGAAGGCGATGGCCATTGACACCAAGGAAGAGGACTTCGTCCAATATGCCCGCTACCGTGGCGCTAGCGACAACAAGGTGATGGTCGGCTACGTGGCGCGCACCGCCATTCTGCCCCAGGTCACTGTGCTGGCTTTGAGCATCGGCGGCGTTTTCGGCGGATCGCTGATCACGGAAATCCTCTTTGGTTATCCCGGCATGGGAAGCCTGATCTACAAGGCAATCTTGGGGTCAGACTACAATCTCATGGTGGGCTCCATCAGCATTTCGATTGTTGCGGTGGCAACGGCAACGCTCGTTTTGGACTTAATCTACCCATTGATCGACCCGCGTATCCGCTACGACTGATGCAATCTGCATAGGCCATTTATCTATCCATTTGCTCGCAGAGCGCGAGGTGAACCGTGCACTTAGTCAAACCAAGACTCGTGGTTGGCCTGGTGATAGTAGGTATTTTTGTGTTTCTCGGGATCATTGCACCACCCTTCGCACCAGAAAATCCCACGGCCTGGAATACCTACTTTCGCAACATGCCGCCCAGTACCCTGCACATCATGGGGACAAATAATCTTGGGCAAGACATTTTCTGGGTGTTGACCTGGTCGATCCGTAATTCGCTGTGGATTGGCCTGTCGGTGGCCGCATTTGCCACAATTATCGGCGTACTCGTAGGCTTGCTCGCCGGATTCTTGGGCGGCGCCGCCGATCGTGCTTTGACGCTGTGCATGGATGTCGTGATCGCCGTGCCGTCACTCCCCATTCTGATTCTCATCTCGGCCCTACTCGGTGGCAACAGTTCGCTTGCGATCATCGCTGTGGTGCTGGTATTCTTCAATTGGCCTTGGCCCGGGCGACAGGCGCGTGCCATGACGCTCAGCTTGCGCGAACGCGAGTTCATCAACGTCGCCCATGCCTCCGGTGAAAACATCGGCAAGATCTTGATCCTGGAGATTCTGCCCTTTATGCTTGGC
>Ga0105047_10005865_pt1 | contig 20967 bp, 17 predicted proteins | sample MAT04_FD_78384 | JGI IMG/M metagenome (GOLD analysis project Ga0105047, IMG submission 78384) | Freshwater microbial communities from Lake Fryxell liftoff mats and glacier meltwater in Antarctica - MAT-04 (megahit assembly) | ecosystem: Environmental > Aquatic > Freshwater > Ice > Liftoff... | reverse complement strand
TTCACCAGCACGATGCCGGCCTTGGCCGTCGCCAGCTGCATCAGCAGCCACTCGGCGCAGTTGTTGGCCCAGATGCCGACCCGATCCCCCTTGGCCAGGCCCGCACGCATCAAGGCACTGGCAAGCCGGTGCGACTCGCGGTTCAGCGCCTCGTAGCTATAGCGCAGATTCTGCTGGCGCGACACCAGGGCCTCGCGCTGCGGAAATCGCTGCACCATCGCCTCGAAGTGGCGACCGATCGGTTGCTCGATCAGTGCCGTGTCGGTGCGACCGATGTCGTGGCTGAGGGTCTTCATGGCAGCTGTCTCCATTCGCTTTGTGGTCGTCCGGCATCCGCCATGCAGTTCGACGCCGGCGCCCAAAGTGGCGCAATGACGCCGGGGCCCGACCCCAACGGGTAGTTCGCTGGATTATCGAGCCGATCGGTGGGTGCCCGTGCAATCGGCGTGACAATGCGATGGGGTCGACAGAGGCGGCGAACCCGCGCACATCGTCACGTTCGCGAGCGCACTGGCCGCGGATGGGTTGTCGCGCGTCAAAGGATGAATCACTCGAGCCAAATCGAGCGGAGGTCCAGTGCGAAGGTGCCCGCCTGCCGCCCCGCGATGATGAGGCCCACCTGCCGCAGTCGGGCGGGATCGAATGCAGGCGAACCGGGCACCTCGCGGCCACGAAAGGTAGCGCGGAACGCCTGCATCGGCAGACGGATCGCGTGCCACTCGTGTGCGCGTGGCGTGAACTCGGCCTGGTAGCTCGGCGCGTCGAAGGCGTCGTCATTGAACAGGTTCAGCTTGAAGTGCCTTCCGTCGCCCCGGGCGTTGATCACGCAATCGACAGCGCCGTGCAGGCCGAGCGGCCCCGCCTTGCAGCGTACCGAGGCAAAGCCGCCGTTCTGGTCAAGCGAGACATCGCCCTCGAAGACGGCGTGGCCGGCTGGGTCATACCGAAGTCGGCTACGCGAGACGCCACCCATGACACGGTCGTCGATGGCGTGCCAGCCCTGCACAGCGCAGCGGTCGCTGAAATCAAATAGCAGCTTGGCCATCGTGCTGTTGATGTGAGTGATGTTGAAGCGCGGGCCTTCGGATAGTGGAGCCGATCACGTCAGTTTTGTCGTGCCAGTAGCCGCAGTTGAACCAAAAGGGCTGGCACCTCGTTCTTCGCCGCGGCCCGCAATACATCAGCGTCCACGTCGAAGTGCGCATGCAGCATGCCGTTACCCATGCCAACGATTGCTTGGCAAGGAATGCCAGGACTGGTGCGTCCGCATTTCGCCTGACACCTTGCTTGCTGCCACCCACATGATTTCGACCGCCCGGACCAATATATAAGCTGCAGCATCCTGTCAACTTACAAGGCGGCAGGCGAGCCGCCAGCGACAAAAGCAGCGGCGCGCGTTTTTGCGCTGCGTCGATCATGTGCCGGATGCGAACCCGATCTTCAGTGCGCATACCGCAGTTCGGCCGTGGGAATGACCCCATCACGAAAGTATCGCGACAAGTGCCCTGCTGTTTTCAACTGCGCCCTGCGGCTGCCCATCCGTTGTGACTGTTTAATCTCCATGGTTGCCCACCCCAGCAGACCAGGGACGTACCCTGGGCCAAACTCCATCAGCAGGTCGCCGTCGCTGTCGATGCGGACGGGCCCTTGAGCCGAGACCCAAGAAAGGATAACCGCCGAATGAAGTGCCGTTCGCAAATGCGCGTCAGCGCGGTTGGCTCGATCTCCGAATTGTGGTCCAACCAATCAAATTCCTTTGCGCTTGCACGGCATGTGGGCCAGTCGCTGCGCGGGTATCGTCTTAACCGCCACCATACAAACCAAAAGCGAAAGGCCTTCAAGAATTGTTTCCTGAAGGCCTATGCATGTTTGCTTGGTCGGTGTGAAAGGATTCGAACCTTCGACCCCTTGCACCCCATGCAAGTGCGCTACCAGGCTGCGCCACACACCGAAGTCGGCGATTATAGCGCTGCACCAACCGCCCCTGGGTCGCGAATCAGTACGTGGTGGTCAGCAGTTCGCGTATTTCCGATAGTTCGCGGCGTACCATCAGCAAATGGCCGGATGCGGGCATCGTGTGTTCCGCTTCGAGTTCACTTTCGGTGAAGTCGTCGAGTTCGGAGTCGCCGGTTTCGATCACCTCGACGCCGTCGAGCAGCACTTCGCCGTTCTTGCGCCGGTCGCGTTCGTTTTGCAAGACCTCCTGCATCTTGTTGCGCGCACCGCTGATCGTGAAACCCTGGTCGTACAGCAGGTCGCGGATGCGACGGATCATCAGTACCTCGTGGTGCTGGTAATAACGCCGGTTACCACGCCGCTTCATGGGGCGCAGCTGCGTGAACTCCTGCTCCCAGTAACGCAGCACGTGCGGTTTTACGCCGCACAGATCCCCCACCTCCCCGATGGTGAAATAACGTTTGGCAGGAATCGAAGGGAGATTTTTCTCCATTGAAATCAAAGCTGTAGGCGTGAAAGCTTCGAGGTTACTCTAAGACGTGAGGGATGCATAGCACTAGCTGCGACCCGCTGCAGAAAAATCACTTGCGGTGTCGCTTATCGTGCGATACGCACCTCGCCCGCGTCAATGTCAGAGTCGTTGTCGTCATCACCGATCATCACGGGCTGGGGTTGTCCCGCGTCCTGGATCTGCTCCTTGAGCTTGTGGCTGGCATGGAAGGTGACGACCCTGCGGGCGCGGATCGGGATCGCCTCGCCAGTGCGCGGGTTGCGCCCGGGGCGGGGCGCCTTGGTGCGGATCTGGAAATTGCCAAAACCGGAGATCTTGACATCCGACCCCTCGACCAGGCTGGTCGAGATCAGATCGAAGAAGGCGTCGATCATGTCCTTGGATTCGCGCTTGTTGAGTCCGATCTGCTCGAACAGCAACTCGGCCAGCTGCGCCTTGGTCAGTGCCGGTGTTTCCAGGCTTTCAATCGCGAGTTCCATCTCTCTCCTCTTGTTGCTCGGCAGGCCGCGCGCACCGCGAGTCGTTGCTTTCAAGCGCGTTGCCGCGCCCCCAGGTCGGTGGTCAATTGGCCCAGCACCGATTGCACGGCCTGCTCAATCTCCTGATCGGTCAGGGTAGCGGCGTCGTTATTGAGCGTCAAGCGAACCGCCAGGCTTTTTTCCGCTGGCTGCGCAGGAACAACAACAGCACCAGTGTCACCCGCTGGCGGCTGAGCCTTCGGTCGGTAGATGTCGAACAGGGTCGCATTGCGCAACAGGCCCTTGGTGGGCGCCGCATGCACCGAGGCCATCAGGGCCGCATGGCTGACCTGTTCGGATACCAGCACCGCAATGTCGCGCTCAACCGGCTGGTGCTTGGCCACCGGGCGGAACACCGGGATCGGGCGCTGCAGCACTGAATCCAGGTCCAGTTCGAACATGACCGGCGCATGGGCGAGGTCATAGGCCTGGCGCCAACGCGGATGCAGCTCGCCAATGGAGCCGATGGACTTGCCGTCCAGCTCGACCCGGGCGCAGCGGCCCGGGTGCATGGCGGGATGTTGTCCGGCCACGAAGGTGACACGGCGGGGTGCAAGCAGGGCCTCGACATCGCCCTTGGCATCGAAGAAGTCCATAGCACGATCGTTACCGAACCACTGGAGCGGATCGGCGCTGCCCGCCGCCAACGCCGCCAGCCGCATCGGCTGGTGCAGGCCGGCCACGGCGCGGTTGCCATCCTGCACCGATGCGTCGCGCAGGAAGACGCGGCCCAGTTCAAATACCCGCACCCGCGCAGACCGGCGGTCCTGGTTGAACTTGAGTACCTGCAAAAGCGAGCCGAGCAGTGACGAGCGCATCACGCTCATCTGGCTGGCGATCGGGTTGAGCAGCTTGACCGGGTTATCGTTACCGGCCAGCTCACGCTCCCAGCGCGCTTCGACGAAGCTGTAGTTGATGGTTTCCTGGTAACCCAGGCCGGCCAACTGGCGGCGCACGGAGAACGCGCTGCGCAGCGACTCGGGCCGGATATGGGCCGTGATCGGCCCTTGTGGCGGCGTGGTCGGCAAGGCATCGAATCCAACCATTCGCGCCACTTCCTCGATCAGGTCTTCCTCGATCTGCAGGTCGAAGCGGTAGGGTGGCGGCGCTACGGTGAGCGTGCCCTGCGCGGCGTCACTGGCCGGCGCCAAGCCCAAGCGCGACAACGCGTCGGCGCATTGCGCCAGCGAAAGCGGCATGCCGATGACCTTGGCCGCACGCGCCACCCGCATCACCACCGGCTTGGGCGTCGGCAGATTGATCTGCTGGTCGTCGATCGGGCCGCAGACGGTATCGCCGGTGCCACAGATGTCGATGATCAGTTGCGTAATCCGCTCGACATGTTCGACGGTCAGGCTTGGATCGACACCGCGCTCGAAACGATGGCCGGCGTCAGTCGAGAAGTTGTAGCGGCGCGAACGGCCGGCCACGGCCTGCGGCCACCAGAAAGCAGCCTCGACGTACACATGGCGCGTGTCGTCCGATACGGCGGTGGCGTCGCCACCCATGATGCCGGCGAGCGACTCGACCTCGCGCTCGTCGGCGATCACGCCCACTGCCTCGTCGACGCTGACGGTGCTGCCGTTGAGCAGCTTGAGTTGTTCGCCGGTCTTGCCCCAGCGCACGTCCAGACCGCCGTGGATCTTGTCCAGATCGAAGATGTGCGAGGGCCGGCCGAACTCGAACATGACGTAGTTCGAGATGTCGACCAGCGCGTTGACGCTGCGCTGACCGCAGCGGGCCAGACGCTCGACCATCCAGGCCGGCGTCGCAGCCAGGGTATTGACGTTGCGAACGATGCGGCCGGTGAAACGGCCGCACAGGTCGGGCGCGCTGATATGCACCGGCAGCTTGTCATCGCAGCCAGGGAGCACGGCCGCAATGGCGGGGTTCAATAGCGGCGCCCCGGTGAGCGCGGCCACTTCGCGCGCCACACCGAACACGCTCAGGCAATGCGCCAGGTTGGGCGTGAGCTTGACGGTCATCAGGCTGTCATCGAGCCTGAGGGTCTCGCGCACGTTCTGCCCGAGCTCGGCTGTCGGGTCGAGTTCGAGCAGGCCGCCGTGGTCATCAGAGAGTTGCAACTCCTTGGCCGAGCACAACATGCCGCGGCTCTCGATACCGCGCAGCTTGCCAACCTTGATCAGGAAGGGCTGGCCGTCGGGGCCCGGCGGCAGCTCGGCGCCCACCAGCGCGCACGGCACCTTGATACCCACGCGCGCATTGGGCGCGCCGCAGACGATGTCGAGCAACTCGCCCTGCCCCACGTCGACCTTGCACACGCGCAGCCGGTCGGCATTCGGATGTTGAGCCGCCTCCTTGATCTCGCCCACGACGATCTGGCTGAATGGAGGCGCCACGGGCTGCACGTCTTCGATTTCCAGGCCGGCCATGGTCAGGGTGTCGGCCAGTTGGCGGGTGCTCAGGGAGGGGTTGCAGAAGGTCCGCAGCCAGGATTCGGGAAATTGCATGGATCGGGCTCGAGATCGGGTTCAGGTTCAGGTTCAGGTTCAGGTTCAGGTTCAGGTTCAGGTTCAGTCAGGCTTGCTGGAATTGCGACAGGAAACGCAGGTCGCCGTCGAAGAACAGGCGCAGGTCGTCTACGCCATAACGCAACATCGTCAGACGATCAATGCCAGAGCCGAATGCAAAACCGATGTAACGCTCCGGGTCCAGACCCATGTTGCGGATCACCTGCGGATGCACCTGCCCGGAACCGGACACCTCGAGCCAGCGGTCCTTGAGCGGGCCGCTGCCGAAGCGGATGTCGATCTCGGCGCTGGGTTCGGTGAACGGGAAATAGCTGGGCCGGAATCGGATCTGCAGGTCGCGCGTCTCGAAAAACGCCTGGATGAAATCCAGATAGACGGCCTTGAGGTCCTTGAAGCTGACGTTCTCGCCGACCCACAGGCCTTCGACCTGGTGGAACATGGGCGAGTGGGTGGCGTCACTGTCGACACGGTAGGTGCGGCCCGGCGCGATGACGCGAATGTCGGGCATCGGCTCGCCGCGTGCCATCCGCTCGGCGTACTTGGCGGCGTGGGCCTGCGCGTAACGGATCTGCATCGGCGAGGTGTGCGGGCGCAGGTTGAGCCAGCGGCCCTCGGCATCCTGCATGTCGACATAGAAAGTGTCCTGCATCGAGCGCGCCGGATGGTTCTCGGGGTTGTTCAGCGCGGTGAAGCTGTACCAGTCAGTCTCGATCTCGGGGCCGTCGGCCACGTCGAAGCCCATGGAGCCGAAGATGGCTTCGATGCGCTCCATCGTCATCGCGATCGGATGCAGACCACCGCTGCCGGCGCGTTGGCGCCCTGGCAGGCTGACGTCGAGCGCCTCGGCCTGCAACTGCTGCTGCAACTCGGCCTCGGCCAGCGCGTCGCGCCGGGCCTGCAAGGCGGCCTCGATAGCCTGCTTGGCCTGGTTGATCCGTGCGCCCTGCGCTTTCTTCTCGTCGACCGGCAACGCGGCCAGACCCTTCATCAGTTCGGTGATGCGGCCCGTCTTGCCCAGGAACTGCGCCTTGGCGTTCTCGAGTTCGGCAGGCGCTTTCGCCAGGGCGAATGCGGCAACGGCGGCGTCAACAGTGGCGTTCAATGCGGTCATGGTAGGGAGGAGGGAATTCACAAAAAAGAACAGGGGCTAGCGCTGGTCAAAGCTCTAGCCCCCGTATCCTGGGTTCAGCTGAGGGAGGCTAGTGGCACCCCCGCAGCCTGCTCCTGCCGGTCAAGCCGCCAGCTTGGCCTTCACTTGCTCCACGATACCGGCAAACGCCGGCATGTCGTGCACCGCGATATCGGACAAGACCTTGCGGTCGATCTCGATACCGGCTTTCTTCAGGCCGTTGGCGAACTGGCTGTAGGTCAGGCCGCACGAACGCGCTGCGGCGTTGATACGGGCGATCCACAACTGGCGGAAGACCCGCTTCTTGGTACGGCGATCACGGTAGGCGTACTGGCCTGCCTTCATCACCGCTTCCTTGGCAACGCGATAAACGTTGCCGCGGCGGCCGCGGAACCCCTTGGCGAGGGCGAGTACTTTCTTGTGGCGGGCGCGAGCCGTTACACCACGTTTGACGCGAGGCATGTGTTACTCCTTGTTCGTCGTGAATCAGATACCGAAGCCGGGCAACATCTGCGCCACGTGACCCATGTTGGTCTCGTGCACAGCGGTTGCACCACGCAACTGACGCTTGTTCTTGGTGGTCTTCTTGGTCAGGATGTGACGTTTGAAGGCTTGACCGCGCTTGACGGTGCCACCGGGACGAACGCGGAAACGCTTTTTCGCGCTGCTCTTGGTCTTCATCTTGGGCATTGAAATGCTCCTTTTCGCTTGTGCTCGTGAGGCGTCTGCAAACAGTTTGCAGCCTTGTTGGCCCCGAGCCACTTTGTGTGGCGAGTTTCTAATTCACCACTTTGTGTGGCGAGTTTCTAACTCGCCTGCTTGACAACCGACCGGTGACCAAACCGGTCGGTCGCAATCTCTGGTACCTGCTTACGACGTCGCCGTTGCCGGGGCGTCAGCCTTGGATGCAGCAGGTTTCTTCTTGCCCGGCGCGATCATCATGATCATCTGGCGCCCTTCCAACTTCGGGAACTGCTCCACGATGATGGTGTCACCCAATTCGGCACGAATGCGGTTGAGCAAAGCCATGCCGATTTCCTGGTGCGTGATCTCGCGGCCGCGGTAACGCAGCGTAATCTTGCACTTGTCGCCATCAGCGAGGAAACGCTTGATGTTGCGCATCTTGATGTTGTAGTCGCCGTCGTCCGTACCGGGACGAAATTTGATCTCCTTGATCTCGATGACCGTCTGCTTGGCTTTCGCCTCCGCCGCCTTCTTCTGTTCCTGGTACTTGAACTTCCCGTAGTCCATCAATCGACAGACTGGCGGATTCGCCGTAGGGGAAATTTCGACCAGGTCAACGTCGTGTTCCCCAGCCATACGGAGCGCGTCCATGAGGCTGACGACACCAAGGGGTTCGTTCTCGGGGCCAGAGAGTCGGACTTCCGGGGACATGATCTCCCGGTTCAGGCGGTGTTTGCGTTCTTCGCGGTGACGACGGTCACGATATTCAGTAGCGATGGTTCATTCCTTTTCAATGATTTGCCGCCCGAGGGCAGCCACAGCCGGCGCACCGCGAGCAGCGCTGGGATCTGACGTGGTAACCCACGGCAGATCAGCGGGCGATGTCGGCGGCGATCTTTTGCAGGAACGCTTGCTGGGACATCACGCCGAGGTCAATATTGCCCCGGGCTCGCACTGCAACGGCGCCAGCCGCCTTCTCCTTGTCGCCCACGACAAGAATATAGGGCAGCTTTTGCAATGAATGCTCGCGTATTTTATACGTGATCTTTTCGTTACGGAGGTCCATCTGGGCCCTGACCCCCTGGTTTTGCAGCGTTTTGACCACATCACGTGCGTAATCGGCCTGCGCATCGGTGATATTGAGCACCGACACCTGCACCGGCGCAAGCCAGGTCGGCAAAGCCCCGGCACTTTCCTCGATCAGGATACCGATGAAGCGCTCCAGGCTGCCAACGATGGCCCGGTGCAGCATCACCGGGTGTTCACGGCTACCCGCCTCGGTCACGTATTCGCCACCCAGGCGCTCGGCAGTATTGAAGTCCACCTGCATCGTGCCGCATTGCCACTGGCGGCCGATGGCGTCCTTGAGCGTATATTCGATCTTCGGCCCGTAGAACGCGCCCTCGCCGGGGGACACGATGAACGCGCAGCCAGAGAGGCGCAGCGCCTCCATCACCGCGAACTCGGCCTTGTCCCAGAGTTCGTCGGCGCCAACCCGGTTGTCCGGCCGGGTCGCCACCTTGTAGATGATCTCGTTGAAACCGAAGTCGCGGTAAACCTTCTGCAGCAGTTGCGTGTAGGCGACACATTCGTCGAGGATCTGGTTCTCGGTGCAGAAGATATGGCCGTCGTCCTGCGTGAAGCCGCGCACCCGCATGATGCCGTGCAAGGCACCACTGGGTTCGTTGCGGTGGCACTGGCCGAACTCGCCATACCGCAGCGGCAGGTCGCGATAACTCTTGATGCCCTGCTTGAAGATCAAGACATGGCCAGGGCAGTTCATCGGCTTGAGCGCGTATTCACGCTTCTCCGACTCGGTCGTGAACATGTTCTCGCGGTAGTTGTCCCAATGCCCGGTCTTCTCCCACAGGCTCTTGTCCAGGATCTGCGGGCCCTTGACTTCCTGGTAGCCGTTGTCGCGGTATACCGCTCGCATGTATTGCTCGACCTGCTGCCAGATCGTCCAGCCCTTGGGATGCCAGAACACCAGGCCGGGAGCTGTCTCCTCCATGTGGAAAAGGTCAAGTTCGCGCCCGAGCTTGCGGTGGTCGCGCTTCTCGGCTTCCTCCAGCATGGTCAGGTATTGCTGCAGGTCTTCCTTGCTGGCCCAGGCCGTGCCGTAAACCCGTTGCAGCATCTCGTTGCGGTGGTCACCGCGCCAGTAGGCGCCGGCGAGCTTCATCAGCTTGAAGTGCTTCAGCTTGCCGGTGCTGGGCACGTGCGGGCCTCGGCACAGGTCTTCGAAGGCGCCTTCGCGGTACAGCGACACGTCCTCGCCCGACGGGATGCTGGCGATGATTTCGGCCTTGTAGTGCTCACCCAGGCCCTTGAAATAGGCCACGGCCTCGTCGCGCGGCAACAAGCGGCGCGTGACCGGCTCGTCCTTGGCCGCGAGTTCGGCCATCTTCTTTTCCAAGGCCACCAGGTCGTCCGGGCCGAACGGTCGCTTGTACGCAAAGTCGTAGAAGAAGCCGTTTTCAATCACCGGGCCGATCGTGACCTGGGCCTCGGGAAACAGCTCCTTGACCGCATAGGCCAGCAGGTGCGCCGTGGAGTGGCGGATCACCTCCAGGCCGTCGCTATCCTTGGCAGTGACGATGGACAAGGCGCTGTCCGCATCGATGCGGTGGCTGGTATCGACGATCTTGCCGTCGACCTTGCCGGCCAATGCAGCCTTGGCCAGGCCGGAGCCGATGGACGCGGCCACCTCGGCGACCGTCACCGGGCCGGGAAACTCTCGCTGGGAGCCGTCAGGCAATGTGATGTTGATCATGGTTCGGTCAGGGTGCTGTGCGCAACAAAAAAGCGCGGAACGTGCCGCGCTTTCTTGGGGGATGGGAATAGAACAAAAGCCGCGCGCACAGGGCGCGCGGACAAGGCCCCGTGAGCTATGAATGACCGGCGGTGGTAGTTCGCGGTGTCATAACCAACAATGCCTTTCTCGCTCTTACGTCCGGGTTGTAGATGGCCCGAGTGTAACCCAGGGCCAGTGGGTGCCGACCCCCTTCAGTGGAACTGCTCTTCCTCGGTCGAGCCGGTCAGCGCGGTGACGCTGGACTTGCCACCCTGTATCACCGTGGTGACTTCGTCGAAGTAACCGGTACCCACCTCCTGCTGGTGCGACACGAAGGTGTAGCCACGCTCGCGTGCGCCGAATTCGGGCTCCTGCACCTTCTCCACATAGGCTGACATGCCGCGTTTGACGTAATCCTGCGCCAAGTCGAACATGTTGTACCACATGGAGTGGATGCCGGCCAGGGTGATGAACTGGTACTTGTAGCCCATGGCACCAAGCTCGCGCTGGAACTTGGCAATGGTCGCGTCGTCCAGGTTCTTCTTCCAGTTGAACGAGGGCGAGCAGTTGTAGGCCAGCATCTTGCCCGGGTGCACCTTGTGCACGGCGTCGGCGAACCGCTTCGCAAACGCCAGGTCCGGCGTACCGGTCTCGCACCACACCAGGTCGGCGTAACGCGCATAGGCGATGGCGCGCGAGATCGCCTGGTCGATGCCCTTGCGGGTCTTGTAAAAACCCTCCGCGGTGCGCTCGCCGGTGATGAAGGGCTTGTCGTTCTCGTCGTAGTCGCTGGTCAGCAGATCGGCGGCTTCTGCATCGGTACGGGCGATCACGAGCGCAGGCACTCCGCAGACATCCGCGGCCATGCGCGCGGCGATCAGCTTCTGGCAGGCCTCGGCGGTGGGAACCAGCACCTTGCCACCCATGTGGCCGCACTTCTTGACCGATGCGAGCTGGTCTTCCCAGTGCACACCGGCGGCGCCAGCCTTGATCATGGCCTTCATCAGCTCGAACGCGTTGAGTACGCCGCCAAAGCCGGCTTCCGCGTCGGCCACGATCGGCGCGAAGTTGTCGATATAACCCGTGTCACCGGCGTCAATGCCTTTGGAATGCTGGATCTCGTCGGCACGCCGGAAGGTGTTGTTGATGCGCTCGACCACGATGGGCACCGAGTCCACCGGATACAGCGACTGGTCCGGATACATCGACGCATAGGAGTTGTTGTCGGCGGCAACCTGCCAGCCCGACAGATAGATCGCCTTGATGCCAGCCTTGACCTGCTGCATGGCCTGACCTCCAGTCAAGGCGCCGAGGCAGTTTACATAGGGCTCGGTGTGCAGCAGGTTCCACAATTTCTCGGAGCCGCGGCGCGCCAGCGTGTGCTCGATCGGAAATGAGCCGCGCAGGCGGACAACGTCGGCGGCGCCGTAACCGCGCTCAATGCCTTTCCAGCGCGGATTGCTTGCCCAGTCCTTTTCCAGGGCTTCAATTTGCTGGGCACGGCTGAGTTGCTCCGAGAGACTTTGTGGCATGGCTTCACTCCTTGGTTGATTAAAAGACGACAGAAACAGGTGCGCAGATCGCTGGGTTGGCATGCGCGTCGATCGCCGACAAGCTCCCTGCGCCTGAATTATTCTAGGTCTTATAGAAGAGTTTTTCAATTCTTATGTCTTATAGAAGACTAAAATATTTCCTATCAAAATCAACAAGATAGAGGCTTGTTCCGCATTAAGAAACGATTTCCTTCATTACGGCAAATTTTGACGCGGCGCAGCAAGCGCTTCGTTCGTCTCGTGGAACGATGAACGGCAGCAGGGACGACGACGCGCCGCGCTGTCGACTACACCGCTCTCAGCCCAGCGCTGTCGTTTCTGCGCGCATCGCCGCGGCGATCTCGCGCTCGCGCCTGCGGGTCTGGCGGGCTACCCAGATGCTGTAGGCAATGATGACCATCGTGACTGTCACGATCAGCAAGGTCGCCGCCGCATAGATGGTCGGGTTGATGCCGCGGCGCGCATACCCGAAGATCACCTGCGGCAAGGTGTTGACGCCCGGACCGGACAGGAATTCGGATATGACGACATCGTCGAACGACAGCGTGAACGACAACAGGAATGCGGCCAGGATAGCCTGCGCGATGTTGGGCAACGTGATCAGGAAAAACACCTGGTAAGGCCGCGCGCCGAGGTCCATCGCGGCCTCCTCGATCGAGCGGTCCATCTCCATCAGCCGTGACTGGATCACAACCATGGCATAAGCCATGCCCAGCAACGTGTGGCCCATGATGATGGTCAACATGCCGCGTGGTGGCCAGCCCAGGAAGTTCTGCGCCCCGACCATCAGCAGCAGCAGCGACAGGCCGATCACGACCTCGGGCATCACCAGCGGCGCGTTCACCATGCCCGAGAAAACGGTGCGGCCCGGAAAACGCCGGTAGCGCACCAGCACGAAAGCGGCGAACGTGCCCAACACGGCCGACAACACGCCGGTAACCGTGGCAACCTTCACCGACAGCCAGAAACCTTCAACGATACGCGTGTCGCGCATCAGTGCCTCGTACCAGCGCAACGAAAATCCGGTGAAACGCGCGTCCTGCCGGGTATTGTTGAACGAGAACAGCATCATGAAGAACAAGGGCATGTACAGGAACAGGAACACCATGCCCAGCCAGAGCTTGCTGATATGTCTGTGCAACAGGGATGTCATGGCAGCCCCCTATTTGCGGTTGTCGGCCGATTCGCCGGTGGCGTGGTAGTAAATGGCGAGCGGCACCACGATGAACGCGATCATGATCACCGCCAGCGCAGTGGCGCGCGGCCAGTTGTTGCTGGTGAACATCTCGTCCCACACAACGCGGCCGATCATGATGTTTTCCGGGCCGCCGAGCAGCGAGGGGATGACGAACTCACCCACCGACGGGATGAACACCAGCATGAAGCCTGCGATGATGCCCGAGCGCGACAACGGCACCGTCACCAGCCAGAACGCCTTGAACGGCGAGGCGCCGAGATCGTACGCCGCCTCGAGCAGCCGGAAATCCATCTTCACCAGCGTCGCATACAGCGGCAGGATCATGAACGGCAGGTAGACATAGGTCATGCCCACCAGCATCGACACGTTGGTGTAGAGCAGGAAGATCGGCTCGTTGGTGATGCCCAGCCACATCAGGGCCTGGTTCACGATGCCCTGATCGGCCAGGATGCCCTTCCAGGCGTAGACACGCAGCAGGAACGAGGTCCAGAACGGCAACATGACCATCATCAGCAATGCCGGCCGCAGGCTGGGTTTGGACCGTGCGATGAAGTACGAGAACGGGTAGCCGATCACCAGGCACAACAAGGCCGTGCACAACGCGTACCCGATCGAGCGAATGTAGGCGTCGATGTAGATGGTGTCGAACAGCGCGCCGTCGTCGCCGCGCCTGAAGATGGACCAGTAGTTTTCATACTTGAGCTTGAGCACGCCGGTCTCGGTGTCCCAGATCGGCTTGAACGGATGAATGTCGTTGCCCATGTCCACGAAGCTGATGTACAGCAGGATCAGGAACGGCAACAGGAAAAACAGCACCAGCCACACGTAGGGCACACCGATGACGAATCGACGACCGGGCATCGGGAGCGAGAACTTGGCCATGATGTCTGGGCGCCTCAGTCGCGCAGCACGACGCCGGCGTCGTCTTCCCACCAGAAGAACACATCGTCGCCCCAGGTGATGCCGCTTTGGCCGTGGCGCGAGATGTTGGATTCGGTGATCCGGACCTGGGATCCGTCGCTGGCGGCCACGATGTAGGTGTTGTAGGAACCGAAGTAAGCGATTTCCTTGACCTTGCCGGAAAACAGGTTTTTGTCCACCGCGGGCCGGCTCTTGCTGATCAGGATTTTTTCCGGCCGCACCGCAACCGCCATGCGCATGTTCAAGGTGCCGCTGACGCCGTGGCCGACATGGATCTCGCCGATGCCGGTGGTCGCGGCGCAGCGATCGGCCTCATCCACGCTGAGCCGGCCTTCGAACAGGTTGACATTGCCGATGAAGTCGGCCACAAAGCGGTTCGCGGGGTGTTCATAGACCTCCTCGGGCGAACCGACCTGCAGCACCCTGCCCTTGCTCATGACCGCGATCCGGTTGGCCATGGTCATGGCTTCCTCCTGATCGTGCGTCACCATGACACAGGTCACCTCGACCGACTCGATGATGTTGACCAGTTCGAACTGCGTCTGCTCGCGCAGCTTCTTGTCCAGCGCGCCCAGCGGCTCGTCCAGCAGCAGCAGCTTGGGGCGCTTGGCCAGGCTGCGCGCCAACGCGACCCGCTGCTGCTGGCCACCTGAGAGCTGGTGCGGCTTGCGCTTGGCGAACGGCCCGAGTTGCACCAGGTCGAGCATTTCGCCGACACGTTGCTTGACCTCCGCCTTGGGCAGGCCTTCGCGCTTGAGACCGAACGCAACGTTCTCCCAGATGTCCAGGTGCGGGAACAACGCATACGACTGGAACATCATGTTCATCGGCCGGTCATACGGCGGGAACTGTGCGATGTCCTGGCCACCCAGCAATACGCGGCCGGAGGTCGGCTTTTCAAATCCGGCCAGCATGCGCAGCAAGGTCGACTTGCCGCAGCCGGAACTGCCCAGCAGCGCGAAGATCTCGCCGCGTCCGATCGACAGCGACACATCATCCACCGCGAGCGCCTCGTCGAACCGTTTTTCCAGCTTCTCGGTGACGAGAAATGCGTCTGGCGGGTCATTGTTTGCCATCGATAGCTCCAGCTCCGGTTATCGGCCACCCAAACAAAACGGGCTGTTCATACCAGGTACAAACAGCCCGTGACGCGAACAAGCGGTCGTCTACTTGCCCTTCTTGAACCCGTTGTAGGCGTTGGCCATGGCTTCGCGCGCCTCATTGGTGAAGCTGCCCGGCGGGATCATCTTGTCCAGATAGGCCGACTCGACGAAGATCGTCTTGTTGCCGGAGATCTCCGGCTTGATCTTGTCCATCGCCGCCTTGTTGCCGGTCGGATAGGTCATGTCGTTGGCCATCGCAGCCGCATTCTCGGGCCGCAGGTAGAAGTCGATGAACGCGTGGGCATTCTTCGGATGCTTGGCGTCCTTGGTAATCGCCATGGTGTCGAAGAAGATCAACGCGCCGGTACTGGGCAGCAAGGCTTCGATCACATCCTTGGACTTGTTCTCCTTGGCGCGACCCGCCGCGATGTTGATGTCACCCGACCAGCCGATGGCCACGCAGGCCTTGCCGCTGGAGACGTCGTCGATCATCGTCGAGCTGAACAGGCGCACGTCCTTGCGTACCTTCGCCAGCATGTCGGCAGCCGCCTGGTAGTCAGCCGGGTCGTTGGAATAGGCATCCTTGCCGATGTAGTGCAACGCGACCGGAATGATCTCGGTCGGCGAATCCAGGTAGGCAATGCCGCAGGACTTGAGCTTGCTGGTGTATTTCGGATCGAACACCAGATCCCAGGCGTTTTCCGGCATCGGCATTGTGCCCAGCGCCTTTTCTGCCTTGGTCTTGTTGATGCCCACCGTCGTGAAGCCCCAGGCCCACGGCACCAGGTGCTTGTTGTCCGGATCGGCCTTGGTCAGCGTCTTGAGGATCGCCGGATCGAGGTTGGCCAGATTCGGGATCTTGGACTTGTCAAGCGCCTGCATCAGCCCACCCTCGATCTGCGGCTTGGCGAACACGGTGCCGGGAACCACGATGTCGTAGCCGGAATTGCCCGCCACCAGCTTGGCATGCAGCGCCTCGTTGGTCTCGAAGGTGTCGTAGTTGACCTTGATGCCGGTTTCCTTTTCGAACGCGGCAATCATGCCCTCGGGAATGTAGTCAGGCCAGTTGTAGATGTTGAGGACTTTTTCCTCTTCCGGCTCCGGTGGCGGAGCAGGGGCCGCAGCCGGGGCGGCGGCCACCGGGGCTGGCGCAGGAGCCGGCGCCTCTTCCTTCTTGCCGCACGCAGCCAACAGGATGGCGGACAGCGCAAAAGCGCCAATGACCTTGTTCGAGAGTTTCATGACTCTTGCTTCTCCATTGAAAAAGTCTGCCGATATAGGCAAAACGCACCACCGGGCAGCCGACAGCGCGTAACGAAGAAATTATAGGAGCGCCTGCGCGCAGGTTACCGAAGGGACTCTTGCGCCGGAATCAACTCCCCGCAGCCCACAAGGCTTTGCAACATTCATGCCAACCCCTTGGTCTTGAGGTCTTTCAGGGTCAGGTCCAACGCGTTGCGGATCAGTGCGACCATCTCGTCGATCTGGCCGGTCGTTATCACCAGCGGCGGCGCAACGATCATCCGATCCCCCACGGCCCGCATGATCACGCCAAGGTTGAAGCAGTGGTTACGGCAGATCATGCCCACACCCACGCTCTCGTCGAACAAAGCCCGGCTTTTTTTGTCCTTGACCAGCACCAGCCCGGCGACCAAGCCGCAGGCCTCGGCAGACGCCACCAAAGGATGGTCACCCAACTCGGCAAAACGGCGACCGAACCACGCGCCCAGCGCACCTCGCACCTGTTGCGGCAGCTTTTCGCGCTCCATGATGGCGATGTTCTCGAGCGCCACCGCGCAGGCCACCGGATGCCCGCTGTAGGTGTAACCATGGTTGAATTCGCCACCTTGCTCGATCAGGACCTTGGCGACCCTGTCGCCGACCATGACGCCGCCCAGCGGCACATAGCCACTGGTGACCGCCTTGGCGAATGTGACAAGGTCTGGCCGGTAACCGAATTTTTCGTACGCGAACCAGTGGCCCAGCCGGCCAAACGCGCAGATGACCTCGTCGCTGATCAGCAAAATGCCGTAGTGATCGACGATGCGCTGGATCTCGGGCCAATAGGTATCGGGCGGAATGATCACACCGCCTGCTCCCTGAACCGGCTCCGCAATGAAGGCGGCGACCTTGTCCGGCCCCACCGCCCGGATCTTGTCCTCGAGCCAGCGCGCCGCGCGCAAGCCGAACTCGTCGCGTGTCTCGCCGTCCTTGCCCAGCTCGAAGAAATACGGCTGCTCGATGTGCTCGATATTCGGGATCGGCAGATCCCCCTGCGCATGCATGCCGCTCATGCCGCCCAGCGACGCACCGGCCATGGTGCTGCCATGGTAGGCATTGCGCCGGCCGATGATCATCTTGCGCCGAGGTTGGCCCAGCAAGTCCCAGTACCGGCGCACCATGCGCACGTTGGAGTCGTTGCTTTCGCTGCCGCTGGACGAATAGAACACGTGTTCGAAGCTGCGCTCACCCGCGCGCGGTGCGAGTTCGGCCAGTTTGGCCGCCAGCATGGTTGCCGGCACGTTGGTGGTCTGGAAGAAGCTGTTGTAGAACGGCAGTGTCATCATCTGCGCATGCGCGGCGTCGGCCAGCTCACGCCGACCGTAACCCACGTTCACGCACCACAACCCGCTCATGGCGTCGAGCAGCCGGGCCCCTTCGGAGTCCCACACATAGATGCCTTCGCCGCGCACGATCACGCGCGAGCCCCGCCGAGCGAGCTGCTGGAAATCGGTGAACGGATGCAGGAAGTGATCGCGGTCCAGCTGCTGGATCGTGCGGGTGTCGATGGTGGTGTTCAATGGCAGACTCCATTCATCCGGCGGCGCCGGCTTCAGACGTGCAGCAAGAGATGTTCGCGCTCCCAGGGCGAAATCACCTTCATGAACTCATCGAACTCGAGCTCCTTGATCTCGGTGTACACAGTGATGAACTCCTTGCCCAGCACTTCGTGCAGGTCGGTTTCGCGGCGCAGCCAATCCAGCGCCTCGCCCAGGCTGCGCGGCAGCGCATACGGCGACAGGTAGGCGTCACCCTTCATCTCCGCCTTGGGCTGGATCTTGTTCTTCAGGCCCAGGTAACCGCAGGCCAGCGTCATCGCCAGCGCGACATACGGGTTGGCGTCGGCGCCGATGACCCGGTTCTCGACCCGGCGCGCCTGCGGCGATGAAATCGGCGAACGGATGCCGACGGTGCGGTTGTCGTATCCCCACTCGATATTGATGGGAGCCGCCGTGTTGCGCGACAAGCGCCGGTAACTGTTGACATACGGCGCCACCAGCACCATGGCCGCCGGCACGTAGCGCTGCAGGCCGCCGATGTAGTGCATGAAGGCCTGCGACGGCGTGCCGTCCGGGTTGCTGAAGATGTTCTTGCCGCTGGCCTTGTCCAACAGGCTCTGGTGCACATGCATCGAGCTGCCGGGCTCGCCCTCGATTGGCTTGGCCATGAAGGTGGCGTACATGTCGTGCCGCAGGGCTGCCTCGCGCACCGTGCGCTTGAAGAAAAACACTTCATCGGCCAGCCCCAGCGGTGCCGCGTGAAAGAAGTTGATCTCCATCTGCCCGGCACCGACTTCGTGGATCAGCGTATCCACGTTCAGCTCCATCTTGTCGCAGTAGTCGTAGATCTCCTCGAACAGCGGGTCGAACTCGTTGACCGCGTCGATGCTGTAGGCCTGGCGGGAGGTTTCGGCCCGTCCGCTGCGGCCGACCGGTGGGCGCAGCAAGGTGTTGGGGTCGGTATTGCGCGCGGTCAGGTAGAACTCGAGTTCGGGCGCGACAATAGGCTCCAGCCCCTCGGCTGCGAACAGATCGCACACCCGACGCAGCACGCTGCGCGGCGCAAATGGCACCATCTTGCCGTCATGGTCGAAACAATCGTGGATCACCTGCGCCGTCGGGTCGGACGCCCAGGGCACGAGGCGGCGCGTGGATGGGTCGGGACGCAGCTGCATGTCCTTGTCGGTGGGATCGATGACGTCGTAATACGGTCCGCTTTCCGGAAACTCACCGGTCACGCCCATCGCCACGACCGCCTGCGGAAGCCGCATGCCACGGTCTTCGGTGAACTTGGCACGCGGCAATATCTTGCCCCGCGCCACGCCGGTCAAATCCGGAACCAGACACTCGACCTCGGTCACTCGGCGCTCGTTGAGCCATTGTTCGAGGTCGTTGAAACTCATTGCCTTGTCGTCACTCATCATGTTCTCCAGGGATCTCTTTTGTTGCCGTACGCCGCCGGGTCGAGTCGCGCCTGCCGTCGCGCCCGGCATGACTCGCCAAACGCGGCAAAAATCGCGCCATCGAGCCCACCGCTGCGAAAGCCCCACTCCGGATGCCATTGGACCGCATAGGCAAATGCCCGCGCACCCTCGATCGCAAACGCCTCCACCAATCCGTCCGGCGCCCGGCCCAACGCGCGCAAGCCCGGTGCCAGCCGGTTCACGCCCTGGCTGTGCAGCGAGTTCACGCTGGCCTGTGTGCCGCCAGCCCAGCGGGCAAAAGCCGAGTCCGGTTCGAAATGCGCCAGGTGACTGGCCCCGTACATCACCTGCGACGACTGCCCGGGCGGCTCGCGGTGGTCCAGCATGCCGGGCAAATCCTGGACCTTCTGGTGCAGCGAACCGCCCATGGCGACATTCATCTCCTGAAACCCCCGGCACAAACCCAGTAGCGGCACCGCACCATCGACACAGGCCCGCACCAGCGCCAGCGTCAGCGCATCGCGCGCCGGATCCAGCGGCAGGTCCAGGTCGGCCACCACCTCGTCGTAATGCGACGGATGCACATTGGATGGCGAGCCGGTCAGCATCACCCCGTCGACCACTGCCAGCAGCTGCGCAATCTGCTCTGGCTCAGCCAACGGGAACAAGACCGGCTGCGCCTGCGCGCCCTGCTTGACCGCCCGCGCATACTTGTCGCCCAGGACGGCGTAGGGCATCTGTTGGCCTTCGGAACCCAGCAGTCGGTGATCCACCGGCAGCCACACCAGGCATGGCGATTCACCCATGATCGATTTCTCCCATTCTCCCTGTGTCACGCCGCCCATTGTGCCTGCGGCGACAGGGCCTTCACCACAAGTCGCGCAACTGCTGGTACCACATCGCCAGCGCCAGGCTGGGCGTGCGCAGCCAGGGGCCACCCGGAAACGCGCGATGGCGCAGGCGCGCGAACAGATCGAACCGGCCGGCTTGCCCAGCCACCGCCTCGGCCACCAGCCGCCCTGCCAGGCCGGTCAGCGCGACGCCGTGGCCGCTGAAACCCTGCAGGTAATACAGGTTATCGCCCAGGCGCCCGAAGTCGGGCATGCGATTCATGCTGATATCGACAAAACCACCCCAGACGAACTCCACCGGGATCGATGCCAGCTGAGGGAACACCCGCAGCACTCGCTGGCGCATCGACGCCTGCAGGTCGCGCGGCGTCATCGTGGTGTAGCTGACCCGGCCCCCGAACAGCAACCGATGGTCGGCGCTGCAGCGGAAATAGTCGAGCGCAAAATTGTTGTCGCAGACTGCGGCATCGCGTGCGATCAACTGCGCGCACCGCGCCTGCGACAAAGGTGCCGTAGCCACCATGTACGTGCCAACCGGCATGATCCGTGGCCGAATCTCTGCCGCCACACCGGGACCGTATTCCGCCAGCGTGCAGTTGCCCGCCAGCACCGCGAACCGGGACCGTACCTGGCCCCGGTCACAGGCGGCTCGCAGCCGGGTGCCCCGCTCCAGACGGCGCACCGCCGAATGCTCGAAGATGCGAACGCCCAGCTGCCGTGCCGCGCGCGCCAGACCGAGCCCGTATTTGAGCGGATGCAGATGGCCGCTCCGGTCCTCGAACGCCGCGGCGCGATACCGGGCGCTGCCAATATAGGCGCGCACCGCATCGCCATGCACCATCTCGCAGCGCAGGCCGTATTCGCGTTCGGCGCGCCGCATCTCCAGCTCCAGCGCCAAAGCCTTGCGCGGCGAGTCGGCCACGTAGAGATAACCCCGGCGCCGGTCGCAATCGATACCGAACTCCGCGATCCGACTGTCGATCAGGTCCAGCGCCTCGAGCGACATGTCCCAGGCACGCCGCGCATCAGCCTTCCCGATCTGGCCCTCGAAGG
>Ga0105047_10005863_pt1 | contig 20971 bp, 14 predicted proteins | sample MAT04_FD_78384 | JGI IMG/M metagenome (GOLD analysis project Ga0105047, IMG submission 78384) | Freshwater microbial communities from Lake Fryxell liftoff mats and glacier meltwater in Antarctica - MAT-04 (megahit assembly) | ecosystem: Environmental > Aquatic > Freshwater > Ice > Liftoff... | reverse complement strand
CCTCGGCGCGCGGCATACAAAAGATACCATCTTCATCGCGACGGGCGTTGTGCAGCGTGTCTTCGGCGGCATGGCGCAGCACCCCCTCGGCTTCGGGCAGTTTGCCCTGCCAATACAGAAATGCCGAGCCGTTGCCGCCGCAATAATAGTTGGTAAAGTTGGCCTGAAATTTCGATTCGCCGCGCACCAACGGCAGCAAATGGCGGCGGCTGTCTTCCAAGACGGCCGGATTGGCGCTGATCAGCGCCAGGCGGGCATAAGCGTGCATCGAAAGAATGCCGGTGTAGTGCGCCAGGGGGTGCAGCGCAGCATGCTTTTGAAAGGTCAGCGCAGCGATTTGAAAGGTGTTAAGCATGGGCATGTTCTCCAAAATGAGCAATGGGGGCTTAGTTTTCGGTTTGAGTGAGACCACTGGCGGCAGCCTTAAGCGCCAGCACAAACTCGGAACGAATCCGCGCCACCTGCTGATTGTGTTGTGGGTCGTCATCATCGTTCAGAGCCACCGTCACCGCGGCGCCCAGTGCGCCCGCGATGGTGTTGCCAGAGTTAAACACCGGCACGGCCACGCGCACCAGCCCGTTACGCTCTACCGGAGGGGCCGAATACCCGTTGGTGTGCACATCCGCAAAGAATGCTTCGAGGTTGGCTTCGTTTTGCCATAGGTGCGCACCGTATTCTTCGAAGGGATAGCGTTGATTGTAGATCTGGCGCTGGTCCATCTGCCAGTACGCCTGGAACAGCAGCACTGAAGCGCTGGTGTAGGGCAGCATGACCGAGTTCCACGGGCGCTCCAGCAGGCCCGGACGTTCGGGCGTGATTCGGAGTTTGAGGAACACCTCGCCCCCGATTGCCTCGGAATAGGTCACCCTGGCGTAATTGAAGCGAGTAAACATGACACTCATGGCTTTGCCCACCCGGCGCTGCAGATCGCGCCCGCGGTGCTGCTCCGCCATTTCAATCAGTGAGATGCCCAGGGTGTAACGCGTTGGCTTGGCCAGCTTCTCCACATAACTGCGCGCCATCAGTGTGCGCAGCAGGTTATGCACCGTGGCCGGTTTGAGATCAAGTTCCTGGCAAAGCTGCTGCAGGGTCATGCCCCCTTCCGCATTGGCCAGCAGTTCCAACAACATTAACCCGCGCGACAGCGCCTGGACCAAATCACTGGATGCCATCGACTCTCTCCCTCCGGTCAGACCCGGATCCCGTTCAAATTTAATTCGCCGGCGAAGTGACAGGCGGCCTGCCTGCCATCCGCTAATGTTTTCAGGAGAGGTAATTCTACCTTACAGCGTTCCTGCGCGTAGCGGCAGCGCGGATGGAAATAGCAGCCGCTGGGCGGGTGAGAGGGGTCGGCCACTTCACCTTCGAGGATAATGCGCTGTGAGCGCCGGTCGGGGTCCGGGTTAGGCACGGCCGAAAGCAGCGCTTCGGTGTAAGGGTGCTGCGGGTTGGTGTACAGTTCGCGCGTTTTGGCCACTTCCACCAACCGGCCCACGTACATCACCGCCACCCGGTCGGCGATATATTCGACCACGCTCAAATCGTGTGAGATGAAGAGGTAGGTCAGGTTGAAATCCTGGCGCAGGTCGAGCAGCAAATTGAGGATCTGGGCGCGCACAGACACATCCAACGCTGAAACGGCTTCGTCGCAAATAATCAGGCGCGGGTCCAGCGCCAGGGCGCGGGCAATACCAATGCGCTGGCGCTGCCCGCCCGAAAAGGCATGCGGGTAGCGGCGCATATATTCTCCACGCAGGCCCACCCGTTCGAGCAGGTTCGCCACGCGGTCTTCCAGCTCTTTGCCGCTGCAGACGTTGTGCACCTTGAGCGGGTCACCGACGATATCCAGCACGGTCATACGCGGGTTTAGTGAGGAAAACGGGTCCTGGAAGATCATGCGCACCTGGCGGCGGATGGGTTTGAGTTGGCCCCGGTTCAGTTTGGCCAGGTCGCGCACCTGCCCGTCGGGCTGGTGATACAACAACTCGCCCTGGCTGGGCTGGTAGACGCGCGCCAGACAGCGCCCGATGGTGGTCTTGCCACAGCCACTTTCACCCACCAGGCCCAGAGTTTCACCGGCCGCCAGGGTAAAGCTGACGTCATCCACCGCCTTAACATCGCCGATCTGCCGCTGCAGAATGCCCTTGCCGTAGATGGGAAAATATTTCTTTAACCCGCTCACTTCAAGTACAGGGGAGATGGGGGTCTGGATCATGACTGCACTCCTTGCCTGGGGTCGTGCAGCCAGCAGCGCACGCTCCGCCCGTCATTCAACTCAATTTGGGGCGGGTTGTCCTGGTCGCACAGGTCCTTGATAAATCGCACACAGCGCGGATGGAACGGGCAGCCCGTCGGGCGGTTATAGGGATCGGGAACGGTGCCCTCGATGGGCGTCAGCCGCCCTGCTTTGCTCGAGCCCAGTTTGGGGATGGAATTGAGCAACGCCTGGGTATAAGGATGGGCCGGGCTGTGAAAGATCTGGCGCACACTGCCCTGCTCGACCACTTCACCCAGGTACATCACGGCCACTTCATCACAGGTCTCGGCTACCACGCCCAGGTCGTGCGTGATCAGCAGGATCGACATGCCGAATTCCTTTTGCAGGTGCAGCATCAACTCGAGGATCTGCGCCTGGGTGGTCACATCCAGTGCGGTAGTGGGCTCATCCGCGATCAGCAGGGTAGGGTTGCACGAGAGCGCCATGGCGATCATGGCACGCTGGCGCATACCGCCGCTGAGTTGAAAGGGGTACATATCCACGCGTTCAGCCGCATTGGGAATGCCCACTTTGTTCAGAATCTGAATGGCGCGCTGGCGGGCTTCCTGCTGGCTGACATCAAAGTGCAATAAAATGGCTTCCATAATCTGGAACCCGATGGTATGCATCATGCTTAAGGAGACCATCGGCTCCTGGAAAATCATGGCAATCTCCTTGCCACGCACCGCACTCATCTGTTTTCCATCCGGGTCGAGCGCGGCGAGATCAATCGTCTCTACCTGCGCGCCGCGCGCGTCTCCACCGGCAGCAGTGGCAAGAGTTCGGTGAAAAAGGATCTGTCCGGCTACCACCCGCCCAGGACGGGTTACCAGGTTGAGCACCGAAAAGGCGGTGACGCTTTTGCCGCAGCCGCTCTCACCCACCAGGCCCACGGTGGCGCCACGGCGGATCTTGAGGTTGACCCCATTGACGGCTTCCACCAGGCCTTCATCGAGAAAAAACTGCGTTTTCAAACCCTTGATTTCTAATAAGAGATCATCACTCATGCTTCACATCCATCCACCCAACATTAAGCCGGGAATCAGCGCGAATAGGGGTCGGCTGCATCACGCAGACCGTCACCCAGGAAGTTGAAGGTTAGCACTGCCAGGATCACACCCACTGCCGGCACCAGCAGCCAGGGCGCCTGCACCACCGAGCGTACATTCTGAGCTTCTTGCAGCAGCACACCCCAACTGACGGCGGGGGCGCGCAGGCCCAGCCCGAGGAAGCTGAGCGAGGTTTCCGCCAGGATCATCTCGGGAATGGCCAGGGTAACCGTAGCGATAATGTGGCTCATGAACGACGGCAGCATGTGCAGGAAAATCAGGCGCAGTTCCGATGAGCCATCCAGGGCAGCCGCCATCACAAATTCCTCCTCGCGCAGCGAGAGGAAGCGTCCGCGCACCACCCGCGCCAGGCCGGTCCACCCGCGTAATGAGAGAATTAGTGTGATAGCAAAATAGACCTGAATGGGCGACCAGTCTGATGGCAGCGCCGCCGACAGCCCCAACCAGAGCGGAATGCTGGGAATGGAAATAATGAACTCAATGGTGCGCTGGATGGCTATATCGACCCAGCCGCCAAAAAAGCCAGAAATACCGCCCAGTAAGATGCCCAATAGCAGGCTGATGGTCACGCCCACCAGGCCAATGGTCATGGAGATGCGCGTACCGTAGACCATGCGACTGAAGACATCCCGCCCCAAGCGGTCGGCGCCCAGCAGGTACATTGGGTCCTCTTTAGCGGTAGGGCCCAGCAGATGGGTGGTGGCGGGGATGAAGCCCATCAACAGGTAGGGTTCGCCCTGCGCGAAAAACTGCACCGGCACCACCTGCTCCGGGTCAAGCGTAAATACGCGCTTGAGCGATTCCTGGTTGAGCACCGACTTATAGCCAAGCACGTGTGGCCTGAACTCCAACCCATTTGGCCCATTGAGGAAAATTTGCAGGGTCTGGGGCGGGGCATAGGTGTACTTGACGCTGTAGTTCTCCTGTGGGAACGGCGCGAAGAACTCGGCAAACAACACCACCAGGTAGATCAGGATCAGAACGACGGCACTGATCAACGCCGGCTTGTGCTTGCGGAAGCGCCACCAGATCAACGTGCCCTGTGAGGCAACGAAGACTCGGGTTTTTTTCTCCTGGCTCCCCTGTGGGAGCCCTCGACGGGGCGCGGTGGGGGTTGGAACGCTGACGGCTGTCATGGATTAACCTCGGAGCGATAAGCGAATGCGCGGATCGAGCCACGCCAGGAGAATATCGGAGACCAGCGTCCCGACCACGGTCAGAGAGCTGAGCAGTAGCACGTAAGCGCCCGCCAGGTACATATCCTGGGCCATCAACGAGGCCAGCAGCAGCGGCCCGGTGGTGGGCAGGCTGAGCACCACCGAGACAATAATGGAGCCTGATACCAGGTTGGGCAGGGTATAGCCGATGGTGCTGACAAACGGGTTGAGCGCGGCGCGCACCGGGTAACGCAGCAGCGTTTTAAATTTGCTCTGACCCTTGGCGCGCGCGGTGGTGACATAGGGCTTGTGCAGTTCATCGAGCAGATTGGCGCGCATGGTACGGATCATGCCGGCAGTGCCCGAAAGCCCCAGCACAATCACCGGGATCCACAGATGCTGCAGCAGGTTGCCCACCTTGGCCAGGCTCCAGGGCGCCTCCACATAGTCGGGAGAGAACAGGCCACTCAGACTGAGGCCAAAATACTGGAAGGCCAGTACCATCAGCACCAGGGCAAACAAAAAATTGGGAATGGAAAGTCCCAAAAACCCAAACGCAGTGGCCACATAATCACCGAGTGAGTATTGTTTGACGGCCGAGAAAATGCCAACTGGAAAGGCAATTACCCAGGTGAAAAGCAATGTGACCAGCGAGATGACAAAGGTCAGTACCAGTCGCTCCCAGATTAGTTCACTGACCGGGCGGCGGTAGAGGAAGGAATAGCCATAATCGCCCTTTAGGATGCTCCCAATCCAGATAAAGTACTGGTTGATCATGGGTTTGTCCATACCGTACTGCATACGCAGGTTGGTGATCTCCTCATTGCTGATCAGGGTGCCTTCCGCCGCGCGGTTGTTAATATAGCTGGTTAGAAAATCGCCCGGCGGCAGTTGAATCACGATAAAGGCAATCACAGAGATCACAAACAGAGTTGGGACCATTAACAGGATGCGCTTGAGGATGTATCGGAGCATGCTGACTCTCCGGTTTCCCGGTCCGGCGGGTGAGGCCGGACCGGGAGAACCATAGGCTGGGGATTATTTGGCGAAGAAATACTGTTCTGGGTTGGTCGGGGCGGGGGTCAACAACGTGGCCGATTCGAGCAGGGTCTTGGGAACATTCATCATATTGTTCTTGACGATGCCGAACACATCCGGGTCGTTGGCGATGCAAATCGCGGGGAAGTAGTCGGCCGAGATCTGCAGGATATCTTTCATCAGTTTGACCTGGTCTTCAAACTTGGGCTGGGTCTGAAGCTGATCGTAAAGTTCCATCATTTTCTTCATCTCGGCCGGCGGTTCTTCACCCTTGGCGCCGCGCGTGGCATACCAGTCGCCCCAGGCGGGGGCAAACCAGGCCGAAGCCCGATCGGGGAAGTAAGCCTGCGGGTTGAGCATCACATCCAGACCGCCGCCGCCGCCGGCTTGCCAGTCAAACAACTCGGTTTCATTGGCGGCCTTGCGCTCCCATTGGATCGTGCGGTCTTCTACTTTGACATTCAGGTCAACGCCAACTTTTTTCCAGGTTACTTTGACCAGGTTAAGCGCATCGGCGTGATTTGGGAAGGTGGTAGAGACTTCCACGGTCAGGGATACCCGTTTCCCATCGGAGCGCAACCGGAAACCTTCCGCGTCTTTTTTGGTCAAGCCGGCTTTATCCAGGGCGGCATTGGCCTTATCCAGGCTAAATTCCGTGTACTGGGTGGCCATTTGTTTGTTGGCAAATGGACCGTTGACATCCGGCGCAACTTGCTGCGGGTTGGCCTGGCCAAAATAGACCAGGTCGATGATCTCCTTGCGGTTGATCGCGTAAGACAAACCGATGCGGAAATCCTTGTTCTGCAGCAGGGCCCGCGTCACCGGGTCTTTAGTGGTCAGGGTGGGGTAAATGCACTGGGTATTGGCCAGGGCTGAGGTCACCGGGAAGAGCTTGAAACCACCCTTTTGTTGACTGTCAAAGAAAATCGATTTGTTGTTGAGCGTGCCAAAGTGGCGGTACTGCATATCGACCTCGCCGTTGAGCGCTTGCAGAACCAGCGTATCCACACTCTGGTGAATCGTGTACTGCACCTTATCGATGTATGGCAGTTGGTTGCCCTCAGGGTCCACCTTCCAATAATAGGGGTTGCGCTCGGCCGTCAAAACCGAGCTAGCACCGCCGTAGGGGGTGGTGAGGTTCCAGGCATACAGCGTGGGCAGTTCAACGTTGGTATAGTAGGTAGCCTTCTGCGTGAAGTACTCCACCCACGATTTTGCGCCGGCATCCGTGGCTTTCTTGGCCGCATCCGGGTTGTATTTGGTATGGAATTGCTTCAGATAAGCGGCCGGATAGTTGATCGGCGCAGCATTGTAGGCCATGCGCAGCGGGAAGAAACCGTAAGGCCCGGCGAATTTGAAGGTGAAGCTGGTTTCGTCGATGATCTTGACTTCCACCGTCTTGCCGTTGGCTACAAAGATACTATCCGGTTTAGCCGTGATGTCTTTATTCAGCAGCACGTCTTCAAACCAGAAACGCACATCTTCGGTGGTGAAGGGTTTACCATCCGACCATTTCATGCCCTTGCGCAGCTTGACGGTGTATTCCGAGCTATCCGCATTGGCCACAAAGCTTTCCGCCACATTGGGCAGGTAGCCGGAATAGTCGGCCGTCCAGCGCAGCAGGGGTTCGTAGGCAAAAATACGCTGGAAAGAAAGTTGGTCGGCGCCGCCAACGGCGCCCATGCGCCAGGTACCGCCATAGGTACCCACTTTATCGGTGGGCTTAACCACCATCGGGATCTGCGGCAGGCGGTCGGTTACCGCGGGCACTTTGCCGCTTTTGGCCAGTTCAGTCAGGGCCGGGGCTTCTTTATATTTGCTGGCAGCCACCGTGGGCAATACAGTAGCTGTAGCCACCACAGCGAGCTGCTTGGTGGCAGTGGGTTCGGCCGGTTTGGCCGCGGTGGTGGCGGTAGACTGGGCCGGCGCCGTGGTAGCGACCGGGGTGGCAGCGGGGGTACAGGCCGTGACGACCATTACCAGCACGAACATCAGAGTCACAACGATCCGAATTGAGGCTTTCATCTTTATCTCCTGATCAGGTTGGGAAGAATCACAAATGGGAATACTCGATAAGATAAATCACTTGCACCGGTTGCTGCACCTCCAGAACAAAAGAATTTCGAAACTGGACAGTTCGTGATATGGATAAAGCGGAAATATATGTTGAAAAAAAAGCGCTTGAGAATTTATTGAATAGTTATTCATCAATGATGAATAACTATTCAATATAATAGCGAACCGGGACGTAGTTGTCAATAGGGACTTTTGTATTTTAGCGATACAGGATTCAAATGACAAAAAAAAGACCTGGTGAGTCACCAGGTCGCGCTGCTGCGAAGGACGGCATTCATCACGAAATTTCAAGCATACCCGGCATCCAGATGATGGCTGCCCGGTTCCAGACTTACCAACCCATACTTCACTCCACCCACCGCCCAGTTTGCATATTCGGCTGCTTTGCCATCTACGCTGACCCAGCGCAGTACCGACTGGTTAAACTCGCACGGGATCAAAACCGACAGCCCATCCTGAGGCTGCAGCCTGACCGTCAGGTCAAACGAAAGCGATTTATTCTCCCATTTGAGCGCGTCAAAACGTGCCGATTGGCGCAGGGTGATGAAATCCAGCCAGTGCTGTGCATTCCAGATCGGCAGACCTTTGGCCTGCGCCGCATCCAGCGTTCCGCTCATTAATTCCGTGGCAGGCAGACGGAAGCGGTCCTCCATATCGTACGGGTCGGAATGAAAATTAATCGCCACCGCGGCAAAATTCCCATCCAGCGAGGATTGAAAAAGCCCGGCAATGGTCTCAACCCCGCGTTTGGGTCCGAGATGATCGGCGCTCGTCCAGGGCAGTTCAAAAAAATGCTCGTCGCCAAACTGGTGACTTGCTGGTAGATATCCAGCATCTGCCCATCGATATTGGCAAAGCGCATCGGCAACCCGCTGCCCGTGAAGTGACCAAAACCCCAATCGGCAGGACCTCTGCGCAGCAGCGGCCCGTAATGATAATAATCGGTATTCAGGCGCAAGCCAAACCCGGCCAGCAACCGCGCGGACTCCGACCAGCCCCGCCAATCCAGGTCATGGATGCGAATGGTCTGGGAGATTGGACCGTAATTCATGCGATTGAAAGCTTTCCAGTAGCGCTGATAGCTTTCCACATAGGTATCCGTAATATAGGGGTGTATGGTAATTTCATGCCCACGCGAACGCAGGTCGCTGAACTGCCTCACGGTGGGAAAATAAAGCGGGATATCGATCCCCAGCTCTGTGACCAGGTTTTCCGCCTGAATTTTGGCCAAACCCAGATCACTGGGCAGGGGCGGCGTGTAATTCAGGGTCATCAGGCCCTGGCGCTGCTCCACCAGCCCGGTGATGCGTTCCAATGCCAGGAAAGAGTTGCGATGGGCATCGGAGGTTGCCACCAGCAGACCACGCGCCCGCCCTGGGAAATACCATAAGCGCGGCAGGGGCAGGCGCTCACGGCACATCCAGGTGACAAGATTCGCCAGCAAACGCTGCTGCTCATCGGCCTGCGGATATTTCATCCGATCAAAATCAATCCAGCCTTTAAATAGATCCACCGGGCGCTGCAGCGGTTGATGGTCGGCGCCCGCCGCATTCGCCGGGTTGCCCTGGCGGGTCAGGACGATATTCCAGGCCAGATCATACGCCCAGGCAGCCACCATCCCGGCCCCCAGCCGCCGCAGCATTAGCGCGGGCCGCGCCTGCCCGCCCAGCCAGGCAACCACCTCTGCCCCCTGCGGCGTGTATATTCCCGCATTGACGTGCAGGCTGATGGGTTGAGGCGTAATGCCTGCCGCCAGCGGGTGCAGCGCTTCGGTCCAGAGTGAGCCCTCAGCCACCCAATCCGGCGCCGCATCCAGCCCAAGCTGTACAGCCAGACTTCCCTCGGGTTGAAATACGATCAATTGGCCACCCTGATCGGCGTAGTTGGCCAACATCTGGCTCTGGGCAGGCGAGCATTGTCCTGCCGAGACCATTACACAGGCAAACTGGCTCAGCCAGCGCGGGTCCACATCACCCAAGCGGGCAGTGCTGAAGGCATTCAGCCCTTCCGCCCACAGAATTTCTGCCAGAAAACGACCAAAAGGGTGTGCCGGGTCCTCGTTGATCACCACCCCCACGGGGCCCGCCGCGGCAGTCTGCCAGGGTTCGGGGGCGTAGGGGGTAACGGTCGGGACTTCTTTTTCCCGATTGGCCAGCCACCAGGCGCCGCCCAACGCCGTGAGCGTGGATCCCAGCCCCAAGCCAGCCAATTGTAGAAATTTCCGCCGGTTTATCAAAACAAATCCCCTTCCCACCTATTAACCCGGTTGGGTATGCTAAAGTTTTGCAGAGTAGCCATTTAGCAAGTTGAATGGATGCATTTTTTTTCGGGCAGCATAGCAGAAAGATAAGTGATCGCTGCTTGAATATCGAGGGTTTGCTGGCTCCCGCTGATCTCACGCTCGATGATCAGGGGACCCTGATAATTCAATTCTGCCAGCCGGGCCAGCAACAGAGGGAAGTTGACTTTGCCAGCACCGATGGTTACTTCTGCGCCCAACTGATACGGAGAGGTGGGGTAGAGGCCGTCTTTGGCATGCACGCTGCGCACATACGCGCCAAAAACATCCAGCGCATCCACAGGGTTCGCTTTTCCATACAGGATCAAATTAGCCGGATCCAGGTTGATGCCCAGGTTGCCCGTGCCCACTTCGTGAATCAGGCGCAGCAAGGTCACCGGCGTCTCCTGGCCGGTTTCAAACCAGAATTCTATGCCATAGGCGAGCAGATAGGCGGCTACTTCCTTTACCGCGGCGACCACGTCCTGAAATGCCGGGTCGGATGCATTCTCCGGGATAAACCCAAGATGGGTGATGAGCGCCGGCAGCCCCAGCAGGTGGGCAAAGTCTGCTGCTTTTTTTAACGCGTATATCCTGGCCGGGCGGTATTGGGCCGGCACCAGGCCCAGCGTGGTGGGCCCTTGCAGGAAATCCCAGACGGCAGGACCGGGCCAGCCGGCCCACAGCGCGGTCAGAGTCAACCCCAACTGGCCGGCCTCAGCTCGCAGCACAGCGGCCAGGTCTGGGGTAAGCAATTCTGCATCCCAACAGTTCAGTTCCACCTGATTCACGCCAAACGCCAGTGCGGCCTGCAACAGGTGGGGCCGCGCTTCCACCGGTACAATGATGCCGATGCGATCCTTCATTTTTGCTCCTCGTGCTGAATGGCAGCCCGGATCCGGTCGAGCAAGACCAGCGAATCCCGCGCCGACTCGGGCGGGCATTCCAGCGGTTGCTGGCCGGCCTCAACACACTTGAGAAAATATTGAATTTCATTGAGATAGGCATCGCCCGCCGGGTAAAGCGCGGGCTGTGCGTGCAGCCGGTTGGCATCATCGTAAATCACCAGGGGGATGGCGGCCGCGGGGTCATAGCGTAGAAACCCGTTTTGGAACCAGGCTTCATACCCGGCTTTGAAAGGGATCTGCACTTCACTCCAGCCGGCATGCATCGAAACCTGCGGGCCGTTGGCATAACGAAAAATGGTATGAATGACTTCACAGGCCGAACCGGGCACAGATTGCCGGCCAAAGGCCGCCAGGTGGTCCGGAGCGCCAAACAAAGAATTGACGTAATCGACATCATGGATATGCAGATCGTACAGCGTGCCGCCGCTGCGCGCGGGGTCCATAAACCAGTCCTCCCAACCCCAGCCCAGCGGAGCGCCGCCCATGCGGACCAAATCGAGCGAAAGCAGCCGGCCCAATGTTCCATTTCGGATGGTTTGCTGCAAGAACTGGTATTCCGGCCAAAAACGGATGCACTGCGCGATCATTAATTTGCGTCCGGCGGCGCGCGCCGCCGCCAGCATGCGCTCCGCGCCGGTTCCGTTCAGGGCCATCGGCTTCTCACACAGCACATGCCGTCCCGCTTGTAAGGCCATCACCGCGTACTCCGCATGCAGATAGGAAGGCAGGCAAATATCGACGACATCGATGTCGGCCTGCGCAATTAATGCGGCCGCATCGGAAAATTGCAGGACGGTGCTCAGATCTGGCACGGGCTGCTTGTTTTCGATATTAATCTGGACGGCATTACGGGCTTCCAGCCGGTCCGGGCGGATGTCGGCGATAGCCACCAGTTCAACACCCGGAATTTGAAAATAGCGTGAGGCATGAAACCAACCCATCCCGCCCATGCCCACCAGTCCAATTCGGATCATATGCTCCCTGTGCCTTCGCGTGGTTCTTTGCAAACCGACAACACTATTTTACTTTTTTTTCAGCAGAACATGGCTTAATTTGCGCCCCATTTTTGTGGGTAATCGCACCCGCCGCAGCGGGTAGGGTGCCTGCCCGCCAGCACAACTGCATTAAGTGGAGGATGGGGTCTCAATTTCACCTCAGCGATACTTTGAAATAATGGCTTGCATGGCTTCAAAGTGAACTTCAATATCGCGCAGCATGCCAATCTGCGTACGGGCGCGCTCCAGGTTGTGACCGGGCCGGAGCACCTTGTAATAAATATCGCCATTCAGGTAATCGCCCAAAAAGCGGATGGCCTGTTCGAGGGTAATCAGGCGCGCCGAAAAGGCCAGAAGGTCCAGTTCTGGCGGGGTCAGAAAATCGCGCGCCACATCCAGATAACCGTGCGCCAGGCTCTCAAAAATCTCGAGTGAAAAACCGGCTTTGCTGCTGTCTGGCTCATCCTCGGCTGCCAGCGCGGCGCTGCTGCGCACGGCGTCGCCAAAATCGTACAACGCCAGCCCCGGCATGACCGTATCCAGGTCGAGAATGCACAGAGCGGCGCCGGTATGGTCATCGATCATCACGTTATTAAACTTGGTATCATTATGCGTCACACGCAGCGGCAGAACCCCGCGGGCAATGCCCTGCACCAAAACGCGCGTATCGGCCTCGCGCTCGGCCAGAAATTGGATATCGGCACGCACCGCCGCCGCGCGCTGAAAGGTATCCCGCTGCAGCGCTTCTTCAAAGGCGCGAAAACGCCGGGGGGTATCATGGAAATATGGGATGGTTTCGTGTAACTGTACCGCCGGAAAATCGGCCAGTTGGCGCTGAAAAATGCCAAAGGCGCGCGCCACCTGGTAGATATGCGCCGGGCTTTCGGCCTCTTCATAGGTGCGCGCACCTTCAATGAAGAGCAGAGCGCGCCAGTACTCCCCGGCGGTGTCGCGATAATACGCGCTTTGATCCAGCGCCGGCACCAGGTTAAGCGTTTCACGAAGCGGGTCGCCGCCCGCCGCGACGATCTTGCGGCGCAGGTGGCGGGTAACCCGCTCTAAATTTTCCATCAGCGCCGCGGGGTCTTTAAAGACGAAGCGGTTGATCCGCTGCAAAATATACCGGCGCAGCGCACCATCGGGCTGGCGAAAAGAAACCGCATAGGTATCATTGATGTGCCCGCGCCCAAAAGGCGCCGCCTCAATCAGGCTGCCCGGGATGCAAAACTGGCCGGCAATGTCTGCAAGATCCATAGTTCACTTATACTTTTGCTAAAACATGCGGTAGTCGATGCTGGCGGGGGGCGGGTACTTCTCCAGCATGGCACGCCGCCGCGTGGCATCCGGCGCGGCGGGCGCGCCCTGGGCCTCGCGGCGCAGCCACAGATCCGCCCACAAATCGGTCAACTCGGTTTCGCCCTCGCGCACCACGGCATACTCGCGCTGCAGCACCCGCTCCACCGCGGCCAGGTCGCCCAATTCCAGCGCAATCCGGCCAAACAGAATTTGAACCCGGTCGGCCTGACGGACCCGCTCGGGCAGGCTTTCGACCAGGAGCAGCGCCTCTGGGTAGCGCCCGGCCGCAACCAACGCCTGTAAACATTCCACTGCCAGCCCCAGCGGCAGGCGCTCGCCGGGCGGCGCCAGGCTCAGCGCCTGGTCGTAATACGCCAGGGCAAGCGGGGTTTGGCCGGCGCGCTGCGCCGCCACCGCCAGGTTGCGATAGGCCCAGCATGAGGGCCGCAGCGCAATCGATTCTTGCCAGGCGCGCACCGCGCCCGCCGGGTCAAAACCCTCCATACGTATCACGCCTTCGTGTAGCAGCGCATACCAGTTTTTCTGGGGCAGTTGTTCCAGCAGGCGCAGCCATTCCGCCCCAATCAGCCACTCGCCAGGCAGCGCGCCGGGGTCTGGCTCGGGAAAGACATTCTTCTCAGACAGATCCAACCACTGGCGCTGCTCGGCCGCCAGCGTGGCAGCGGGGAAATCAAATGCCGGCGGCGGCAGCAGTTCCTGCCTGGCAGAGCGGCGGCGCGCCACTTCCAGGGCGCCCCAACCTGAGCCGTGCTGCAAAAGTTTTGCTGCTGTTCCATCCGCCCACAGCGCACAATTCCGGCGCAATTCTTCCAACCCGGCCGCCGAAATGCGCTGTCGCAGCGCCGCATCCACGTAACCCGCAGCGGCGGCATAATCGGCCTGGTGCACCTGCTGTGGGTCGCCGCTGAATAAGCCGAATACCTGCACCCAATCCCAGATGGCGCCACCCGGCATGCGCAGACCGTGACCCTGGGTGGGCGCCATCCCGCCCTGAATCTCGAGGTAAGCGGTGCCGGGCAGTGAAAGAAACTGCTGCCAGCGTTTGCCGCCGCGGTGTGTGCCCCAGCAAAACATCTTGCGGTAGGCCATGCGCGGCGTGGAGGCTTCGAAAAAGCCCTGTCCGCGCTCATCCAGGGCGGCTTGCCAGGGCAATGCCACCGCCTCGAGCTGGAAGAAATATTCGCTGGCATAAGGAAAGTGGGTCGAATAACTGGCATCCCCCGCCAGCGTGGGCAGGTGCGGCAGCCGGCCCCAGCCGTGCCCGGCTTTTGAGCCGCTAAAATCTACGTAGATCACCTGGCTGCCCGGGGCCAGCACGCGCGTACCCGGGGTTTCGGGCACAGCTACGTTGGTCCACCAATAGAAGGGGGTCTCATGCGGGCTGCAGTTGACCACGCGCGCGTAGGCCACCAGTTCGGTGGCACCCGCCGGGAGATAAAAATCGATATGCCAGAACAGACCTTTGCAGCGTTCGTACTCGTACAGGCGCAGCCCCGGTTCGCCGCCCGCCCCGCGAATTTCGGCGGCAAAAACCGGCGCACAGGTATAGAAGGTATGCCCGTAGTGCCCGATATTCCACTCGATGCCCCCTGAAAACCAGGCATTGCGAATGGCCAGGTTGGCCGGTTGGAAAACCGGGTTGCGCGAGAGAATTTCCCGCCCCTCGGGCAGGTGCAGCAGAGAAACCAGCCGCCCGCCCAATTCTGGCAAAAAGGTGGCGCGCAGGTGTTCGTTCTCCAACACCAGCGCCTTAAAGGTCAGTGGGGTGCGCTCCCGGTGGTATTGATCCTGCATGCGGTACGGCAGCACGCGGTACCCCGCCTGCCAACCGGCCAACGGTCGCTTTTCATCCGGCACCGATTCCAGCAGTTGCATCGCATGGTCCGGGTTGGCAGCGCGGAACACCGGCAACGGATTTTCGGCGCCCAGCGGCGCACCCGGCAGCATATAATCCTCTTCTCGCAGTTGTGTCATCGTTCCTCGCACTTCGATCAGCACTGAAAACCGTACAATGAAAGCATTGGTATTATAAAAGTCTTTTCCAGAATTGGTATCATCCGCGCCGGATTTCAATTTTTAGAAAAACCCTTTATAATCTCCTCTTATGAACGAATCCTACCCCTATCCTCTGACAGAAGCGGCGGCGCTGGTCGTCATCAAGCCCTTTTCCTTCGCAGAACCCGCGGTGGTGGCGCGCGGGCTGGCGCGGGTGGCACGCGGTTTTCCACAGGAAACCTGCGTGGCCTACCTGCCGCATCTGCTGCAGGCCCTGGCTGCCACCTCAGACGCCGGCCGGGTGTTGGCATCGTTGGAACGTTTTATTGAAAGCTATCCCAATCGCGCTATCCTGTCTGAACTGCTTATCGAACAGCCGCGCGCGGTTGAAATTCTGGTGCTGATTTTTGCCAGCAGCCAGTACCTGACCGAAATTTTGCTGCGCCGCCCCGAACAGGTCCATCTGCTGCTTGATCACCGCCGCCTGTCGCTCAAAAAATCTCCCGAACACTACACGCGCGAGGCCTTGGCTGCCACCGCCGGCGCGGGCGGCTCTACCGGCCGCCTGGATACACTGCGCCGCTGGCAGCACGGCGAGTTGCTGCGTATTGGCGCGGGCGACCTGCTGGGCCACCTGGATCTGACTGCCCTGACGTTACAGCTTTCCAACCTGGCCGACGGCGTGGTGCGCGCGGCTCTCACCATTCTGGCTGACGCCACCGTCACCGAGGGTTTCGCGGTGATCGCCATGGGCAAGCTTGGCGGGCGCGAGTTGAACTATTCGTCCGATATCGACCTGTTGTTCCTCGCCAAAACAGATGAACCCAGCCTGCGCCGCCTGGCGCAACAGTTGATTGATGCCCTGGCCGGGTTCACCGAAGAAGGCTTTCTCTACCGCGTGGATATGCGCCTGCGGCCCTGGGGCCGCACCGGCGCCCTGGTGCCCACCCTTGACGCCTACCTGGTCTACCTCAACGGACCGGCGCGCCTGTGGGAAAAGCAGGCCCTGCTGAAAGCCCGCTGCATCGCCGGCGATAACGCCCTGGGCGAGGAATTTTTGCAGCGCACCGCCGCTTCCATCTACGCCTATGACCCCGAAACCATCCGGCGCGAAGTACTGGGGATGAAACAGCGCACCGAAAGCTACTTGCGACAGCAAGGCCGCGATTGGGGTGAAGTCAAATTGGGCGAAGGCTCCATCCGTGACGTGGAATTCAGCGTGCAGTACCTGCAACTGGTGCACGGCGGCCGCCAGCCCGAACTGCGCACCGGGCATACCCTGCAGGCGATCGAGCGCCTGGTGGATTACAACCTGCTCCCTGCTGAAGAACAGCGCGTGTTTATGGGCGGCTACACCTTCCTGCGCGCCCTCGAACATCATTTGCAGTTGATGCATTACCGCCAGACGCAAACCCTGCCCGTGGACCCCGCCGCCCAGCGCGACCTGGCCCGTCGTCTGGGTTTTTCCGGCAGCGATCCGGCCCAACCCTTCCTGGAGCGCTACCTGGCGCACACCACCGCCATTCGCGAACTATATCTGCATTATTTCTCGCCTGCCCCCGTCAAAGAGGCGGATGAGGCCATAGCCCCCGCCGAACATCCGCCAGAGGTGCAGCGGCACATCGCCCGCATGAGCCCAACCTACCAGGCCGCTTTTAGTGCGCACGACCTGCACCGCCACGCCGCCCTGGCCGACCTGCTGAGCAGCGCTTCGCACCCTGTAGAGGGCATCGACCAGCCGGTCTTTGTGGATGCCAACGCGCTTGAAGACGGCAGTTGGCGCGTGACGGTGGTGGCGCTGGACTACCCCGGCGAGCTTTCACTGATCTGCGGCCTGATGTTCACTTATGGCCTGGATATCATGGAGGGCAGCGTATTCACCTACGAACCGGTCAACCCCGGCACAATTCCGCCGGCGGAGGCCCGCCGCAAAATTGTGGATGTGTTTATTGTGCGCCCGGCCGGCCAGGCCGGCCCCCTGGCCGACGATACCTGGCAGCGCTACGCCGCCGATCTGACCGGCCTGCTGCGTATGGTGCAAAACCGCCAGCCGCGTGAAGCCAGCCTGCACCTGGCGCGCCGCGCCGCCTCTTCGCTAAGCAAAATCGAGGTGGGTTCAACGCCACTCTACCCCATCGAGATCGATTTCGACAACACCAGCTCCGAGCGTTACACCGTGCTGCGCATCACTTCCACCGATACCCTGGGTTTTCTGTACGAATTTACCAACGCGCTGGCCTTGCACAAAGTGTATATCGCCGAGGTGACGATTGAGACCACCGGACGGCAGGTGGCCGATACGCTTTACGTCACCGATGAGCACGGCAGTAAAATCACCGACCCCGACCGCCAGCGCGAACTGAGCGCCGCGGCCGTGCTGATCAAACACTTCACCCACCTGCTGCCGCTCTCGCCAGACCCCGAATCGGCCCTGCTGCACTTTGGCGAACTGGTCGCCGGCCTGTTTGATCACCCCAACTGGCCCGATGATCTGGGCTCGCTGGAACGGCCCGAGGTGCTCAGTTCGCTGGCGCGCCTGCTGGGGGTGAGCGAGTTTTTGTGGCACGATTTTCTGCGCATGCAGTATGCCAACCTCTTCCCGGTGGTGCGCGATGTAGACGCGCTGAAAACCGCCAAAGAGCGTTCCCAGATACAATCCGAGCTGCAGGCAGCCCTGCGCCCCCTTCACCCCGGCGCGCAATTGCCCAACAGCCAGCCGGCCTGGCGCGATGTGCTCAACTCGTTTAAGGATCGCGAGATGTTCCGCATCGACATGCGCCACCTGATGGGCCATACCCAGGAGTTTCGCGATTTTTCCGAAGAACTGACCGACCTGGCGGAAGTGATTGTCAATAATGCGCATTACCTGTCGCATGAAGACCTGGGGCTGCAGTACGGCACCCCCCACCAGGAAGACGGCACTGCCGCGCAAATGAGCGTGGTGGCACTGGGCAAATGCGGCGGGCGTGAGTTGGGCTTTGCCTCAGATATTGAACTGATGTTTATTTACAGCGGTAATGGCAAAACCAGCGGTCCCGAGGTGATTACCAGCGCCGAATTTTACGAAAAAGTGGTGGAAAACTTTCTGCAAGTGATTCATGCCCGGCGTGAGGGCATCTTCGAGATCGATCTGCAACTGCGGCCGTACGGCAAAGCGGGCAGCCTGGCGGTATCGCTCGAATCGTTCCGGCGCTATTTTGCCCCCGAAGGCCCGGCCTGGCCTTATGAGCGCCAGGCGCTGGTCAAACTACGCCCCATCGCCGGCAGTGCAGACCTGGGGGAGCGTATTGAATTTATGCGCGACCAGTTTGTCTACCGCGCCCAACCGTTTGATGTGACCGCCATGCGCGCCATGCGCGAGCGCCAACTGCGCCATCTGGTAAAAGGCGGTACCTTCAACCCCAAATACAGCCAGGGCGCCCTGGTGGATATCGAATACCTGGTGCAGGGGCTGCAAATGATGCACGGGCATACGACCCCCGCGCTGCGCTCGCCCAACACCTACACCGCCCTGGCGGCGCTGAACGAAGCCCGGATTCTGCCAGACGAGGATTACCCGCACCTGCGCAAAGCCTACACCTTCTTCCGCTGGCTGATCGACGGCCTGCGCGTGGTTGCCGGCAACGCCAAAGATTTGCTGGTGCCGCCCTACGGCAGCGAAGGGTTTGCCTTCCTGGCGCGCCGCATGCAGTATGGCGAAGATACCGCCAGCCTGAAAGCCGACCTGGAATTGCACTCGGCGCACGTGGTGGAGCTTAACCGCCGCCTGCTGGGATAGGCCTTGCTCGCCTATTGGCCGCCTTTCATAATTTCGGCCTGGGCTGCCACCATCTGGTGAACTAAATTTACAATTTCGGCCGCATCAGCGGCGGGCAGTTTTTGGCGGTCATGACCGCCAAAAACGACAAAAAAGGGTATCATCTCAAAAAATGATACTGTTGGCGAACTCATAAACCCTCCATTCCCCGGCCTTCCTCCCGCACCCCTGCGGGTGGCCGAAGCGGCGGAGGAAGGGGAGTAGATTTTTTGCCGGTTTTGGCCGGCAAGCCGGCCAAAACCGGCAAAAAAGTAAGCTCCCCCGCCCTTGAGGGCGGGGGCCGGGGGTGGGGTTTCTGCTAACCCGAACTGACGTTTACTTACGCTTTCAATCCAATCTGCCGGCCTGCCAGAGTGAGATATTGGCGGTGGAGGTCCACCGTCAGGCATGAGTGCACCGGAATCACCGCCACCAGGTCTCCCACCTGAATTTCCTCGAATTGCTCGCGGCTGACCACTGCCAGCCCGTGCTCCTGCGATAAAGCATACAGGCGCGCACCGGGCCACATTTTGCCCCAACCACCCGGCAGCAGGGGAGCCAACCCGCCATAGCTCTGGCCCGCGGGCCCTTCCAGCACATCTTTGGAAAGATGCACCGCCCCGCCGTACAGCACCAGGCGCAGTTCGCCGCGCTCGGCGTGTTTGGCCACCACGGGGCAGGCCACCGCTACCGCGATGGATTCTTCGCCGCATACGCCCAGGCTGTGCTGCGTCAGGTCATAAAAGATGAAGTTCCCCGGCCGGATCTCGTCCAGGCCGCTGAAATCCTCCACCAGGGTGCAGCTTGGCGTATCGCCGTAGGAGATTTGCGCAGCGGCAAACCCAGCCTGGCGTAGGGCGGCCTGCGCGCGCAGCATGCCGTCTACGGCGCGCCGGTAGAGGGCCGCGATGCTCTCGCCCGCCGCCGGGTGGTAGGTGTGCCCGGCGTGGGTCAGCAGGCCGCGAAAGTTCAGGCGCGGGCCGCGCAAGACCCCCGCCAGCGCCAGAATGCGGGTGTGGTCCTCCACTGGGATGCCGGTACGGTGCGATCCAACATCCACTTTGATCCAGACATCCACCGCATGGGTCAGGTGCTCCTGCAAAAAAGTCGCCGTTTCCACTGACTCGACCAGCAGTTCCAGGTGCAGCTGGCCGGCCAACTGGTTGAGGCTGCGCACCTGGCGCGGGTTGGCCGTGAACGCGATCAGGATATCCGACCAACCGCTGGCGGCAAAATATTGGGCCATATCGACGGAGGAAACGGTGATGGCCCGCACCCCTTCCTGGCGAAACCATTCGCCCATCTCGGCGGATTGGTGGGTCTTGAAATGCGGCCGAAAGCGCACACCCTGGCGGCGGGCTTTGGCCGCCATAAAAGCCAGGTTGCGCCGTGCGCGGGCTTCATCCAATAAAACGGTTGGTTTTTCGATCAGGTCAAGTTCGAGCATCATTTCCTCTTTTATTTAACCCTGGTTTCGCCGCCCCAGACTGCGCGAGACGGAATAAAACTTGATGATGCCCGGCTGGACGATTCGGGCATCATCAGGTCAACCGAACCATCCCCTGCCCTCCCACCCCTTAAGGGTGCACCCAGGGTGTTCCGCGCTTCGCTGGAAGATACTGCTGGCGAAATGGCGATTGCCTTCTCGCAGCCGTGAAAAACGGTAGGGTCTCAGGGTTTTGGTTCGCGGGCGCATGCCCGCGAACCAAAACCCTGAATTTTTTTAACCCCCTCTTTCCACCAGCGGGGGACGCTCATAGCGCGCCCAGAGGGGCGAGAGGGGTTGGGGGTGATTGAGGGCGAATTCGCCAGCAGTATCCTGGAAAGGGAAAAGATAAATTAAGGTATCTTCTCAAAAACTAGGGGAAAGCGGGTGTTTTGTGCGGCGAAGCCCGCACAAAACACCCTACCCCCTCGATTTATGATACTGTTGGCGAACTCATAAACCCTCCATCCCCCGGCCCCTCCTCCCGCACCCCTGCGGGTGGCCGAAGCGGCGGAGGAAGGGGAGTAGATTTTAAGCCGGTTTTGGCCGGCAAGCCGGCCAAAACCGGCAAAAAAGTAAGCTCCCCCGCCCTTGAGGG
>Ga0105047_10005860_pt1 | contig 20973 bp, 23 predicted proteins | sample MAT04_FD_78384 | JGI IMG/M metagenome (GOLD analysis project Ga0105047, IMG submission 78384) | Freshwater microbial communities from Lake Fryxell liftoff mats and glacier meltwater in Antarctica - MAT-04 (megahit assembly) | ecosystem: Environmental > Aquatic > Freshwater > Ice > Liftoff... | reverse complement strand
GTCGTCGCCAACTGACACGAGGAACACCTCGTACCAACCGGGCAGCTCGCTCGCGAACGCCAGCAGGCGACCGTCGGGCGACCAGGTCGCGCTGCGCGCGTTGGTGCCGGCGTCGTGGACGACGACCCGACCGGACCCGGTACCGATGTCGACCGTGTGCAAGCTGGTGCAGTTCAGATCGCCGTGCCGGAACACCAGGTACGCGACCCGACCCCGGTCGGGCGACACGACGGCACCGAAGCAGTCACCCACCTCGACGGCCAGTCGAGCGCACCACGGATCGTCGACGGTCACGGAGGCGAGCGCCGTCGCGCCCCGACGATCGACGCCCAGCACGAGGCGCTCGTCGTCGAGCCACTCGGGCGCGCTACCGGTGCACACCTGTCGCGCCACACCACCGTCGACGGCCACCACGTGGACGTCGCCGCTCTGTGTGAACGCGAGACGGGTGCCGTCGGGTGACCACGCGGCTCCCGTGTCCTCCCAGAAGGCCGCGAGGGGACGGCCCGTCGTCACGCGTACCGCCTCGCCGCCCGCGACCGGCACCGTCCAGACGTCGGAGTGGTCGTCGTCGATCACGAAGGCGACGGTGGTGCCGTCGGGCGACACGCTCGTGTGCCGCACCCGATGGGTGGCGGTCACCATCTCCAGCCGCCACGACGGAGGCAGGGTGATGTCAGGTCGTGCGGGAGCTGGAACGCCGCCGTGTTCGTCGGTGCCCACCCACCAGTGCGGAGCGGCTGCGTCGAGAGGCGTCACGGGCAGATCGTAGTGGCCTCCCCTCGACCGCCCGCCCGGCGCCGCCGACCACCACCCGCGAGCACGACCGCCCGGCGGAACACGGCGTCGAGCATCGGCTCGGTGAGCCGTCCCGTGAAGGTGTTCTGCTGGCTCGGGTGGAACGAGCACACCAACGTGGGGCCACCGGGCACGGGCACCTCGGCCAGATGGGCGAACTTCGGCCGCGGTCGCACGCCCAGCTCGTGACACGCCGCTTCGTATGCGAATGCGCCGAGACACACCACCACCCGAACCTGCGCCAGCAGGGCGAGCTCGCGCTGGATGAACGGGCGGCACTCGTCACGCTCGGCGGGGAGCGGCTTGTTGTCGGGCGGCGCGCACTTCACCGCTGCGGTCACCCACGCGTCGTGGAGCCGCAGGCCGTCGTCGGCCGACACCGACGACGCCTGGTTGGCCAGGCCTGCCCGGTGCATCGCGCGGAACAGCCAGTCGCCCGATCGATCGCCGGTGAACACCCGCCCGGTCCGGTTCGCCCCATGCGCCGCCGGTGCAAGCCCGAGCACCAGGATCCGCGCACTCGGATCACCGAAGCCGGGGATCGGGCGGCCCCAGTACTCCTGATCGCGGTAGCTCGCCCGCTTCTCGACGGCGACCTGTTCTCTCCACGCGACCAGTCGGGGGCACCGCCGACAGTCACAGACCTCGGTTCGGAGGCGGTCGAGCGAATCCACGCGCGTCACGTTAGGTTTCCGTCCCGAGATGGCACCACCCACACCGCGTCCCCCGTCAGCCGCGCCGGCTGCACCTGCCGGCCGATCACGCACGGCACCACCGCCGACCGGCACCCTGGTTCTGCTCGTTCGGCACGGCCAGACCCCCACCACGGGCAAGCTGCTCCCGGGACGCGCGCCCGGCCTGCACCTCGCCGATGCCGGCAACGAGCAGGCGGCTCGCGCTGGCGAACGCATCGCCGCCCTGTCCCACGTCGACGCCGTGTATGCCTCCCCGCTCGAACGGGCACGCGAGACCGCCGCGCCCATCGCGAAAGTTCGCGGGCTGAAGGTCCAGATCGACAGGGGGTTGCTCGAATGCGACTTCGGCGACTGGACCGGCGCCGAGCTGAAGAAGCTGATGAAGCTGCCCGAGTGGAACACGGTGCAGCGAGCCCCGTCCACGTTCACCTTCCCGAACGGCGAGAGCTTCACCGCGATGCAGACTCGCATGGTCGGCGCGATCGACCGGCTGCGCGCCAAGCACGCAGGCGGAGTGATCGTGCTGGTCTCGCACGCCGATCCGATCAAGGCCGCAGTGGCACACGCCATGGGCACTCATATCGACCTGTTCCAACGCATCGTCATCGGCACCTGCTCGGTGTCTGCGATCGCCTATGGCATGGGTGGGCCGATCGTGCTCACCGTCAACTCCACCGGCGGCTCGCTCGCCGAGCTGCGTCCCTCGTGAGCTGACCGGCGCGACGAGACGGGACCGGACGATACGCAGATGGGCATCTTCTTCGACTTCGACGACGTCGATGCGTTCACCGTCGGCGCGGTGGGCCGACCCGGCCAACGCACGTTCCTGCTCCAGGCGCGGCGCGGCCGTGAGCGAGTCACGGTGAAGTGCGAGAAGCAGCAGGCCGCTGCGATCGCCGAGCATCTGCGTACGGTGCTCCACGACCTTCCCCCGGCTGAGGACCGCCCGATGCCCGCAGCGCTCGAACTCACGCCACCGTTCGAGCCGGCGTTCGTGCTCGGTGCGATCGGGCTCGGCTACGAACGCACCACCGACCGGGTGCTCGTACAACTCGACGAGTTCATCCCGGTCGACGACGATGGCGAACCCGAGATGGAGGCCCTCGAGGATCGCAGCCGGGTGCGGGTGTACCTCACCCGGGGCCAGGTGCTCGCGTTCTGCGATCAGGCAGACGCGACGGTGGCGGCCGGACGGCCACCGTGCATGTGGTGCAGCCTCCCCATCGATCCTGACGGGCACATCTGCCCGCGGATGAACTGATCGTCACCGTGACCGATGGCCCCGCCGTGACCGATGGCCCCGCCGTGCCGCACGTGCCCGCACGGCCGGGCGTCCCCGATCGGAGCCATCAGCTCGATCTCCTGGTGCATGCCGAACTCGACATCGAGGGCCGCATGCCGTGGAGCAGCAATGCGACCTTCCTCGTCAACCTGGTGCATCCAGAAGACGGCGCCCGGACGGCGCAGGGGATCTACAAGCCGCTGCGCGGCGAACGTCCGCTGTGGGACTTCGAGCCGGGTCTGCACCGCCGCGAACTCGCCGCCTACCACCTGAGCGTCGCGCTCGGCATCGATCTCGTGCCGCCCACGGTGATCCGTGACGGTCCGCTCGGTGAGGGCAGCGTGCAGTGGTTCGTGGTCGCCGACCTCCAGCAGCACTACTTCACGATCCACGAGGCCCGCAACGACCTCCACGACGCGCTGCGCCGCGTCGCCGTGTTCGACATCATTGCGAACAACACCGATCGCAAGAGCGGTCACGTGCTCATCGACGACGACGATCACATCTGGGGCATCGACCACGGGCTCTGCTTCGCCGTCGACTTCAAGCTGCGCACCGTGGTGTGGGAGTTCGCCGGCGACGCTGTCGACGACCCGTTGCTGGCTGCCGTGGCGCGCGTCGCCGAATCGGTGCCGCTGGCGGTGGCGACGCTGCTGAACGACGACGAGGTCGAGGCCGTGCGCGAACGGGCCCAGTGGATCGTCGAGCACCCGGTCCTGCCCGCCGATCACTCGGGCCGTCGGTACCCCTGGCCGCTGGTCTGATCCGATGAGCGACGACGGCGAGCAACCGGCGAAGGCGGCCGACGACGATCTCGACGAACTGATCCACCGCGCCGATCTGGACGGGCTCGTCCGTTCGATCGACTCCCGCTGCGCAGCACGTGACTGGGAGGGACTCCTCCGTCTCCGCGACCGCGCCCGGAACGCAGTGATCACCGGACGCCAGCTGTGGCCGGCGGCGACGCTCGCCGAGTACCGCCTCGCGCTCTGGGCGCCGGCCGAATGGGCTGCGCGAGTGCTCGACGAGGAGAGCGGCCGATTCACCATCGGCCCGCTCACCGAGGTCGTGGCCCAGCACCACGACCTCGCCTCGCTGCGAGCGCACCTCCGTCCCAGCCCCCGACTCGGTTTCATCGCCCACGAACGGGCGGTCCGCGGCGAGCAGGTCGATCCCACCGGCCTGATCGACGTCCTCGACTTGCCGTTCACGCTGCAGCCGTGGGAGCCCGAGTACGCACTCGCCACCTACTCCGACCAAGGCATCGACGCTCCGGCACCACCGGTACCGCATGCCGATCGGTTCGTGTCCGTCGACGGCGACAGTGGCGTCGCAACCCCCGAGGTCGATGACGACCAGGTGATCCCTGCGGTGCGGCAGTTGCTCGAACCATGGACGGCGTCGTCGAACGGACGCGCCGACGTGGTGTGCGTGGAAGGCGGCGCTGCCGATGCGCTCGCCACCCTCGGCGTCGCCCATCCTCGTCTGGCCGTGCTCAGCCCGGCCGAGGCACTCGCCTGGCTCGCCTGGGCAGGCGCGAGCGGTGGCGCCCACGGCCGTCGACGCGGGAACGCCATCGGCCGGTTCGGTGCCTGGTGGGTGCTCGCCGCGCTCGCCGACGCGATCGACGACTGGCCGGTCGACCCCGACGAACTGGGCGATCTGGCGGCCGACCTCGTCTGGTACTGGTGGGACGCCGGCGAACCGCAGCTGGGATGGGAACTGCAACTGGTGATCGAAGACCCCGAGGACGGCCTCGCCTGGGCCATCAGCGCCCGCGACGCCCACTGACCCGGGCCGTGTCCGTCCGGGCCGTGTCAGGGCGCCGAAAAGGGGCGGCCTCGCGGCCACCCCCTCCCGGTCCAACTGAAACGAACGAGTGAGGGTGCCTCAGCCGCGAGCTTGCAGCGCCTCGATCAGCTTGGGCAGCACCTTGTGCACGTCGCCCACGATGCCCAGATCGGCGATGCCGAAGATCGGGGCTTCCTTGTCCTTGTTGATCGCGATGATGTTCTTCGCGCCCTTCATGCCCACCATGTGCTGGGTGGCGCCCGAGATGCCGGCGGCGATGTACACCCCAGGCTTGACGACCTTGCCGGTCTGGCCGACCTGGTAGCTGTACGGCACCCAACCGGCGTCGACGATGGCTCGTGACGCGCCCGGAGCACCCTTCAGCAGCTTGGCGAGTGTTTCGACCATCGCGTACTTGTCGGCCTCGCCGAGACCACGGCCACCCGACACGACCACGGTGGCCTCGTCGAGCTTCGGGCCCGTGGTCGCCTCGACGTGAACCGCCGTGACCGTCGCGCCGCCTGTGGCGCCCAGCTCGGGAACCGGTGCGGCGACCACCGCGGCAGCGCTGCCACCGGCGGCCTCCGCGGCAAAGCTCTTCGGGCGGAACGCCGCGAGGTATGGCGCAGCGCCCGAGAACTTGGTGGTGACCAGTGTGTTGCCACCGAAGATCGGGGTGGTCACGCTGACCGAGTCGCCTTCGACGGTGATGTCGGTGTTGTTCGTGATCACGGTGCGGTCGAGCTTCACCGACAGGCGGCTCATCACGTCGCGGCCCTCGTAGTTCTGCGGGAAGAGGATCACGTCGGGGCTGTCGCCACCGTCGATCACCGCCTTCATCGCTGCTGAGACCGCGACGCCCGGCAGCTTGCCAGCGAGATCGCCGGTGGCGTACACCTGTACGGCGCCGAACTCACCGAGTGTGGCCGCCATGCCCGAGGCGTCGCCGCCGACGAAGGCGGTGACGGTGCCGAGGGCGCGAGCCTTGGTGAGTAGTTCGAGCGTGCCCGTCGTGGGGGCGCCAGCGGCTTCCTGTGCAAAAACCCATACGTTCGTCATGTCGTTCGTTCCTTTGTTCCCGTAGCCCGACTCAGATGACCTTGAGGTTCTCGAGGAACGCCACGATCTTGGTGAAGCCCTCACCATCGTCTTCGACGATCTCGCCGGCGGCACGCGTCTCGGCCTGGGCGATGTCGACGATCTCCTGACCGGCGCCGGCCCAACCGGCCGGGGTGACCCCGAGGTCGGCGGCGGTGACGGTGTCGATCGGCTTCGACTTGGCGGCCATGATGCCCTTGAAGCTGGGGTAGCGGGGCTCGACCACACCAGCCGTGACGCTGATGAGCGCCGGCAGCGTGCAGGTGACCTCGTCGTAGCCCTCTTCGGTCTGACGATCGACCTTCAGGGTGCCACCGTCGACCACGACCTTCTTGGCGAAGGTGACCGACGGGAGGCCGAGCACCTCGGCCATCTGCTCGGGCACGGTGCCGGTGTAGCCATCGCTCGACTCGGTGGCGGCGATGATCAGGTCGGCCCCGCCGAGCTTGGTCACGGCGGCGGCGAGCACCTTGGCCGTGGTCAGGGCATCGCTGCCCTGCAGGGCCGGGTCGCTCACGAGCACGCCCTTGGCAGCGCCCATCGCGAGCGCGGTACGCATGCCGCTGACCTCACCGTTGGGGGCCATCGAGACGAGGCTGACCTCGCCACCGCCGGCGGCGTCGACGAGCTGCAGCGCCATCTCGACGCCGTAACTGTCCGACTCGTCGAGGATGAGCTTGCCATCACGCTTGAGGGTCTTGGTGCCGGCATCGAGCGCACCAGGGGTGGCGGGATCCGGGATCTGCTTCACACACACGATCACGTTCATACAGTTGTCATTGTTACCGACCGGTACCTCGTTCACCCAACCGGACGCGCCAGGGATCGCAACTGGGACATGTGCCAGGAGCGACAGTGATGACCAGCAGACGACCAGCAGACGACCAGCAGACGACCAGGGGATCACGAGGAGCTCACCAGGGCTAGCGTCGGGGCCTTGCGGATCCTGCTCGTCGTCAACGCGTTCGCCAGCTCCGTGACCGCCCGCAACACCGTCGTGGTGCACCGTGCGCTCAGCCAGCGCAACAACGTCGAAGTGGTGGAGACCAACCGGCGGGGGCACGCGACGCGGTTCGCTCAGGACGCTGCGCGGCGCGGCCTCGACGTGGTGATCGGCTACGGGGGCGACGGCACGCTCAACGAGGTGGCCACGGGCGTGGCGGGCACCGAGACGGCGCTGGGCGTGCTGCCCGGCGGATCGACGAACGTGTTCGCCCGCACCCTCGGCATGGTGAACGATCCCGTTCAGGCGGTGAAGCAGCTCGCCGCAGGCATTGCCGCTGCCGACATCGGTCCGATCGGACTCGGCCAGGTGAACGGTCGCTACTTCTGCTTCCACACGGGCGTGGGCTACGACGCCGCCGTCGTCGACGAGGTCGAGCAACGGGCGTCGCTCAAGCGGTGGCTCGGCCACCCGCTCTTCATCTACGCGTCGCTCAAGACCTGGTCGGTGCGCTATGACCGGCACCACCCGCACTTCGGGGTGAGCGGCACCACCGCGGGGGGCACTCCGTTCAGGGTGCCCGACGGCTACTTCACGATCGTGCTGAACACGAACCCGTACACATACCTCGGCAACCGGCCGATCGACCTGTCGCCCGCGGCGACACTCGACCGTGGGCTGGTGGCCGTGACGTTCCGCACGATGCAGGCGACCGCGATCCTGCGGTCACTCGCCGGGGCGCTGCGAGGCGGCGGGGTGCGGCCGAGCGATCACCTCGATGTGCGCACCGACATCGACGACCTCACCATCACCTGCGTCGACGACCGCGCATTTCCCTACCAGGTGGACGGCGACTTCCTCGGCGACACTCGAGAGCTGCGCTTCCGCCATCGGCCCGATGCGGTCAGACTGGTGCGTCCCGCCCCAGCAGCCTGACGAGCACATCGGGGACGTTCGTGCAGATGCCGTCGATACCCCATTCGATCAGCTCGGCCATGCGGAGCGGGTCGTCGCAGGTCCACACGTTGACCTCGATCCCGGCTGCACGACATTCGTCGACGACCTCACGGCGGAGCAGCCTCGTCCACGGGTGCAGGGCATGGTGACCTCGCGAGGTGAGCAGATCGACCACGTCGTCGGGTACCAGACCGGTCAGCCAGGCCGTGCGGATAGCCGCAGCTGCGTCGTCAGCGATCGAACGGCAACGGTCGACGATGTCGATCCTGAACGACGAGATCAACCACCGGTCGTGCTCGGCCCGGTCGAGCAGCAGCGCCATCGTCTGGTCAGCGATCGAGTCGCTCGGATCGAAGTCGGGTTCCTCCGGATCGTTCTTGATCTCGATGTTCACCCACATGCCCACACACGCGTCGAGGGCCGCGCCGAGGTGCGGTACCGACGATGGCAGGTCGGCAGCGACGACGTCGCCGATGATCCGCCCGTCGGGCAGATCAGGGTTGTGGTGCACGATCAGGGCGCCGTCACGCGTGCGGCGCACATCGAGCTCGACCGCGTCGGCGCCCAGCCTGAAGGCGAGCTCGAATGCAGCGATGGTGTTCTCGGGCGCGGCCTTCGATGCCCCGCGGTGCGCGATCACTTTCGTGAGCTGGGACGATGCAACCCTTGCAGCCGATTCGGCGTCGGACACCCTGGCCCCCTTTCGTGTACTGAGCGATGTGGGGGGCTTCGAGCCATCTACGACAGCTATGGCCCCCCACCTACCTGAGATGACACAAGATGCACTCGCCCCTTGTGCTCTCGATCATTGTTTCCTAGCGTTTCCGCACGGTGTACGACGACTTCGTGAACACTTGCACGAGCGCCTCGGATGCGCTCTACTCCTGGGGGACGTCATCAGGGCATCCCGCCGGGTACGCGCACATTCGTCGTCGCACCCTCTCAGCTGCATCAGCGCACTGTTCACACGGGGAGCACACATCGTGACGATCCTTGCCTCGAGCCTCGCACTCGCCAATGCCGACTACACGTGGCGCTCACGGTCCATCTGCCGCGACACGGACCCTGACCTGTTCTTCCCGGTCGGCACCACGGGACAGGCGCTCCTCCAGATCGCCAGGGCGAAGGAGGTCTGCGGCGAATGTCCGGTGAGCACCGACTGCCTCGAGTACGCGCTCGAGACCAACCAGGACTCAGGCATCTGGGGTGGCCTCGACGAGGAACAGCGCCGAGCCATCCGCCGTCAGAACGCAGCACGCCACCGCCTCTTCGCCTGATCCGGTCCCGGTGCCCGGCACCTGTGACCGACTCGGCACCTGCTCGGTCAGGGACCCAGCAGGTCCGGATCGAGCGGAGCCCATCGGGAAGGCCAGGAGCCGGCAGTGCCGGGCAGTTGCTTCAGAACCCGATCGGCACGGTGAGGTGCACCACGGTGCCCATGCCGTCGCGAACGTCGGTGATCCCCACGGCTTCGAAGTCGGCCTTGGCGCCCGCGCGCATCGCGATCGTGCCGCCGAGCTCGGTGGTGACGAGGGTGCGCACGATCGACAGCCCGAGACCCGTCGCACGGTTCAGCTCGAAGGTGGGGTCGAGGCCGACGCCATCGTTGATGACCGTGATCGACAGCACGCCGGGCGTTCGATGCATTTGCACCACCACGTCGCCGCCGGCGCTGCCCTCGGGGAACCCGTGGTCGATCGCGTTCTGCAGCAGCTCGATCAGCACGACCGACAGCGGGGTCGCGACCGTGGTGGGCAACCGGCCGCCGTCGCCCTGCACCGTGAAGCGGATGGGCCGGTCCTGAGACTGCAGTCCCTCCTCCGACAACCGGAGCAGCGGGCGCACGATGTCGACGAAGGCGACATCGTCGCCGGCCTCACGTGAGAGCGTCTCGTGTACCACTGCGATCGTGCGGATGCGACGGACGGACTCGTTCACGGCCGCCTTGGCCTCGGCCGACTGGAGCCGGCGGGCCTGAAGGCGCAAGAGCGACGAGATCGTCTGGAGGTTGTTCTTGACCCGGTGGTGGACCTTGCGGATCGTGGCATCCTTCGAGAGCAGTAGCTTGTCGCGCTTGCGCACTTCGGTGACGTCACGTACGAGGAGCAGTCCTCCGGTCACCTCGCCACCAGCCATGATCGGTAGGCAGCGCGCGAGCAGGGTGACCTCGGCGGTCTGATCGAAATCTTCGATGACCGGCCGATGTGTCTCGAGAGCACGGCGAGCACAGTTGTCGTTGAAGCCCATCTCCGCGAGTCGCATGCCGACCGCGTTCGAGTTGATGCCCACGCGATGGAACACGCTCATCGCGTTGGGCGAGGCGTAGCGAACGCGGGCGTCCTCGTCGAGCAGGATCGTGCCGTCACCGATGCGTGGTGCCGCGCTCGAGTCCTCGAGCGGTCCCTCCGAGGGGAACGAACCCTCGGCGATCATCACAGCGAATCGTTCGAAGATCGCAAGGTAGGCGCGTTCGAGTTCGCCGAGCATGCGGGTGTTCCTGGTGCCGGCCTCGCGGCCGAGCACTGCGATGCACTCGCCGTGGAAACGCACCGGCACGCCGAGCAGACGCGCCGGCTCGACCTCGTTCTCCACTTCGATGTCGCCCTCGCACAGCCCTCCGGCGGCCAGCACCTGATCGAGCACGGGTCCAGCGAAGCGGGCGTACTCGCCCACATAGTCGGCCGGGTAGATCGTGCGGCCCGTCGAGGGGCGCATCTGGGCGAGGATCACCCACCGGCCGTCGTCGGTGGGTGCGTAGAGCAGCAGGTCGGCGAACGACAGGTCGGCCAGGAACCCCCATTCCGCCACGAGTTGCTGGAGATGTACGACCTGATCGTTCGACAGCGACGTCCGCTGCCTCGCGACCTCCACGAGCGTTGCCATAGTGCCCCGAGTGTGGCAGACGGACAGGGCTCGGCCCTACCACCGCAGATGAGGGACCTCGCCCAGCTGGTACGGCTCAGCGGGCGTCGAGGAGGTGACGGCCCAGCTCGAGCAGCGACGGCACGTCGGCCACGTCGCGGGCGAGCGCCGGAGCCGACACCGTGAGCGCTCCGATCGACTCGAGTTCGCCACGTCGCTCGGCCTCGCGACTGGCCACCACGGCGACGTCGTGGAATCGCTCGCTCACCTCGGTGAGCACCGCGCGCACGTCGGCGGGCTCGGCACCGGCGGCACCGGCCACGCGCACGACGAACGACTCGTCGTCGACCGCAGATCGGAGGTCGCGTGCCGCCCGTGCGGCCGCAGGCTTGCGCAGCGCCGGTGACAGTGTGCGGTTGAGCAGCACCGCGCCCAGGTGCATGCCGCGGTGTTGCAGCTCACGTGCGAGGAAGCCGGCCTCGTACGCTGGCGCGGCCTCGAGGGTCGATACGACGACGAACGCAGTCCGAGGGTCGACCAGCAGCTGCTCGACCTCCTCGGCCCGGGCGACGAAGCCTCGTTCCATCGTCTGGAACAGGACGAAGAACTCGGCGATGTCCTGCAGGAACCGCGACCCCAACACCCGGTCCGCCACTTGGTAGAAGGGCTTCGACGCCACGGTGAACAGGCGGGATCGGTACGGCACGGTGAGCCAGCGCAGCAGCCGACTCCCGAAGAACTCCTTCATCCGCCCCGGCGCGTCGAGCAGGTCGAGCGCGTTCCGCGACGGCGGCGTGTCGATGATCACCAGGTCGAACCTGCCGGAAGCATGCAGTTCGTGCAGCTTCTCCATGGCGAGGTAGTCGTGGCTGTGCACGAAACGCCCCGTGATGTTCTGGTAGAGCGGATTCGCGAGCACCTGATCACGCAACTGTGCATCGGGAGCGTGACGGCGGATGAGATCGTCCCATCCCGCCTTCGTGTCGAGCATCGCGACCCACAGCTCGCCGTGGCGCGAGACGGTCGGGTCGGCCGACGCCGGATCAGCGGCGCGGAGCAGTTCGGGATCGACACGCACCTCGGCGCCCGGACCCTGGCCGGTGCCGGCGAGCGCGTCGGCGCCGAGTCCGAGCGCCGTTGCCAGCCGCCGGGCAGGGTCGACGGTGAGCACCAGGACGCGGGCACCGAGGCGCGTGGCCGCCATCGCTCCCAGTGCAGCCGACACCGTGGTCTTGCCGGTACCGCCGCTGCCACAGACGACGATCATCTCCTTCGAGGCGAGCAGTGCGTCGAGGCCGGGACGGACCGGGGGACGTGAGCGACGGGCCATCGGATCAGACCAGCTCGTCCTCGATGGCGTGCGCCATCAGGCTGACGACGCGTCGGCCGGCTGCGCGGGTGAACAGCTCGGGCACGATCACCACGGGCACCTCTGCGCCGAGGCGAGTGGCGAGCTCGCGGCGCAGCCGGTCGAGGTGCCCGGCCCCGATTCGTCGCCGCGCCTCGACGAGCGCCGACGCGTCGAGCACGGTGTCGATGGCGCTGCCTGCCGCCTTGACGAGCAGATCACGGGCCGCTCCGGCACTCAGTCGCTCGAACACCTCGCGTTCGCGTTCGGAGAACAGCGCCGGCAGCACACGGTTCGCGAAGACGGCTGCGATGTCGACGCCGGTGTCGGCGACCACGCGGTCGACCAGCTCGAGCGTCTCGGTCACCGGCATCTCCTCGGGCGTCGTGACGATGACGAGGCCCGTCTGGGCGGGGTCGTCGAGGATGTCGATCATCCAGTTCGTCTGGTCCCGTACCAGCCCCACCTGCACGAGCTGGCGGATCGCTCGAGGGGCGCCGATCTGGGCGACGATGTGGCCGCTCGCCTCCGCATCGACGATCACCAGGTCGTAGTGCCGCTCACGCACCTCGTAGCAGAGCTTGCCGACGGCGAGGATCTCCTTCACCCCTGGCGCCGCATCGGCGACGAAGTCGAACGTGCGTGCCAGCGGGCCGATCCGACCGACGAAGGGGATGCGCACGAACAGCCGTAGGTACTCGCGCAGCGAGTCCTCGGTGTTCATCTCCATCGCGTGCAGACGATCGGCGACCTCGGTGGGTTCGAAGCGCAACGACGACACGTCGAAGGCTGCGGCGAGTGCGCCCTTCGCGTCCATCTCGCACACGAGCGTGCGCCTGCCAGTACGCGCTGCGAGCTCTGCCAGGGCCGCGGCGGTGGTGGTCTTGCCCACTCCGCCCTTGCCGGTCACGAACAGCAGATGACGGTCGAGCATCCCGCGTCGTACGCGCGTCCGATCGGTGGAGCCGGGCCCGCCGGCCGAGCCGGACGTACCTGGGGAGGTGGTGGGGGCGGTCAGATCGGCCGCCTCAGCCCCCGAAGCCGATCTTGCGCTCGCCCTCCGAGGTGCCGATCTCGACGTACGCGATCTTCGCCGCTGAGACGCCGACCAGACGCTGCTTCTTGTCGGTGACCCAGAGAACGTCCACGGCGCCGGTGAGTGCCGCTTCGACCTGAGCGCGCAACGTATCGCGGTCGGTGTCGTCGGGCAGCTCGACGCTGAGCTCGCGCGGGGACTGGGTGACACCGATTCGGAGATCCATGCGGCGAGTGTACGGACGCACGACACGTGTTCACCGCCGCCGGCCACAGCCGGAGGACGTCACACCACCGGTCGCCCCTTGGCACGATCCGTGGGCACCGTGTCGTTGACGCCGTGGCGTCGTTCGTCCACACTCGGGCCATGCCCACCGACCGGATTCCCGCAATGACCCGGGCGACCACGGCGCCGAACAGGCGATCTTGCGGCACGCGGCGAGTGTTGATCGTCGCGTTCCCGGGCATCCAGGCGCTCGATGTGGTCGGCCCGCTCGAGGTGTTCGTCGGCGCCCGCCAGGTGGTCGACAGCGAGCGTCCGGGCGCCGCGCCGGCCTACGAGGTGACGGTCGTGTCGTCGCACGGCGAGCCGGTGATGTCCGAGAGCGGTCTGTTGCTCGGCACCTCTCCCCTCCCCGATCCGAACGGCCCGGCGCCCGACACCCTGATCGTCGCCGGCGGCCGAGGTGTGCAGCGCGCGTGCACCGAGCAGCCACTCGTCGACTGGCTCCGTGCCGTGGCCCCGCGAGCCGGTCGCCTGGGCACGGTGTGCTCAGGCACCTTCCTCGCTGCCGAGGCCGGCCTGCTCGACGGCCGAACCGTCACCACCCACTGGGCGCGCGCCGACGAACTCGCCGACCGGTTCCCGGCGGTCCGCGTCGACGCCGACCCGATCTTCATTCGCGCCGGCCGTGTCTGGACCTCTGCTGGGGTGACGGCAGGCATCGACATGGCGCTCGCGATGGTGGAGGACGATCTCGGCACCGAGGTCGCCCAGACCGTGGCGCGCTGGCTGGTGATGTTCCTGCGCCGCCCGGGTGGACAGACCCAGTTCGCCGCCCCGGTGTGGATGCCACGTGCCGAGCGCTCATCGGTGCGTCGAGTGCAGCAATCGATCGAAGACGAGCCAGCGGCCGACCACCGCATTGCCGTGCTCGCTGCTCGGGCGGCGATGAGCCCGCGCCACTTCTCGCGGGTGTTCACCGACGAGGTCGGCGAATCGCCGGGTCACTACGTGGAGCGGGTGCGACTCGAGGCGGCCAGACGTCGGCTCGAGGACACAGCCGAAACCGTCGCGGTCATCGCCGGCGGCTGCGGTTTCGGGACCGCCGAAACCATGCGCCGGTCATTCGTGCGTCGGCTCGGGGTGGCTCCCGACCACTATCGACGGCGATTCGGTCGAGCCGCCTGAGCTCCACCCGTCCGTCCGTCCGTCGAGCCCACCCATCCCATCGAGCCCACCCATCCAACCACGAGAGGAACCACTCACATGCAGGTCGCGATCCCACTGTTCCCACGTTTCACGGCACTCGATGCCATCGGCCCCTACGAGGTGCTGCAGCGCATCCCCGATCTCGACGTCGTGTTCATCGGGCACGAGCGCGGTGAGGTCCGCAGCGAGAACGGCTTCCTCGGGATCACCCGCGACGCCACCTTCGAAGAGGTGCCGCACCCCGACATCGTCGTGTTCCCCGGTGGCGTGGGCACCCGGCCGCTGATGACCGACGAACGCGTGCTCGACTGGGTGCGCACGGCCCACACCACGTCCACCTTCACGACGTCGGTGTGCACCGGCTCGCTGGTGCTCGCCGCAGCGGGTCTGCTCGCCGGCCTCACCGCCACGACCTATTGGAGCGTGTACCCGATGCTCACCGAACACGGCGCCGTCCCCACGGCGCAACGGGTGGTCGAGCATCTGCCGGAGCGGATCATCACCGCTGCCGGCGTGTCGAGCGGGATCGACATGGCGCTGCGGCTCGTGGAGGTGCTCTACGACGACACAGCGGCCAAGGCATGCCAACTGATGATCGAGTACGACCCGCAGCCGCCGTTCGACTGTGGCGCCGTCGACAAGGTCGACGACACCGTGATGACCCGCGTCATCGAATACGCCCAACTGCGGCAGTGATGGCCCCTACAGCACGACGACGCTGCGCAACACCTCGCCGCGCTCCATCTTGTGGAACGCCTCCTCGACGTCGTCGAGGGTGATCGTCTCGCTGACGAAGCGGTCGAGATCGAGGCGGCCCTGCAGGTACAGCGCGATCAGCATCGGGAAGTCGCGGCTGGGCAGGCAGTCGCCGTACCAGCTGGTCTTCAGCTGACCGCCGCGACCGAAGACCTCGATGAACGGCAGCTCGAGGGTCATGTCGGGGCGGGGTACGCCGACGAGCACCACGGTGCCGGCCAGGTCGCGAGCCTCGAACGCCTGCTTGTACACGCCAGGATGGCCGACGGCCTCGATGCACACGTCGGCGCCGTTGCCATCGGTGACGCTCCGGATGAACTCGACGGGATCGGTGGTCGACGCGTTCACGGTGTGGGTGGCGCCGAACTCGCGAGCCCATTCGAGCTTGCGGTCGTCGAGGTCGACCGCGACGATCGTCACGGCCCCGGCGAGCTTGGCGCCGGCGATCGCTGCGTTGCCGACGCCTCCGCAGCCGAACACGGCCACCGAGTCGCCGCGGCCGACGCCACCGGTGTTGATCGATGCACCGATGCCGGCCATGACACCACAGCCGAGCAGACCAGCAGCGGTCGCGGGCGCCGCCGGGTCGACCTTGGTGCACTGGCCGGCAGCGACGAGCGTCTTGTCCGCGAACGCACCGATGCCGAGGGCCGGCGACAGCTCGGTGCCGTCGAGGAGTGTCATCTTCTGGGTGGCGTTGAACGTGGAGAAGCAATACTGCGGCTTGCCCTTCAGGCAGCTCCGGCAGGTGCCGCACACGGCCCGCCAGTTGAGGATCACGTAGTCGCCGGGGGCCACCTCGGTGACGCCGGGTCCGACGGCCTCGACCACACCGGCCGCCTCGTGACCCAGCAGGAACGGGAACTCGTCGTTGATGCCACCCTCGCGGTAGTGCAGGTCGGTGTGGCACACCCCGCACGCCTGGACCCGCACAACTGCCTCACCGGGTCCGGGATCGGGGATGACGATGGTCTCGATCGACACCGGCTGCCCCTTGCCATGGGCGACCACTCCACGAACCTGCTGCGACACGACTGTTCCTCCTCGGACCCGGCCCCAGAGTGGGACGCGATCGCGAACCGTAGCGCGACCAGGATGAGCAGGTCACCCTGCCACCGAGTGTCAGCGGTTCGGGCCACCGGCCCGCGTCGCGCCGGCAGGCGCGGCCGCAGACGACGGGCCGGTCAGACGGCGGTCGCGCAGAACGTGTCACCCTGCGGCAGCGATGCCTCGAGCGACGGACGTGCGTCGCCGGCGTAGAGCGCCTCGAGCATGCCCTTCACCATGCCGCGATCGACGGCACAGATGACCGGGTGTTCGATCGCGACATCGCCGAAAGGACAGTGGTTGTTCACGATGCGCAATTGGTCGTTGCGCTGGTCGGTGTGCGCGGCGAAGCCGTGGGCGGTGAGGGCATCGGCGACGGCCGCGAGCGCGGAGCGCAACGACCGCTGCCCGACCGCGAGGTCGTTGCCGGTGAGGCCCGCAGCCATCGTGGCGCCATAGTCGCGGCCCACCTGCTCGGCCATCGCCTCGGCCTCGGCGCGAGGCAGCAGGGCGAGCGCCTTGCCCAACAGGGTGAGGACGAGATCGTCGCTGCGTACCGGCACGTCGGGCAGCGACTCCGAGGCGGAGCGGTAGTGCTTCGACGGTCGCCCGGCACCCGACCCCTCGGCACGCTCGATCGCGACCTCGAGATAGCCGCCTGCGGCCAGCCGATCGAGGTGGTGGCGGGCCACGTTGGGATGGAGTCCGAACTGGGCTGCCACCTGCGCGGCGGTGACGCCGCGCTCGGCCGAACGGGCGAACAGGTAGATGCCGCGTCTGGTGGGATCGCCGAAGGCATTCGTGATCGCCGACACGGTTGCGGTGAACGCTCCTGCGTCGCGATCGGCGGCGAGCGAGGCACTCGAGGCACTCGAGGACGCGGCGCGCGGGCCAGCGGGGATCGTGGCCACGCCGGACGCCTTCGAGTGCGGCGCCACGGCGGATTCGATGGGAACGGTCACTGACGGTGACGGGTTCTCGCTCGGGTTGGGGCGGTTCCGAGGCACGCCGGTATTCTACATATCCGCGTAATGGCAATTCGACGCACACCCATTCCAGGGGTCCTCCACGCACTGGAGCCCCGGCCCCCCACGATTGTCGACGGAGCCCCCCATGCCCACCCAGGATCAAGTCATCGACGCCCTCCGTCCCGTCGAGGACCCCGAGTTGCGGCGGTCGATCGTCGATCTCGGCATGGTTCGCAGCGTGCAGATCGACGGCGGCCGAGTTGCCATCCAGTTCGCACTCACGGTCGCGGGCTGTCCGCTCCGCAACGAGATCACCAAGCGCGTCACCGATGCGGTCACCGCCCTCACCGACGTCGCTGACGTGTCACTCGACTTCACGGTGATGACCGATCAGGAGCGTGAGGCCGTTCGGATGATGCTCCACGGCAACCCGGGCGCGACGGCTGGCCAGGGCCACGCCCATGGCCACGCCGAGGGCCGCAAGGTGCCCTTCAGCGAGCCGGGCTCGAAGACCCGGCCGCTACTCATCTCATCGGGCAAGGGCGGTGTGGGCAAGAGCAGCGTCACGGTGAACCTCGCGGTCGCGCTGGCCTCGCAGGGCTACTCGGTGGGTGTCGTCGACGCCGACATCTACGGCTACTCGGTACCGCGCATGCTCGGCACCGATCGCGATCCGGTCGCGATCGATCAGATGCTCGTCCCGCCCGAGGCATACGGCGTGCGGTGCATCTCGATCGGCTACTTCGTCCCGGAGGGCCAGGCGGTCATCTGGCGCGGCCCGATGCTGCACAAGGCGCTCGAGCAGTTCCTCACCGACGTCTACTGGGACGAGCCCGACTTCCTCCTCATCGACATGCCCCCCGGCACCGGTGACATCGCCCTGTCGCTCAGCCAATACCTTCCGCGAGGCGAGGTGTACGTGGTCACCACGCCGCAGCCCGCCGCCCAGAAGGTGGCGGCCCTGTCGGCCGCGATGGCCGCCAAGGTCAACCTGCCCGTGAAGGGCATCATCGAGAACATGTCGTGGTTCATCGGCGACGACGGCACCCGCTACGAGATCTTCGGTGCCGGTGGCGGCCAGGATCTCGCGGACGACCTCGGCATCCCACTGCTGGGCCAGCTGCCCCTGGTGCCGGCATTGCGCGAGGGCGGCGACGAGGGGCGGCCGATCACCGCAGTGGACCCTGAGAGCGAAGCCGCCCAGTGCTTCCAGGAGATCGCCCGCAAGATCGCCGTCGACCTCAAGCCGAGGAAGATCTTCAGCCCCAGCCTGCGCATCAACTGAGCCTGCGCATCACCTGGGCCTGCGCATCACCTGGGCCTGCGCGTCATCTGGGCCTGCAGCGAACGCCACGAGCGAGATCGAGCCGTGCTGACTCAGTCGCCCCAGTGGCGTTGTTCGGTGAACGGGTCGCCGTACATGTGATAGCCGTTGCGCTCCCAGAAGCCTGGCTGATCAGCGTCGTTCAGTTCCAACGAACGCACCCATTTGGCGCTCTTCCAGAAGTACAGGTGAGGCACCACGATCCGAACGGGGCCACCGTGGATCGGCTCGAGGTCATCGCCCTCGAACGCAAAGGCGACGATCGCGTCGTCAGTGGTGATGTCGGCGAGCGGCAGGTTCGTGGTGTAGCCGTACTCGGCATGCTCGATCACGTGGGTGGCGCCGGCCTGCACGCCGGCGCGATCGAGCAGATCGCGCACCCGCACACCGGTCCAGGTGGTGTCGAACTTGCTCCACTTCGTGACGCAGTGGATGTCGAAGGTGAGGGTCACCGACGGCATCGCTCGCAGCTCGTCGAGGCCGATCGTGAACGGACGGTCGACGTGGCCGGTGATCGTGAGATCCCAGCTGCCGGGCTCGTAGGCGGGCACATCACCGACGTGGAGCACGGGGAACCGTTCGGTGAGGTACTGCCCGGGCGGGAGCCGTTCGGGATCGATGCCACGCTCGCTCAGCTGCTTGCGGTTGCGGTCGAAGAATCCCATTGCGCCAGTCTGGCGTCGCACCACCTTTCCGGCGAGTCGGGCCAGCCCGAACGGGCAGCTGCGGGTCACACCTCGCACCCGCCGTGGCTAGCGTGGCGGTCTATGACGGACTCGGTCCCCCCGAGGCCCCCCGGCCCGCCGAGGATGCCTCCCCCGCCTCCTGATGCGATGACCCCGCCGTCGGACGACGTCGGCGGCCGATGGCCCGCAGGGTCATTGCCCTTCAGCCGCATCGCCGGCATCGCCAAGGCCCTGGTGATCGTCCAGATCGTCACGATCTTCCTGGCGGCACTCGTGCTGATGACCCAGCTGTCGCTGGCGGACGAGGCCGACGACCTGGTGAACGACACGATCACCACCGGCGAGTTCGAGGATGCGTCCGGCTCGTTCGTGCTCTCCTCGGCGCTCGCCGTAGTGGCGGGTATCGCCACGCTCGTGCTGTTGATCATCTGGAGCTACCGCATCGCCGGCAACCTCCAGAAGATGGGTCGCGAGCCGATCACGTGGAAGCCGGGCCTCGCGATCGTGGTGTGGCTGCTGGGCGGCTGCACGCTGAGCATCATCAACTTCTTCATGCTGCGCGAGCACTGGCGGGGGTCCGACCCCGACGTGGCCCCACACGACGGTCGGTGGCGCACCGGTGCCACCAGCCCTCGGATCGTCGCCTGGTTCGTCCTCGGCATCGCGCAGATCGCTGTCGGCGCCGTCGCCGGGCTGCGCTCGCTGGGAGGGGTGAACCTCGGTAGCGGAACGAACGCCTTCGCCGAGTCGCTCGCGGACCGATTGCCGTTCGTCATGGCATCCAGCATCGGCGCCATCGTGTCGAGCCTGCTGCTCGTGCTGATCGTCCGCGAGCTCACCACCCGCCACATGCAGGCCACACGAGAGGCCTGACGCAACCATGTCCCTCTATCTGGTCCGCCACGCGAAGGCGGGCAGTCGCTCGAACTGGGTCGGCGACGACACCGAGCGTCCCCTGTCGAACGATGGCTGGCACCAGGCACAGCTCCTCGGGGCCAAGCTCGCCAAGCGCTCGCCGAGCACCCTGCTCAGCAGCCCCTACGTGCGATGCATCCAGACACTCGAACCGTTGGCCGAACGATGCGGCCTCGAGGTGCTGCCCGAGAAGCGACTCGAGGAGGGCGCTGCGTTCGAGCCCGTGCTCGAGGTGCTGACCGAGGTTCCCGACGGTGCGGTGCTCTGCAGCCACGGTGACATCATCCCCGAGGCGATCGCCGCACTACAGCGCCGCGGGTGTGAGATCCTCACCACCGTGGACTGGCGCAAGGCCACCGTGTGGCGGATCGAGCGAGCTGCAACGGGCGAGTTCGTCTCGGCCAAGGTGTCGCGGCCCCCGGCCTGACGGTCCGACCTCGCGCCAGCTCAGTTCGAGTCGAACTGGCAGTTCACCTCGAGGCCGTTCGTCACGCAGTCGTCGCTCGTGTACACGTAGAGCGTGAACAGCACAGCGATCGCGATCGCGATCGAGCTGACGACGGTGCCGGCAATGGCGAGGCCGCGGCCCTTCTTGGCCTGAGCCGACGTTGCCTTCAGCCCGACGATGCTGAAGATCAGGCCCAGCAGACCGGGGATCTGGAACCAGAACCAGAAGCACGGCAGGAGCCCCACCAGCGCGAGCACGAACCCGGCGACCGCCATTCCGCTGGTCTTGGAGGCAGGTGGCTGCTGGCCGTATGGCGCCATGATGGGCATCGTCCCATACGGGGCGGACGGCGGCTGCTGACCGAACGGGGTCCCGGGCTGCGTCCACCCTTGCACGGGTTGCTGGTGGGGCTGGTGGGGCTGGTGCCCGGGACGATCGTTGGGCGGTGGCGGGAGCGGGCTGCTCATGCCGGGAACCTACCCCACGTCACCGATGCGTGCCGCGACCGGCGGTGATGCTCCGGCGATGATGCCCGGCTTTGATACCCGGCGATGATGCCCGGCTTTGATACCCGGCGATGATGCCCGG
>Ga0105047_10005859_pt1 | contig 20973 bp, 18 predicted proteins | sample MAT04_FD_78384 | JGI IMG/M metagenome (GOLD analysis project Ga0105047, IMG submission 78384) | Freshwater microbial communities from Lake Fryxell liftoff mats and glacier meltwater in Antarctica - MAT-04 (megahit assembly) | ecosystem: Environmental > Aquatic > Freshwater > Ice > Liftoff... | reverse complement strand
TTGGTCAGGTCGTAGAGTATTATTTTATCTTCGATGTCGAACAGTTCGTTGGTCCGTAGCGAAAGATATTGTTCCACCTCTTGTTTTACCTGATACAGTTTTTGCGAAATATGGTAGAGTTTGTCTTTGGTAATTTTATCGATATCGTATCCGGTGAGTTCACAAATTGCCGAATTTTCTTTTATCCAACTGCTCGTTTTTAGTTCTGAAGCTGGATATACAGCCCGGCTAATAATATGTGTGATAGCCAATTGAACCTGATCTTCGTCCAAGCCCTGATCGGACAGGAGTGTACCTAACTCTAATTGGCGGATGGCTTGAAAACATAACCATTCTGCACCAACTTCCCTGACATCCTTGTTCTTGATACTGTTTACATCAATGGTTTGCCAATCTTTTCCCGATCTGGATACTTTGGTTCTCGCAGGGGCTGCATCTATTCTTTTTTCTGATACCAGGCGGGCATAATATGCTTCAACATATTGGGTTACAACCGGATCATCGCTAACCGGAAACTCAAAAAGCTGGTTGCCTTGGTTTTCAGCACGCGCAGTGAGTATCTTTCCTATCAAGTTCATTTGTTCGGGACTTAGCCCTTCCAAAAAACCAAGATTTAACAGGGTGCGATGACAAACCCTTCCATCGGAATTACGATAGCTTTCTACCAACCGGTAATACCAACCAGATTGGTTGGTTGTCGGATTATGTCGGCCTGATCCTTTGAAATACATAGGCCGTAAAGTAAAATCATAATCAGCTAATAAGCAATACCCCCAGTGTACTACAAATCAGAAAAATGAAAACCATAAAACCAATAACTACTGATATACTGCAACATACATAATTGTATATGTCATATCAAACGGTTAAACCACCGATTTATAGTCATAATCGGTTAAATTTAACTGATTTTTTAACACTTTGATTGGTAATTGCTGCAATGTGGGTTAACTAAAAGCTGTTCAATTCTGATTTATAAACGAAATAGGTTTAATTAGAAAGATTTCGAAAACTTAATAAGCAACCCATAAGAATTATAATACAAATCGCCGACATCAAAAGCACCAACTATACCAAAATTTGTATGGTTACGAAATGCTTTATTAGTTTCCAAATACGACGAGAATTGATTTCTTTCGGGAAAAAGTCCATACAAAGGTGGATAATGTATTAATCCTATGGAATGGCCTTCTTTACCTGTACCGTAAGTACCATAATTCAACGAAAAAGATTCTTTCAGAACAAAATTCCAATTTTTCAGCGATCCTTCGAAACCGAAATGCAAAGCAATAACCCTGTTATTTATAAAGTAATCGCGGGGATTGGAAGGCAATCCTTCCCTGGTTGCATCTGATGTGCAAATAAACGGAGTTCCTGATCCAATACCCTGATATGACCAACCTTCGATATATTGATCATTATTGTAGTAGTTTTCGTCGCCCGAAGGAGTTACCGGCGACCAGAATTCACCGGCTTGATTTTTGGAATACATAAATTCGAGCAGGACTTTTTTCCATATAAAAGTTCGGTTTTTATCCTTCCGGGTATTGGTAAGGCTGATCCCGTTTAAGCCATCACGTAAATTGGCTAAGTGATATAGAGCACCAATATCATAGAAAAACTGATGATAGCCATATAACCTGGCATTTTGGAAATTATAATCAAATCCAAGATCAATTGAACCCAATTGGTTTCCAATTTTAGAGGCTGAAAATGCATCGGTACCATAGGCTTTTCCTGTAATCACATAAAAATAGCATTGCAGATCCGATAAGGTATAATTGTCGCCATAATATTTCGATTCGCTTCCCCAGTAGGCGTGATGGTTAAATCCGCCGTAAAGTTTCCATTTCCAGTCAGGCTGGCCAAATCTGCCGTAAAATGTTTTTTGATGAAGGTAAGTTTTTAAGTTAACAATAGTACGGTTCAACATTCGTACCGGAGTTTCTCCTACCCATCCATGAGCAAAAGTTCCCTTAAATGCGAATAATTTATCAAAAAATGGCAGGCTATAGAACTCAGGAATCCCAATTTGTACTTTGGGAATACCCAGTGCGTTCCCCGAAACAGCAAATGCCCCCGATGACAGGCTGGTATCGCATAATCCGATAATCTCTTTTGTGCGACCTGCCCGAAGTTCAAAAATCCCTATTCGCAATTTACCATATCCCTCAACAAGTGTAAAATTGGATTTATTCCCGATATTGGCTCTTCCTACAATGGAAGCTCCCCAATCGAAGATCCCTTGTTTTTTATTGTTGTAATCTTTGCGTACATTACCGATAAAACTTAAGGAAGCATTATCAAGAGGAATACTCCCGAACTGGTTTGATCTGAGCCAGAACGGCACATGATCCGGAGAAGTATAGCCTCCTGTTGTTTCAACATTAAAATGAATTTCATTTCCCTGGGCTTTAACCGCCGGAACAAAAAATACACTCAGTACAACAACGATAAATAAAACCTTCATTGCAAATATCCTTTAGTATCTCATGATTATTAACTTTTTCCCACGTATTCCAAAATTAAACAAATTTATCATACCTCTACAACGCTGAAAACTGTCAAAATGGCTTTCCAAAACTGATTTGGTATCAGAACGTAAAGTTATCGCATTGTGTTTATAAAACAATAATTTACTTTGCGGATACAAATTTTAGTTAAAGTTGAAACTTTTAAAACTTAAAAGTAAAACGTAGATTTATAAGCAGTTGACTTACAAATAATCAGCCTTCTCAACTCCTACATTTATAAACGGTTTGATTGCCCGGTTGTAAATTCCATGCACATAAGCAATCGCCATACCATAATTGGTGACGGGAATACCTGCATCAATAGCTGGTCTTAAGCGGTTAACCAACTGTCGGCGTGTAATCATACAACCTCCACATTGAACAACTAAAGCGTAATCATGGATGTCACGTTGCACCTGGTTTAGGCCCGCAACAGTATCATATTCAAGTTTCTTACCGGTAAAATTGCTAAGCCAGCGCGGAATTTTCACCCGGCCAATATCGTCGCACGACACATGGTGGCTGCACGATTCAAGTATCAGAATACGGTCACCATCTTTCAGTTCCCCAATTTTCGGTGTTCCTTTTATATATTGCTGGAAATCACCTTTCTGCCTAGCAAGCACAATACTAAAACTGGTTAAAGGAATTTCATTTGGAATAGAAGCATCAGCTTTCAAAAAAACCTGGCTATCCGTAATTACCAGTTTTGGCTTAGGCTCCATTCGTTTGAAATAAGCATCCACTTCGCGTTCTTTACAGATAGCAACAACGCCATCATGATCAAGCACATCGCGGATTACTTGCACTTGTGGCAGGATCAGACGGCCTTCAGGCGCTTCGATATCAATAGGTGTAATAAGCAAAACCGTATCGCCATAAGAAATCAGATCGCCAACCAAAGTTCCTGGCTTCCAGGCTGTTTCGGGCAAAAAACTTCGCATTTCCTTTACAAGCGGCTCAACACTTGATGTATTCAACGCACTGAATTCAAGAACAATAGTTTGAAGTTCTTTTTCAACTTTGGAAATCGTTACGGCTGAAAGTGGTTGCAGGTCCGATTTATTATGAACCACAAAATAAGGCACATCCAGTTTATTAAATTCGTCAATCAGCCCGTTTTCAAATTCGGCAATCGTGTTTTCGGTGATAAGCAGTATCGCCAGGTCAATAGTTTTAATTACTTCGAGGCTGCGTGCAATGCGTTTCTCTCCCAACATGCCTTCATCGTCAATACCGGCAGTATCAATCAACACAACAGCACCAAGGCCACCAATTTCCATATTTTTCGAAACCGGATCGGTAGTTGTACCGGCCACATCCGAAACAATAGCCACTTCCTGCCCGGCCAATGCGTTTATCAGTGAGCTTTTCCCACTGTTACGCTTGCCGAAAATTCCAATATGCGGACGAATTTCTTTTCCTTTTTTCACATCAGCTTCTTTAAAATTGAGAATGACCTTCCTATAATAATCACACAAAAGAATGAATTATTCAAATACAACAGTCATATTATTATATACGAATACACGGTCCTCAAAAACAAGCTGCATTGCTTTAGCCAAAGCTGCAGTTTCGTTTTCTCTTCCTGCTCTCACCAAATCTCTAAGTGTAAACGAATGGTTAACTGGAATAATTTTTTGAGCAATGATGGGACCTTCATCCAGATCGTTGGTTACAAAATGAGCTGTTGCGCCGATTATTTTCACGCCACGGTTAAATGCCTGCTTATATGGGTTTGCACCAACAAAGGCCGGTAAAAAAGAATGATGGATATTGATGATTTTCAGCATAAATGCCGTGACAAACTCGGGCGACAATATGCGCATAAACTTGGCAAGTATCAGATAATCCGGATTGTATAGAAGAATTACCTTTTTCAATTCGGCTTCGAAATCGTTCTTGCCTCTATTTTCGTGATCTATGAAGTGAAAAGGCACGTCAAAACGCTGAGTTATATTTTTCAGATCAGGATGATTGCCAATTACACATTGAACCGTTGCTCCAAGGGTTTTGAAATGATTACGAGTGAGAATATCACCTAAGCAATGGTAATCTTTTGTAACCAGAACAACTATTTTTTTCTCAGGCAACGGATTAACTTTAACAATGGCAAAAGGAGGTAAAACCTTTTCCAGAGATTTCTCAACATTTTTAGGATCCGAAATACTATCCACAACTATACGGGTAAAAAACTTATTTTCTTCCACATCCACATGCTCCCGCATGGAGATAATATTGTATCCGCCTTTCGCCATAACCCTTGATATAGCTGCCACAAGTCCTACACTGTCGTTACACTGTATTACAATTACCATAGCAAAAATTATTTTTCGTAAATTTTAAATTTGTATTCCGGCAGGTATTTCAGATCAGATCGTTCAATGTGAAGCCCGTTTTCAACAAATTTTCAGGTTTAAGTACATTTTTTAATTTCTCTTCATCCAGCAGGTTCAGCTTTTTATTCGCTTCAAACACATCACAACCAGTGGCTTTCATCTCTTTCGATAGCAAAACTGCCTTTCGGTAACCGATTAATGGGCTTAAAGCCGTAGTTATTGCCGGACTTTTAAATAAACGCAAAGTACCGGAGCCTAACGAAATAGTCAATCCTGTTATCAGATTATCTGCAATTGTTTTATTAGCTGCAATTAAAAGTTTTATACTTTCCAGCAATGCATGTCCGATAACAGGAATATAAGCGTTCAAATCAAGGCAGCCTTGTGCACTCAATGAGCTGATTATCATATCGTTGCTATATATTTTATGAGCCGCACTAATCACAAATTCAGGTATTACCGGGTTAACTTTTCCTGGCATAATCGAACTGCCAACCTGTCGTTGGGGGATTGTAACATCATGCATTCCTGCAACATCCGAAGAAAGCAGGCGTATATCCGATACCATTTTCTCCAGATTAACAGCATGGGCTTTTAAAATGGCGTGCACTTCAACAAACGAATCCAGGTTATTGGTAGCATCCGAAAGGTTTTCGCTTCGTGTAACCGGAAGCCCGGTAAGTTTTTGTAAAGTGGGAACTACTTCCATGATAAAAAACTTTGGAACAGCCAGTCCTGTACCAATGGCACTGCCGCCAAGATTTACAATTTTTATCCTTTCAAAACATTTGGAAACGCGCCACCAGTCGCGTGATAAAGCTTCGCTGTAGGTGCTGAACAACATTCCATATGACGATGGAACAGCTTCCTGCATCTGTGTGTATGCAATCCTGAGTTCGTTACGGTATTTTGCCTCGGTGATTTCAATTTGCTGGCGTAATGAATTTATGGAAGATTCAAGTTCCCCCAGTAATTGCATGATGGCTACTTTTAGCGAAGTAGGAACAACATCGTTGGTTGATTGGTAAATATTTGCAGCTTCGATGGGATCAACTTTTTCATAGCAACCCGGCTCAAAACCCAGTTTCTGAAGCGCAACATTGGCAATAATTTCATTTACATTCATATTGATGCTTGTACCTGCACCTCCGCTGACAGCCGGAACAATAAAGGAAGAAAAATAATTTCCTTCCGAAATTTCGGTGGCGGCTACTTCCAGCGCATCCAAAACTGATTTTTCCAATAAAGCAAAAGGAAGATCGGAACCTTGTTTTCGCGAACTAACCGCTGCACAAAAACTACGATAAGCTTGGTAGCAGGCCACTTTTACTGAACCCAATGCCTTATACCACTCTATGTGAAAGGGAGTATGGTCAGGAAAATTTTCCTGTGCGCGCAACGAGTGTATGCCATATAAAACATTCGCCGGAACCTGCATTAATCCCAGCGAATCATTCTCAGTACGGTATTTAAGGGACGACATGTGCAAGGTTTTTTCAAAACCCAAACTTACTGCTTTTTCCGCTTTGCAGCACTATTTAGTCGATTATTCAATGGCTCGTAAGCCATCAGGCATTTGTCAAGCTGCTTTTTATCGGTTACCATTATTGATAGGTTTCCTGAAGGTTCAACCTCAATTGAGATCAGGAAATTCTGATCCATATTTCCAAGACTGTAATTCATATAACTGATTACCTTGTTGTTATGATCTTCAAGTTTCGTAACAGGAGCTCCCTTTGCTTTAAAATTTCCGCCTGGAGTAAGATTTACTTTTGTGGCTAACTTTGCAGCTTCTTCAACAGCTTTGTTATAATCGCCTGTGTAAACCAATGAAGCTGAATTAAATCCTTCGGTAGGATCATTCAAAAAAGTATAATGAGACAACACCTCATCAAACTTCATCCCTTCGGGTTCACTTATTCCAAGTTTAGTTACCCAATCAGGTATTTTATCGGGGTTGTGATTTTCATCCTTTAAGGCATCGTTGCGCTTTATCTGCAAACGCAATTCGTCCAAAAGACTGTCATATTCATGTTTGGTAATGGTTCCTGCAAGCAGGTCATCTTCAAGTGTATGAAGACGATTTTCAAAATTTACTTCAGTTTTTTCAGCCGAAGCAGGCAAACCTGCCTTTAGAACAATATTTCCGCCTAATCCGACGAATAATGTGATAATAAATCCAATAAAAGAAATAACGATAATTTTTTCAACTTTTACCTTTGTCATGCAATATTTTTTGATTCATACTATAGACAACGTATTTTGTGTCCGATTTGTTCATTGTAACTGGGTGCAAAGATAAGCTATTATTGTATATCAATAACATAACCTATTCCAGCACTCTTTGTTCATTAATCAAATAACTATTAATAAATGTTAAATATCATTTATTCTGGCCTGTAAATGTTATTTTTAAAGGAATCTGACAAATAAGCCAGACATTAATTTTACCTAATTTAGTAATCATATTTCCTGGTACAAAACAGAAATTTAACATTAAAATAACATATGAAATACAGATATCTTGGCAATTCAGGCCTAAAAGTTTCCGAAATCTGCCTGGGAGTGATGACCTTTGGCGGGGATACGCTTAGGAGCGAATTAGCTACTGTTACACAAAAAGAAGCTGACTTGATTACCTCCACTGCGCTCGACCTTGGAATAAATTTGTTTGATACCGCCGACGTATATTCTGGTGGCGTTTCCGAAACTGTACTGGGAAAATCACTTGGCGAACGGCGTAAAGAAGCGGTTGTGGCAACGAAAGTGCGGTTTGCCATGAGTAATAAGCCTAACGATACCGGCCTTTCCAGGTTTCATATTATTAAAAGTTGTGAAGATAGTTTACTCCGGCTGGGAACCGATTTTATTGATTTGTACCAGATTCACAGTTACGATCCGGGAACACCGCTTGAAGAAACCATGCGTGCGCTTGATTCACTTGTGCAAAGCGGGAAAGTCCGTTATATTGGATGCTCGAACCTTACTGCCTGGCAAACCATGAAAGCACTGGCTGTTTCAGAGAAAATGAATCTTGAAAAATTTGTTACTACACAACTCTATTATTCAATAGGTGCCAGGGATATTGAACACGAACTGATTCCGTTGTGCATTGATCAGCAATTGGGAATACTATGCTGGAGCCCGCTTTCAGGTGGATTTTTTACCGGGAAATTCAGGAAAAACTCATCAGTTCCTACCGATACCCGTCGCAGCAACCCAAAATCCTCAAGTATAAAATACTGGCCTGTTGATGAAGATAAAGGGTTTGAGATCGTTGAACATCTTGAAACAATTAGTCATAATTACGACAAAACTGTAGCTCAGACAGCGCTGAACTGGCTATTATGCCGCCCAAATATTACCAGCGTTATTATCGGCGCCAGGAATATCCGGCAACTTACTGAAAATGCGGCAGCTTCGGACTGGAAGCTTACTCCTGAAGATGTTCAATATTTGGATAATATCAGTAAACCTGTGATACCTTATCCAATCTGGCATCAGTTGTATTCGGATGAAAGGTAAAAAGGGGTCAAGGAGTTATACACTAATCCTGCTTTTCATTTTAATAATTTATCAGGATTGCAATCTCGTTAAAATCATCCTCAGGATATTTTTGAATTCACGACCGAAAGAATATCCGATTCCATTGCCATTGCTTTATCCTGAATCTGATTCCCATCAGCTAACACTTTTTCAACATAAGCCTTATCATGCAAACCTGATGCATTGATTTTTACATTCAGAAACGCTCCCATTACTGCAGAACGTGCAGCCAGCGCACCAACACCGGCATCAGTAACCGAATTTGGATTTCCGGTTTCAGACATGGCTTTTATAATCTCCATACAATCGAACGACCGCTGCATTACCCGGAAAGGCACTTCAATAGCAAAACGTGTTGCATCCTGAATGGCAGCGGTGCGTACAGCTTTTTCAGCATCATTACCTTTAGGTAAACCAAATGCGTCCATAATATGAGTAAAAGCGCGTGTATCTTCATCAACGAGCATCAATAATTCATCTTTCAAAGCCTGACCTTTTGCGGCCCAAAGACTGAATTCTTCCCAACGCTCATCCCAACCTGCCTTATGCGACGAAAGATTGGCAACCATGGTAGCTAGGGAAATACCCAATGCTCCCATTGCTGCTGAAATTGAACCTCCTCCGGGTGCCGGTGATTCAGAAGCTGTTTCGTTGGCAAAATCTTCAAGGGTCATCCTGACCAGTTTCTTATCACTTTTGCTTGCCAACAGGTATTCAATAATTTTTTCTTCAGGATTAAATGGTTTTAAATCATCCAACCCAAGAGATTTTATGGCAATCTTCACAAGTGCTTCTTCTGAAACACCTACTGATCGCTGCTGTTTGCGCAGAAAATATTTTCCTGCATCGGTCATCGCTTTTAGCGGAATTAATCCTACAAGTTCTGATCCTGTTACCCGCATCCCACGTTCCTGTGCTTTAAGGCAGGCTTCCTCAAAAGCAATATGAACCGGTGTAATGCTGATATTGGTCAGGTTGATCGAAACCTGGGCAATTCCATACTCTTCGATAAACCAGCCGATGGCTTTGCATGCTTTCAAACTGCCGGGATTATAAACTGATTCGCCTGCAGCATCTTTAGCAATCTTTCCGGTAACCGGATTTCCTTCACGCACCGGACGACCTTTTTCACGAATATCGAAAGCTACGGCATTGGCTCTGCGAACCGATGTAGTATTCAGATTTACATTATACGCAACCAGAAAATCACGGGCACCAACGGCAATTGCGCCAGTCAAAGCAACTTTTTCGTTTAATTCAGCCGGACCGAAATCGGGCTTCCAATGCGGGTCAGCAAGCTTTTTGGGAAGTCCTTCATATTCGCCCGACCTGTTGCTGGCCAGGTTGCGGCGTTCTTCAGTAAAAGCAGCATTTTCGTAACAATAAACAGGGATTCCAAGTTCATTTCCAATGCGTCCGGCAAGTTTGCGGGCATATCCGGCTACTTCTTCCATGGTTATTCCGGCAATCGGAATTAATGGACAAACATCTGTAGCACCAAACCGGGGATGTTCACCTTTGTGAGTGCGCATATCAATAATTTCTGAAGCTTTCTTAACTGCCTGAAAAGCAGCTTCAATCACTTCGTCTGGTGTTCCCACAAAAGTTACCACTGTGCGGTTGGTTGCCTTACCCGGATCAACATCCAGCAAACGAACACCTTCAATTGCTTCAATTCTATCAGTGATCTGCCTGATAATAGCCATGTTACAGCCTTCGCTGAAATTGGGAACACACTCGATTAATTGCTTCATATAAATTTGTTTTTCAATGTTTTAGCAAAATGTGCCATACGAAAAGATGCGCAAAATTAACAAAATTGAATGGAAGGGCTATATAAATTGAAATTATTGTTTTGTATTGATCTGGTAATCCTAAATCCCTTATCCCGGAGATTTACTATTGTTTTTTATTTTTGATATTCAAAATAATCAAGTGCCTTTTGTATTAATTCAAATTGTTGAATTGTTTAATTTTCAAATTGTTAGGAAAGCCGGTGACCATATTTCGATTATGCCGGGAAACGGAATAAATTTCAGTAATGCAAAACATTTAGCTGAAGTAAAATGTTCTAAGGAAATGCAACTTTCAGCACGCGCATTTGTTCCTGGCAAAATGAATTTTCAGACAACCTCTGGTAATCATGGGTGGAAACGTTTCTTTACCCGATTATGATCTTCAAGTGCCTGATAAAAAAATGATAAGTGAAATTTTAAATTTGTTTGTTTAATTTAGCCATACCGTTGTTTCACTTTTAAATCTTCGATATCCAATGCTTTTTTCTGTTTTCTACATTCTTATATCACTGGTCCTTTTGTATTTCGGTGCATCATGGCTTGTAAAAGGAAGTTCGGCACTCGCGCTCAAAGCAGGGATTTCGCCCCTGGTTACAGGCTTAACCGTTGTTGCTTTTGGCACCAGTTCGCCCGAGTTATTTGTAAGTGTAAATGCGGCTTTGGCCGACCAGGGCAATATTGCTATTGGAAATGTAATTGGGAGCAACATGTTTAATATCTGTATTATACTTGGAATTTCAGCCATTGTTACTCCTTTAAAAATCAGATTGCAATTGCTGAAATTTGATATTCCCATTCTTGTTATTACTACCATCGGATTTATGATCCTTTTCGCCAACAGGCAGATTAGCCGTGCTGAAGGTGGAATCTTACTCTCAGGAATTGTGTTTTATACTTTATTGAATATTATTCTTGCCCGTCGCGAAAAAAGCAAAGAAATAAACGACGAATACAACGATTCCGTTACCGATGGGAAAATGAAATGGTACTGGTCTGCAGGAATGATAATACTCGGAATTGGTGTTCTGGTAGCCGGATCGGAATTACTTGTAAAAGGTGCTGTTGCGATAGCCCGCTCGCTGGGTGTTGGCGAAACGATTATAGGTATAACAATTATTGCCGCTGGAACAAGTGTACCCGAACTGGCTTCGTCCATTGTGGCTACCCTTAAAAAAGAATATGATATCGCAATTGGGAATGTGATAGGATCAAACATTTTCAACCTTCTTGGAATTATAGGAATCTCAAGTATTATCAGCCCGTTAACAGCAATATCCATCAGTAACATTGATTTGTATATTATGCTGGCAGTTACATTACTGCTTGTACCCTTTTTCAGGTCCAGCTATACATTGAAACGCGATGAAGGTATTTTTATGGTCGTTGTGTATCTGATGTATATGTATTACCTGTGGCCAAAATAAAAACAGTTAATTGTTAAAAGTTATTAGGAAATTGGATCTTTTTTAAACATCAATAAATTTCAATAAGAAAACTCATCTTGTTGCTTAAAAGTGTTCATTTTCTGTTAATTTCAGGGTTAGTATCTAGAACCCAATCTTCTGTGCGCGAGGACTTTTCCCCACGGGGATTAAGGGGTGCGCGTGGGCAAAACTCATATTAAACTCGTTTTTTATGCACACTAAATAGTGTCATTCACTAATTATTTTAACAGGTCGGTTAGGTTATCCTGTATTTGAACAGAAACCTTTCTAATTTTAACGTAGATTTATCATATTCTCAATTCGCTATATTTTGTAGCTTTGCATAAATTTCCATACATGAATCTTCATTTTAAACTCACAGTACTTTTTGCAGTAGCATTTACCCTGATTATAACCATATCAACGGATGCACAGCAGCTTTATCCGCTTGCTTCTACTCCCGGAACCCTCACATTTACAGTGAAAACCATTACAAACAACTCAACTTATTCGCCAAAAAATGTATTGGCAATCTGGATAAAAGACTCACAAGGAAATTTTGTGATTTCACGTAAAGTAATGGCAAGTACCCGTAAACAGCACCTGGTTAAATGGAATGCCAGTTCACTAAGTAGTACAGTTTCCGCCACCTCAGGAGCAACATTATCATCGCACGGATCGCATACAGTGACGTGGGACGGGAAAAATGCTGCCGGCACTGATATGGCCGATGGTATATACCAGATATGGGTTGAATATACAAGCACCAATTCTGCTTCCAACGGAAACCAGGGTCCCACGTTATCAGTAGAATTCCAAAAAGGAACTTCATTGCAACATATTACTCCTGCAGATGCTACCTATTTTCAAAATATTATAGCCGACTGGGTACCCCTGACATCCGGAACCGGCTACCTTTCGAAATCAGGTGCAAGTGTAAAGATATTTCCAAATCCTTTCGGCAACGAAACTACTTTGCTGCTAAAATGCGATAAACCATTACAAGTTTATATCAGTGCATTCGATGCTTCCGGTAAAAAAGTAGCAGAACTGATAAACGATTCATTCAATACCGGAACACGTTCCTATTCCTGGGATGGAACTTCGGACAGTGGCCTGAAACTTGAAAACGGATTGTATTTCATTCATATTCAGATAAATGGCTTTACCGAAATACAGAAGGTGATCATTGGAAGATAATCAGACATCCTTGTAATTCACTTCCTGAATTTTACCTAAAGTAGCTTGCCATTCAATATCACCATATCCACCTTATTGCTGCCATAGGAATAAGGCATAAATTCGATGCCTGGTATTGGCTTTGTTATAAAAACGTTAGCCCTTTTTCCTATTGCAATGCTGCCTAATTCGTCGCTTACACCCATTGCATAAGCCGTATTAAGGGTTGTGGCATTGATGGCTTCTTCAGGTGTCATTCTATACATGATGCAACCCATTGACAGTATCAACTGCATATTTCCTGAAGGCGATGAGCCCGGGTTAAAATCACTGGCCAAAGCAACAGGCAATCCAGCATCAATCATTTTACGTGCTGGTGCATGAACCATATTCAGAAAAAATGCAGCTCCGGGTAAGATTGTTGGCATAGTTTCCGAATTTTTGAGTGCTTCTATTTCAGCATCGCCGGTAAATTCGAGGTGATCAACTGATAAGGCGCCATATTTTAAACCAACCTGTATGCCACCAGAATAATCCAGTTCATTGGCATGGATTTTAGGCTTGAGTCCGTATTTCATTCCAGCTATCAAAATCCGTTCAGTATCTTCAATTGTAAAGAATCCCTTGTCGCAGAATACATCAATATAATCGGCAAGTTCTTCGGCAGCAACCTGTGGAATCATTTCATTAATTACCATATCAACATATTCATTCTGCTTTCCGCGATATTCCAATGGAATGGCATGTGCACCCAGAAAAGTTGATTTAATGGTGAGTGGCGATAAACGCTTTAAATCCCTGATTACCCGCAGCATCTTAAGTTCATCTTCGGTATTAAGTCCGTAACCGCTCTTAATTTCAACGGCTCCGGTTCCCAGCCAGGTTATTTCTTCCAGTCGTTCGAGGGCTTCACCAATAAGCTCTGTTTCGGAAGCATCGTGTAAGCGTTTTGCTGAATTCAGGATTCCACCACCGCGTTTTGCAATTTCCTCGTAGGATAATCCTTTGATTTTATCTACATATTCTTTTTCGCGGCTTCCTGAATATACAAGATGTGTGTGTGAATCGCAGAAAGACGGGAAAACCAGTTTCCCTGAGGCATCAATCACTTTAATGCCCTTTTTAGCCCAGTCCTCCGGAATAAAAAGATTTTCCATGCTGCCAAATTCCAGAATCAGTCCTTTTTCGATAAAAAGAAAAGCATTTTTCAAGGTATGAAGTTTTCCCATAGCAGCTCCACTAACGAAAGTCCGATTCAATTCGTTAATGCCAACCAACTCTTTTATATTGATAATCAGTATTTTCATAACGCGTAATTTTTTCGTCAAACGTACATGAAATGTTTGAAATAAACAATATTCCGTGAAATCCATTCATGGGATCCAATTAATGAATAAAACAGTACTCAGGCCTAGACCATAAGATTATTTTCAAAGAATTCTATATAATAGCATATGTATTACATCCAATTCGGTAAATGGTATTAATTCATGCTTCATTCACCTGATCTTTATCCAAAATATGTACCCTTTCCATATAACAAGTGTCATAATACCGTCTGAAACAAACCAATAATGACAATAGATATACAGAAAGCAACGAAATTCATGGTTCACAACCTTGAGGCTTTTGTGTGGCTTGGTGTTATTATTTATTTTGCAGCATCGCCCGTACACTTTGGCAATCATTTTACTATTTGTCCTCTAAGCCTGGCTGATTTTGAACATTGCCCCGGTTGTGGATTGGGAGGACAATGGTTTTGTTGCTTCATGGGAAAGTAGCTGAATCCATCAGTATGCATCCTCTGGGAATCTTTGCCCTGGGTTTGTTCGTAGCACGGATTGTAACTGTTTTCAGAAATTATTTCAACTACCGGAAACAATTAATGGCCGGTTAAAATCTGTTCGGCATACTATTTTGAGGAAATACAGGATTACAGGAAAATTTAAATGATCACATCAAATCAGACCAAAAACATAACCAAACACTTCTAACCTTTAAACCATAACAAAATGAGTACAAAACTTTTTCAATTAATACCGGAACTCGGACCTATGTAGAAACATTGGTAAAAAACTATAACGATCAGCAATTATTGAATTTCGCAAACATGTACCGTAGTCGCCGCCGTGATCCGCAGGTGATCTTATTAAGTACACTTGCAGGTTTCGTATTTGTAGCTGGTATACAACGATTTATTACTGACCAGATCGGAATGGGAATTCTGTATTTTTTCACGGCAGGTCTCTGCTTTATAGGTACCATTGTCGATCTGATTAATTACAAACAGATTGCATTTGAGTATAATATAAAAAATGCTAACGAAGTATCAGGCTGGATAGCTAGAACGCCTGAATAATACATTATTCCCTTTTGGAGATTAAAGCCTGTGAAATATAATTTTACGGGCTTTTTTTTTGAGAACAAATATTATTTCAAATCAGGAATCAGTTTTCCATCCGATTGAAGGCAATGCAGAATTCGCTTTTTAAAATTGAGGCAGGTCATATGGCGTGTTTCAAGTATCTGAGAAATTTCGGATGCAGGCATTGCGGGAGAGCCACAAACCATATACGCTATTTCGAAAGCCAGCGGGAGATCAATCCTGCAGTGGTGAAAAATAGTATGAGCCGTAGCTGATTCTTCCTTTTTACAACGGGTGCATCTGCGTGAAAAAGAATTCCGTCCCTGGCAAAATCTTTCGTTGCCACAATTCCGACAAACAAAACCGTCTGCCCATTTGGCATTAGCCAGTATTTCAAGACAATCGTTTTGCGAACTGAACGCTTCTTTGAACCTGTCGGGACTAAGCTGTCCGATTAATTCTTTCAGGTTATCAACTCTTTGAGTTTCCATGTGTTTATTAAAGTACGAATTTTAACAATTTCATGACAAAATTGCAGTGGCATGATATTTGTTGACAAAAATACAAATAAATGGTGATATTTATGCGATATAATAGAAAATAAACTATTTTTGCAGCATAAAAAAATCCGTCAAAACCCATAAAAACAACAAAATGAAAAAGACAGTTATTGGAATAGCATTTCTTTCGGTAGTATGGCTAAGCAGTTGCGGTGGAGCAGCCACAGCCGATAAGAATCCGGATACCGGCGTTACGGCAACAAGTATGACAGATGAGTCAGGTACTGGAACACCAGGTGAAAACCCGGCAACAACATCATCAAACGAAAATGTTGTACAACTTACCAAGGCCATGTTTCTTGAAAAAATCTATGATTTTGAGAAAAACCCCAAGGCTTGGACGTTTATAGGTGATAAGCCTTGTGTGATTGATTTCTATGCCGATTGGTGCAGGCCATGTAAATTGGTGGCTCCTATTATGGCTGAATTTTCGCAAACCTACAAAGGGCAGATCACAATTTATAAAGTGGATGTTGACAAAGAAAAGGAATTAGCTCAGTATTTTGGCATACAGAGTATTCCAACCGTATTTTTCTGCCCGGCAGAAGGTGATCCACAGATGACACAAGGTGCCTTGTCAAAAGAAACCTACGAAAAGGTAATCACGGAAGTGTTACTTAAGAAAAAGTAAATCAAAAAAATCAAAAAAAAAAATAAAATACATACACAATGGAACATTTAACAAAAGAATCTTTCCTCACAAAAGTATTCAATTACGAACAAAACCAGGAATGGAAATTTGAAGGCAACCTGCCCTGCCTTATTGACTTTTATGCCGACTGGTGCGGTCCATGTAAAATGGTTGCCCCAATTCTGGAAGAACTTTCTAAAGAATTTGATGGCAAAATCAACATCTACAAAGTAAATACCGAAGTTGAGCAGGAACTGGCAGCAGCCTTTGGTATTCAAAGCATTCCTTCGCTGCTTTTCTGCCCTAAAGATGGAAAACCGCAAATGGCTCAAGGTGCTTTGCCCAAGCAGGCAATGACGGATGCCATTAATGAGGTATTGCTTCCATCCAACTAATTCAATAAACAATATTTTAGGAAGGGCGGCCTGTTTGGCTGCCCTTTTTCTTTTTAGTACTTTTGCAAAAAACAAGGTATGCAATCCATCCTGCTTTCAACGGCTTACTTCCCTCCTATTTCATTGATGGCTGCTGTATTGCAATCGGAAAGAGTGGTAATTGAGATGCATGAAACTTACCCAAAACAAACTTTCCGCAACCGCTGCAACATTGCCACCTCATCGGGTATTTTAAGCCTTACTGTGCCTGTAAAACGGGTAAACGGCAATCATACCAAAACCTGTGATATTCAGATTGACAATTCGGGAAACTGGCAATTACTTCACTGGAGGTCAATTATAACTGCGTATAATAAATCACCCTACTTCCTGTATTACCGCGATCTTTTTGAACCTGTATTATTCAAAAACAAGGATCTTCTTGTTGATCTTAATGGGGAATTACTAAATACGATTTTCAAAGCATTACAAATCAATACTATAAAACCATTTAATACTAATAATTTTGAAGTTAAGCCAGGGATAGCTGATTTACGAAATAGTTTTCATCCAAAGAAAAACTCATATGAAGCTGTTACGCCAGAATTCCCAAGGTACATTCAGGTATTTGACGAAAACAACGGATTTAAGCCGGATTTGAGCATTTTGGATCTTATTTTTAATCTTGGACCAGCCACTAATCAATACCTGGCCAATCTGAAGCTATGCATTAAGATATAAATCAATGCGACGATGGATATTCGATCCTGATGTGATAGATACTCAGTAATTTTTTTTTTATAATTTTCTTGATGGTAGATATATCTCTCAAGGTGAGCAACGAATTCCGGAACTGTTTCTGATCCATCTGATTGTCGATTAAACGCTCTACCAGATCGCTTACTTCTTCCTCTGTTGGAGCTTTCAGAGCGCGTGAAGCAGCTTCGATAGAATCGGCCATCATCAAGATAGAGGTTTCTTTTGAGAAAGGAATTGGCCCACGGTACCGGAATGGCGATTCATCAAATGGTTCACCTTCGGACTCCTGTTTGAATTTATTGAAAAAATACTGTGTGTAGCGGGTTCCGTGGTGGGTGCGGATAAAATCAATAATTGCTTCCGGGAGCTTATTCAGCCTGGCTCTCTCAATCCCTCGTATCACATGACCGGTAATAATCCGCGCACTTTCCTCATACGAAAGATCATCGTGTGGATTAATGCCTCCCGACTGGTTTTCGATAAAATACATCGGCATATCCATTTTCCCTATATCGTGATAAAGCGCGCCTGTGCGGGCGAGCAACGAATTAGCACCAATGGCACGGGCAGCCTCTTCGGCAATATTTGATACAATAAGCGAGTGCTGAAAAGTCCCCGGCGATGTTATGGCCAGTTCGCGCAGCAGTTTTGAATTGGTATCCGACAATTCAATCAGCGAAACATCGGTGATCATCCCGAATATGCGCTCGAAAAGATAAATAAGCGGGTACGAAAACAGGGTTAGCAAAGCACTTATTCCAAACATCACAAAATTCATCCGGATAATCTGTTCAAACGATCCTTCCTGCATTAAAGTCATTCCTACATAAATAACCGAATATGAAACCATGATCATGAGAGAAGTAAAGAAAAACTGCGAGCGGTGATGCAAACGTACGATGCTGATTATGGTAATAATACCGGTGATAAGCTGCATAAACAGAAATTCAAAGCTATTGGGAACAAGGAATCCCAGTATAATTACCGTGATGATGTGAACGAATAAAGCCAGGCGTGTATCATAAAATGTCCGGACAATAATAGGAACCATGCAAATAGGGACAGCCATAATATACGAAACCTGCATATTCATTACCAACGTGGTAAATGTAACCATGATAGTGATGAGCAAAAGCATAAGAACAATATTCCTGTTTTCGGAATAAATATCATGCCTGAAAGTAAATAAAAACAGTCCAAACACCATGAGTGCCATCGAAATCAGGATGAATCGTCCCAGCAGAATCATATTAAAATTATATCCTGATCCTGATTTTGACTCATACTCCAGCCGGAGTGATTCAAGCTGTTGAAACTTGGATTCGTTAACCAGTTCGCCTTTTGCAATAACACGCTCGCCTTTTTGCACCATTCCGCGCGTAATCGAAATGCCTGTGAGCGACTGCTCGCGCTGTATAAGAGTTAAATCTTCGTCGAATAATACATTGTGCATTAATGTAGCCTGCAATAAAGGCAGAATAAATTTACTGTCAACACCCTGTGTATTGGTTAGGTTCAGCAAAATATATTCATTTGCTTTACTTATTGTAAATAAGCTGTTAACGGGGACAATCTTTGCCACATTTTCGTATAGTAAAGCTATTTTGAAATCGGAATTTTTCTTTTCCAGTTCAGGGATCATTTCCATTATCCCTCTTTTATAAATACTATCGAGCAAAGCAAAACCCACTTTTACTGCCTGCTCTTTCTCCGAAGTTGTCATCGTAGCTCCTTCCCGATCCAACCGTGCCAGAAAATCGCTTTTTGCGAATTCAATTTTATTATTATCAACCCTGAAAAACAAGTATGCTTCGGTTAAAGCGGTCTTGCGTTCCTTCTGTAATTCCTGCTGTGGCTTGAGTATGGCAAAATCAAAAGGAGCAATAAGATCTTCGTGCTGCCAGGGTTTCCCCCGTTGAAACTCATACTTGAATTTCCCTTCGCGCGGAAACAAAGCCAGTAAAATTACCAGCGTGAGGAGGAACAAAAATATCTTGTTTACCTGGTAATAATTACGCCATTGTCGCTTCGTAATATATAATTTCATCGGACCGGAATAGAGCTTACGAATATATGAATTTTTGTTTTCAAACCACCAATTACTATCTTTGACTACTCAATGGCTCTATTTTTATTATTCAACTAATGATCTTAGTCAATTAAAGCTCTTTATCTTAATGATTATGAACGCAATATGCCCTTTATCGCAAGTCCCCGTACGAATTGAACCTTCGGACCGGAGTGAAATGGTGACACAAATTTTATTTGGCGAGACTTTCAGTGTACTCGAAGAAAGAGGGAATTGGCTGTCGATACGCTTGCATATTGATAATTACGAAGGCTGTATTGACCGCAAACAAGCACTTATTGTTTCCAATGAATTTATTGAAAAGCTTAGCAACAGTACAAATCATGTTGTTGTTGAAAAAACTGCCGAATGCTATTGCAAAAACGACAGCACTTTTCTCTTACTTGGTAAAGGATGTCATATGCCTTTATTAGCCAATAACACTTTTCATCTTGGGGATAAAGCTTATACTACGATAAACAAGGGAAAAGCCATTCCAAGGAAATTTAATGCCTCGAAAGTTGCCGCCACGGCAATGGATTATCTGAATACACCTTACTTATGGGGTGGCCGAAGCATTATGGGAATCGACTGTTCGGGATTGGTGCAGGTTGTGTATCACAGTTGTGGAATTAACCTGCCACGCGATGCAGCTAAACAGGCAATAGCAAAAGCCGAGGTTATTGATTTTGTTGATGAGATGGTTCCCGGCGATCTTGCTTTTTTCGATAATCCGGATGGTGAAATAATTCATGTGGGCATTATAGTTGAGCCGGGTAAAATACTTCACGCCTCAGGAAAGGTAAAAATTGACAGGATAGATCACAATGGTATTTTCAGCACCGAACAGGGAGCTTACACGCATAGCCTCAGGATTATAAAGAGGCTAAAATAACTTTATCAGTATGGTGGGTGATTTCCGGATATTTCAGAAACTTTGTTTACTCCTGTCCGAAAACCTGTTCCCACAGCTTTTTATTATCAGAGTTAAAACAGCTCACAGTTAGTTTACGGGCTTTTGCCGGACCGCTGAACCTGATCATTCCATAATTTCGTTCCATCACCACTGTACCAGGCATCCGCAATGTATTTTTCCAGGATTCGCCTGATGTATTTGGTCCGGAAGTGAGTGCGGAGAAAGTAAAATCGCAGATAGTAGGTTTACCTTCTTTTTTCAGGACTGATATTTCAGAAAAGTGAACATCCCCGGTTATAAAAATTACATTTTTAATATTGTATTCGTATATAAAATTGATAATTTGTTCCCGTTCCTTACCAAAACCGCTTGAAGAATAAGCTTCCACATTCGAGCTTGCATCCGACAGAAACTGCCCACCCATTGCCACAATTTTATAGGTTGCTTTGCTTGTAACCAGGCTTTCGAGCAGCCAGCCAAGTTGTTTCTCTCCCAACATTGTT